>Ga0314855_100029_pt1 | contig 49434 bp, 75 predicted proteins | sample 2018CB1WmetaG_FD_203636 | JGI IMG/M metagenome (GOLD analysis project Ga0314855, IMG submission 203636) | Cryopeg brine viral communities from Beaufort Sea near Barrow, Alaska, United States - 2018 CB1W | ecosystem: Environmental > Aquatic > Marine > Coastal | place: USA: Alaska | collected... | reverse complement strand
AATTGGCGAGCTAAGGGCATTCGCAGCTGAAGGCGGCATCACCGCAGAAATTGTGGTTAAAGCCCTGCAGCAAGCATCTGAAGAAATTGACCGAAATTTCAGCAAAACCATTGCCACGTTCAGCCAGAACATAGCAGTAGCAAACAATAAAGTTCTTGAGTGGGTGGGCACAAACAGCGCTATATCGGAGTCTGTGGGTACCGCTGGCGCGGCCATTGTTTTGCTGTCGGAAAACATCGACAACTTGGTGACCGTTGCCGGCCCGGCAGCGATTGTGTTTGGCGGAAAATTTGCATCAGCAATGATTGCAGCGTCTGTAGGAGCAGTTAAGAATCAAGCCGCGAATCTTCAGTTAGCTGGAGCTACGCTAAGATTATCTGCCGCAGAGCAATCAGCAACCGCGGTGGCCTTAAGGCGGGCTGCTGCGGAAAGCGCATCAGCAGCATCTCGTGCCAGAATCGCCGTGCAGGATTCTGTAATAGCCCGACAAGTGGCGGCGCAAAATGTGGAGCGGTTTAGTGCAACTTTGGCGGCTATTTCTTCAGAAAAAGCCTTAGAGGCTCAGCGCATAAGATCTCAGATAACCGCTCTTGGCGTACAGAAATCTGTTGCCAGAATGGCTGAACTGAGAGTTTCAGAATCTGCTTTAACAAACCAGCTTTCTGTTGCGACAGCTAAATTAACAAGCGCCAGAGCCGCAGAGGCATCGACAACCAGACTGGCCGCGTTAGCGTCTGCACAAAATGCCACAGCCACGACTGCAGCGACCGCTGCCACAACTGCTTACGCTGCGGCCGCACATGCCGCATCAAGGGCGAATACCGTGCTTGCAGTGACTGCCCGGGCAGCGTCTGCTGCCATGGCTTTCGTGGGCGGTCCAATCGGTGTTGCGTTAATAGCTGCCGCATCCCTGTACTACTTCCGTGATGCGCTGTTTGCGACGGAAGTAGCGGCGTCTGACGCTGAAAAAGAAGTGCGCAAGATGGGCGAGACCATCGACGACATGACCATGGCTGTAGCCGAAAGCAATATGCAGAATTTAAACCAGCAGATGGCAGAGAATGCTATTGCTACGGCTACGGCGTCAGCGCAATTAGAAAATTACACTAAAAAGAAAAAGCAGCAAGACATTGCAAACCAAGGCCGCCCCGGTGCAGCCACCATGCAGCTTGCAGGCGTAGAGGAAGAGCTCGCAGTTCTTAAAGCTACCGGCAAGGCTATGACAGAGGTTTACGACCAGCTGGAGGCTCGCCGTGACAAGTTGGCCGACGCCGCATCAGCGAGTAATAAAAGGGAGGCCCAATCAGCCAACGATGCAGTCCAAAAAATAATATCCGGGCTGCAGGACGAGTATCTACAGCTAACGCTGAACGAAGAGCAGTTGCTGCGGCACAAGCTGGCATCTAATGTGGCCTCTCAGGCACAGTTTGACTTGGCCGTCAACACGCTTAAGGCATCCCGGGCCATTGAAGAGCAGCGCAAACAGGAGGATGCGCTGTCTGAAATGCGCCGCGAGCTTGACCCGGCTTTTGCAGAATTTGACCGCTATGCCGATCAGATTGATGCAATTGATGCGTTTAATACTAGCGCTGCCGAGAAGGAAAGGTTTAGGGAGGCTGCGTTTTCAGAGCATACGACACGGATGATAGAGATTGCCGGCGAAGGGGCAAGTAAGCGCTTCGAGGTAGAAGAGACCTATTGGCAGCAGTGGATGGAGTCAGCTGAAAGAAATCTAACTAATTTTGATGATCTCTCAAAAACGGTGATTGACAATTTCACTCGTAGTTTTGGAGACGCATTTGAGGCCGTGATATTGGACTCAGAGAACACCGAAGAAGCGCTAAAGGGATTAGCGCGAACCATGATCAGGTCGGTAGTCAACGCTATTGGTCAAATGATTGCGCAGTGGGCGGCACTCCAAGCGCTGAAAATGGCTGGCATCGGCACCGAAACGGCCGCTGTCGTGGCTTCCGAGGCAACCAAATCGGCGGCCAGCGTTGCCGGAACCACTGTTGCGGCTACGGCCAGTATCGCGGCGACCACAGCCACCACGGCCACACAGGTAGCCGCGGCGGGCACTACGGCTGCTGCATGGTTGCCGGCAGCACTGGTGGCCTCGATTGGCTCGTTTGGCGCAGCGGCGGTGGTCGGCGGTGCTGCGCTGGTCGCCGCTTATGCACTGATAGGCGGGAGTTTTGAGGGGGGCGGCTACACAGGGTCGGGCCCAAGGTCTGGCGGAGTGGACGGTAAGGGCGGTTTTCCTGCAATTCTGCATCCTAACGAAACCGTTATTGACCACACCAAAAGTAAGGGCACGAGCGGTGGCGGCGGCGGCGGTGTCACGGTGCAGATAAACGACATGACGAGCGGCAATCACGAATACCAAACACAAGAAACGCAAGGCCCAGGCGGCGACAAACAAATCAGGGTTCTGATCCGCAATGTTATGAGAGAAGACATCCAGAGCGGCGAGTATGACCGCCAAATGGAATCCTCTTTTGGCATGCGTAGAAAAGCAAGGAGAGTTTAACGATGGCAACATGGCCAGCAAGCTTGCCGCAATACCCGGACGTTGATGGCTACGAAGACCAGCCGCAAGACAGTGTTTTAAGGTCTAGCTTTGACGGCTACACAAAACAGAGAAACAGGTTTACAGCCGTCCTACATACCGTTTCCGAGCGGTATGTGATCAGCAAGACCCAATTCGATACTTTCAAAACGTTTTACTTTTCTACGCTGTCGAACGGGGCGCTTGAGTTCGATAAGCCGGACTATGAGAGCGGAACTGATCGACTGTATAAATTCACCGGGCCATACAGTCGCGAGTTTTTAAGTAATGACCTGGTGAGACTAACAGTCAATTTGGAGAAGTTGCCATAATGCCTATGTCAGATACATTTGTTAATCAGGCGTATCGTGGCGGTGGCGATCCGGTTTTGACTCTTCTTCGGGTCAATATCGACGGAACGCTGTACTACTTCGTCAACAACACAGAGTCGATACAAAGTAACGTTTCAGGGATTACTCAGACCTATCAGCGAGGCATGTTCAATATATCGCTGCCAGAGGATAAGGACTCAGATTCGGCGCCTTCAGCAACGATTCAATTTGAAACCGGTGACATTCAGACCGTCCGGGCCCTGAGATCCGCAAATAACAGAATCCTGATTGATTTATGGGTGGTTTTGGCCTCCGCGCCAAACATAGTCGAGTTCGGTCCCTCCTCGTTTGAGTCAGGCTCAGTTGATATATCTGCCAACTCGGTTTCAATGTCGCTCGTCTCTGAGCCCATCCTTGACGTTCAGTTCCCAGGCTACCGATTCACACCCGAGCTGTTTCCGGCTCTATGGGAGAGTGGCGGTTGATTGATTGGGTGTTTTCAGTGCCTTATCTGGCCGGCGGTCGCTCAGAAGCGGGCGCGGACTGCTGGGGACTGGTCGTATTGTTCTATCGAAAACATTTCAACGTCGAGCTTCCCACTTTTGACGACGTTGTACCGGATAAGACAGACCATTATGTCAATACGGCTGAGGGTGCAAGACGGATAAAAGAAACCGTTGGTGCATTCAGGGAAGTGCAATCTATAGAGTTCGGTGATGTGGTGTTATGTAATATAATCGGATTGCCGATCCATGTAGGCATTGTGGTTAGCAAAAACGAAATGCTACACGCCATGCCACAATCAACCTATCCAGTTATTGAACGATTTACGGGGCTAAAATGGCAGCGAAGAATTCAGAGCTTTCACCGTCTCAAGTAGACGTTTGGGTCAGCAAGGCCCCGATCCTTTCGCCTATTCATGAGACAGTTGATAGTGGTTGCACCATTGAAGATATCTACAACCGGTATTCGGGACTGTCCAGAGATTACACCAAGGCCCAAGTTAACGGGGAATGGGTAGAGGATTGGTCTACTGTTGTTAAGGCTGGCGATAGTGTTCTGATTATTCAGGTTCCAGGGATCTCCGGAACAGCCCTTGCGTATATTGCAATCGCCATTTCAGTGGTCATCGTTGCTACATCATCGTTGCTGTTTAAACCACCAGAAGGGCCTGGCTCAGACGAACGCGCTAACCGCATCTCTGGGCCGCGAAACGAGGCCACCAAGTACGATCCTGTTCCCTCTGTGCTGGGTAAGCGTCAAACAACGCCGCCGCATGCAGCGCCGCCGTATACCGATTGGGCGGGCAATCAGGAATACCTGAACATGCTTCTGTGCGTTGGTATCGGGCCACTGAGCGTGACCGATGTGCAGATTGGCGATACGCCTATAGAACAGTACGAAGAAGTAAGCTATGAGGTTGTTGATAACTACAACAACAAGGACTACAGCTCTTTGCTGCCAGTTTGGAAAGCTGGCGTTGTTCAAGAAAATGTGTCCTCGGAGCTTCATTTTGACAGCTTTATAACAAGAACGTCAGCAGCAGATGCTCAGGCAGTTTCAATTGATATTGCTTGGCCTCAAGGCCTGAGAGGGCAGACCAGTCATCGTGGAGATGCGATTGAAATACAGTATCAGATAGGCGCAAGCTGGTATGTGGTAGCTAGACCAATAACTGGCACTGCCAGTCATACTATTACGGGCAGATTATTTAGAGATGGTAATCGGTTTTATGTTGTTAGGCCCGGCAGCGGTGATATTTTCAGCGGGTATAGGCCGGCTGGATACAACTTAACCGATATAACGTCATATCTTGCGTACTATGATTCCGCGCAAAACCTGGCGCTGTTTAGCGCATCCGTCCCACATAGAATAAATACTATCGGTGCATGGGAGAAAACATCGGCATTCTTTGTTCGCGGATTTCGGGTTGCACCTGTCGACCTTTCTGGCAATCCAATCGTGGGGAATGTTTCCTTCAGGGTAAGAAAAGCAATAAATGAAGACATAGGCAGCTCAAACGATCGCAAAACCGCTCAATGGTTAAGCATCAAATCCGAGCAAGAGTTCAGCCTTTCAGGCTTCCTAAAGTCCTTCGGTGTCAGCAATGACAATCCCGACTTTAAGCCTGCCATTATTGCCCTTAGAGTCCGGGCCACCGATCAGCTCAATGGCGTTATTGACAACCTAAATTGTCAGGTTCAATCCGTTGTGCCTGTTGATTGGTCTAAAGAGTGGTCAGCAATTGACATCGCTACAGAGCCGATGAAGCCGTCAAGCAACCCGGCAGAGCTTTACCGATGGGCTATACAGGGCAACGCCAGCAAGGTCAGGACCTCAAACGACAAGATTGATTTGGTGGAGCTTGAAGACTGGCGCGACCGCTGCTTTTTTGAAGGGTGGGAGACGTCAGAATACGTCAACTATGAAGAGACAATTCGCAAGGTTCTGGGGAACATCGCTTTCACTGGTCGCGCCGATTTTTCTTATCGTGAGGGAAAGTTCTCAGTAGTCCAAAAGATCAAACGGACAACGCCTAAGCAGATTTTTACGCCCAAAAATTCATCCAACCTGAAATCGCGCAGGGATTTCCCGCCCAGCTATGACGGTATCAAGTTTAAATTCCAGAACGCAGACCGTGAAGATCAAGTTGACGAAAGCACATACTACGATCCGTACAAGTTTGCCAACAACGACCCGGCTCAGCCACTGGCGGGGGTTGAAGTAACTGGAACCTTTCAGACTATCGAATTTTGGGGCGTCACCGGTCCGGCGCTTGCGCAAAGACACGCCAGATTCACTTTATTTGAGCAAAAGCTAAGGCGTGAGACTTACGAACTTGAAACCGATATAGAAGCGCTTGTTGCCGAGCGTGGCGATATGGTGCGGATAGCTCATGACGTGATCGACGTGGGCGTGGGTCAAGGTTTCATAGCGCAAGACGTGTCTGCTTCGACCACATTCTTTATGGACGAAGAGCGTGGCGCGGTTGTTGGCGATACGTATTACTTCCAAGTACGCCAGGTTAGCTCTGGCACCGTTTTTTCTGAGTTCGATGCAACTTATCAGGGCAATGGAGAGTGGCTTTCCAGCTCACCACAGACGCTTTCAAGGGGCGATCTTGCGGTTTATGGCGAACTGGGCAAGGTTAGCCTTGATTGTATTATCGTTGGCATTGAAAACAGGGACGATTACGCGGCATCTCTGACTTTGGTGAACGCGGCCAACGAAATCTATGACGAAGACGACGCCGCCCTACCGACATACAACACAGGGCTCTCTCCAAGGGCTGACTTTGTTGCGCCACTTGTTCCAGTCGTGAACACAAGCGACAGCGGATATTCCTATGATCAAGGCTTTATCTCGGTACAGGTCGAAAAAAACCCCGAAGAAACTCAACAGATCCAATATTTCAGCCTGAGATACAGAACCGGGGATGAGGGCGTACTTGAGACCGTGGATGACGATGGCACGGTTTGGAATAACGCCGGCATTGTATCCGCATCGGATGGCGAGTTTAGGCTGCCCGCTGATAAGAGCCTGGGTGTGTCCTATTGGGTGCAGGTTAAGGCTATTGCCGAAAATATGGCATCGATTTGGTCGGAAGAGAAAAACGTTGTTATAAACGCCGATCCATCTCCGGACGTTAACGACTTCACAATTACAGAGCAAGTCAACACACCAAAGACGCCAGACGGGCAGTTCTCTACGCTGGTCATCGACGTGGACGAGCCAGCATCCCCTGCTTACCTATACGCCATTGCCGAGTATCGTTTGCCGGGACAGCCTGAGTGGTTTGAAATCAGCCGCATCGGATGGCAGTTTAATTCAACCGCTAAGGTTCAAGTGTTTTCAGACGGCATCCAATATGAAATCAGGGTGCGCACGGTCAATATATTTGGCGTAGCCAATGAGACCGGCATAAGTAAGCTGTTCACAACCACCAACGTCCTTGACCCGGAGTATACGGCAGATAATCCGTTTAAGGAGCTGCCGGCGCCCAACGTGTCCGGGCTTGAGTTGTTTGAACAGGGTAACGACACTGAGTTTACTGGCCGGAATGCAAAGTTCACTTGGAGAAAATCGACACTTAATGACTGGTTAAGCATCGGATATGCCGGACTGAAAGGGGCGGATGCGTCTCAGCTTGATCAGTATTTTCGGGATTATGAAGTCAAGATAATCGCCGATGATCAAGTGGTTCGGACAGAGAATGTAACCGATAACGCATACATCTACAGCTTTGAGAAAAACGCTGAAGACTACAAGCGCCGTTATGGCGTCAAGGGTGCGTACCGTGAATTTAGAATATCGGTCATCATGCGCACACGGCAAAATCAGGTGTCGCCTAGGGATTCGTTCCTTGATGTCAGCAACACAGCCCCTGACCCATTATCAGCCCTATCAGTCGTGCCAGGTTTCAGCGTTATCGAGATCAGCTACCTGAGGCCGGATGATTTGGACTTTGCAGGCGTTGATATTTGGATCAGCGAAACCCAAGGCTTTGATCCTGATACCACAGCGCCAGTGGCAACAGTCTCTGACAACAGCTATTCAATCTCAGGGCTCGCCGACGATACTGTCTACTATGTGCGACTCAGGCCGTTTGACCTGTTCGGCAAGACTGGAACAAACACCAGCGCAGAGTTTTCAGTCACAACGAAAATAGTACAAGACCTGAGTGGATTGTCCGGATGGGCTTTTGAGATTGATCCGGCTGATAGAGCGTTCATTGATGCCAACCTTGCTGCTGGTGCTGTCGCGTCCGAGAAGATTGTAAACCTAACAGCTGCCAAAATTACAGCAGGCGTCATCAATGCAACTGAGACAATCACATCAGAAGGCTTAATCCGATCCGTTGATAATATAAACACACCACAATATCAAACAGGACTCGGCCCCCTCATTATTGATGGGACAACCTACCTCATGTGGGGGTATAACGCCGCGGCTGCTGTTGGTGATAAGTTGCGGTTTGGTATTGATGAGATTGGCAATGCCTATTTCCGTGGTGACTTGGAGGCATCCAGCTTCACAAACACTAAGTTGACAATAGATGCCGCGGGTAATGTGACCAGCACCGGAACATTCAGATTTGGGGGTGGGTCTGACAACTTCATCAACTTCAACGGAACGCAGCTTGAGATAGATACTGATAACTTCAGTGTTGATGCCGCTGGCAATGCTTCGTTTAGTGGGGAGCTTGTTGCTGCTACGGGCACCTTCTCTGGCGATTTATCCGCGGCTGGGGGCACCTTCTCTGGTGCGCTTAGTGCTGCTACAGGTGTGCTAGGAGACCCGGAAGGCAATCGTGTTGAGTATGATGGGGCGAATTTGATAGTAGACACTCCACAATTTTCTATTGATGCCTTGGGCAATGCTACATTCTCTGGTGATCTTGCGTCGGATAACGGCCTTTGGAGCCTAGGGTCTGATGGATCTTTTGAGGTGAAGTCTGCGGCCACCGGTGGTCGGGTAGAGTGGGTTGGTGACACTATTACGGTGTACGATGAGAACAACACTCCACTGGTAAAAATCGGAAACTTGTCATGAGTTATTCTTCTACGGGCGTTGCGCATGATAAAAATGGTACTCGTTTATATAATTCTGTGAGAACGTTGTTAGTTAGAATAGGAGTATGGCAATGCCAAGTGGCATAGAAACATGGAGTGGCCTTACGGGAGCAAAAACCTTAAGCATCACTGACCGCCTAACGCGGGTAATCGAGCTGGTTTACTTTCCTTTAACTACTGCCACGTATAACGAAGTACCGGCAGGCTTTAATGGTAGCAGGGTTAATAACATTCTTAACAATGGAACACCCTTCTTCTTTTTCCTGCCAGGCAGCTCCCCCCAAGGATTTTATGATGCTTACCCATCACCAGTTCCGGTAGTTAATTTTTCGGGTAATACTGTGTCATGGACATGGAGTGTGCAGAATATAAATGCTTGGAAAAGTTCATCCATTTCATTTGGTGAAGGCGATACTTTAGGTGATATTTATTTAGCATACGGAGCTTACTAATGCCCGCAGGTTTTCAGGTATTTAATGCAGATGGTGATACGTTACAAGTGGACGGTCAGTATATTAACTACAGCTTACGCAAATCCGCTTACATTACTAACGGGATGCCTGTGGATAACGGGGTGGACGGTCGGCATTATTTAGTAGATATAACTGGACTTAATCGACCTATTATAGCAACTAGGACAACTAGCAGTTCTGGCTTGGTCAGTGTTGAAGTGGTAAGACCTAAAGGATATTATCCTGGATACGTGGCTGGTCATCTATACGCACGATTCTCATTTGAGTCATCTTCTACTTGGGTGGCTTATTATATATTTGATCAGTGGATAGCCCCCAGAGGTAACTCAGGGATTGAAGTTTTCAATAGCGCTGGAAATATAGTTTTTCACAGTGACTGGCTTACCCTGAAGATTGTTGATGTACTTGTCGCAGCAAGTGATGTACCTACAGACAGGTACTCTACGCACGTAATCGGTAGTATACCCAGTGGATCTGCCCTTATCCAAACATACACCCGATCAACGACACGGGCACCGAGCGGATCGTATCCATCTACATATCGCACAGGGGTGTGGACGGAAGGAACTACAGTTAAGATGCAGTATATTTTTGTGGGCGTATACGGGTCAAGTTCTAGCAGCGGTTTTAATAGTGGTATGCCTCTACTCGTGCTTGTTGTTAATGTAGATGGATTACCTGTTCCATATGGATAAATCTAACCAAAGTATTTCTCAAAACTACCCAGCACCACAAAGAATTCAAAGGAGCAAGCTAAATGCAATATAAAACCGGTCTAGCCAGCGTCACAAACGGCTCTGCTGTCGTAACAGGCTCTGGCACGGCATGGCTGGCCAACGTAAGCGTAGGTGACGGGTTCGTTATCGCCGGCGTCCCTGTTCCCTATACCGTCGCTGCTGTCGGCACAGACACACAGATCACCCTGTCTGCACCATGGGCCGGAGCCACTGCTTCTGGTTCAGTCTATGCCGTGTTCAGGGACTTTACTGCACTCAATAACATCCCAGAAATGAGTAAGGGGGATATTGAGACAGCGACTATCTTCACTCGTTCTATACGGCGTATAGACCAACAATTATCACTCAATCAAGATGCTGGGGCACTAACATCAGCCGGTGTTTATGACGACACAACATCAGGTATTGCAGGGACAACCACTGGTGATTATTTCTTTGTTCCTGAAAGCAGCGAATTTGTACTCTACCTAAATAATAGTGATATTGCTGTAGAGCAAGTAAGATTTGCCTCACTAGCCACTGCTTTACAATATGCAGCGGATGCTAATGCTGATGCGGATAGGGCGGAACGGGCAGCTGATGCTGCTGAACTAAGTGGCTCTGTTTATGACGACACAGCGGCAGGTATTGCTGCCACAGGAGACGGTGACTACTTCTCAGCGCCTTCTGGTAACAGTAATATATATCTTGAACTTTATAGGAATGATAGTGGATCAGCGACACTTATTGCTACCTACCCTACTAAAGCGGGTATTGATATTAGTGTAGCAGCAGCATTGGCGTCTGAATTGGCTGCTAGTGCAAGTGAGGCGAATGCAGCAACAAGTGAAAGTAATGCAGCAGTCTCTGAGAGTGCAGCCAGTACCAGCGAGAGTAATGCATCTACATCGGAGGGTAACGCTGCGTCCTCAGCTTCTGCGGCCAATACCAGCGCCAGCAATGCATCGACCAGTGCAGGCAACGCATCAGCATCTGAATCGAACGCATCAGCATCTGAAACTAATGCTGGTTTTTCAGAAACGGCTGCAAGCACGTCTGAAACCAACGCACAGACCAGTGAAAGCAGTGCCGCCAGTAGTGCCAGTAGTGCCAGTACCAGTGCGGACAGTGCAGATACCAGCGCGAGTGCCGCGGCAACGTCAGAAACGGCTGCGGGACTCTCCGAGAATAACGCAGCCACCAGCGAGTCCAACGCCGGTAACAGTAAGATGGCCGCTGCTACGTCTGAGAGCAACGCCGCTGACAGCGAGACAGCCGCAGGGATCAGCGAGTCCGCAGCGGCCACCAGCGAGTCCAACGCCTCCAATTCCGCTGCTGCTGCTGCTGCAAGTTACGACAGCTTTGATGATCGTTACCTTGGGGCCAAAGCGACTGCGCCAACCACGGATAACGACGGCAACCCGCTTTTGACCGGCGCTCTGTACTTCAACAGCACTGAAAACGGGATGCGTGTCTGGACCGGGACGCAATGGGTATCGGTCCCGGCAAGTCCCGCCACTACGACAACGGCAGGGGTTGTCGAGAAAGCCACAACAGCAGAAGCCGAGGCGGGTACGGCTGACAAGTTTCCTGACGCGGCTGGGGTTCATGCGGCTGCTGGGTCGGTGGTAGCGGCTCACGAAGCGGCTACTGACCCTCACGCGCAATACACAACAGACGCTGAAGCAACTGTGATATCCGACTCAGGGATCACGGCCCACGCAAACACCAATGATCACCCGCTGGCTACGACAACAGCAGCGGGCTTTGTCAAGAAAGCCACTACAAGCGAGGCTATCGAAGGCGCAGAGAACGCCTTTCCAGATTCTAAAGCCGTTCACAGCATTGTGGATTCAAAACCAAACCCAGTGCTTATGTCACTGCTATTTTCTTGAGGACTGAACTATGTCACTGACCACCAGCACAGTAGCGCTAACCGCATCAGACGCCACCATCCTGACAGCGCCCGGCAACGGCGAGATTGCCGTGCACGGGCTTTACGCTTCCGGCACCGGCACGCTGACAATCAAGCGCGAATCGGCGTCAGGCGCCACCGAGATCGTCTCAGGGCTTTCCGTTACTGATGAATGGTTTATGCCGCGCACCATCAACCTTGAGCCGGGAGATCGCCTGATTGCATCGGACTCCAGCGCCAGCCCTACGATTTCTTTAACGGCCAGCGGCTATGTGACTGAAGACTCAGGCATTGCCGAAACCCCCTTCGGCCCCGGCCCGCAGCAGCTAATCGCAGGCGATATGGCAGCAGGCTTCTTCGGCGAGGTGAGTGCGGGCGAGCTGTTCAGTGGGGACAATCTGGCCTTCATCACCGGCATTACAGAGGGCGTGTCGCAAAACTCCGAATCCGGTTGGCTCAAGTTTGCGCACAACAACAAGATCAAATACATCGCCAAGAAGCCATTCCGCCACACGATAAGCTGGGATCACATTTATTCGCGGGGCCTTGTTTACGGCATCGACGGGGACGGCCAATACCCGCGAGGCACGTCGACCAATCAGCTAGTCAAAGTGGCAAAATCCGGGGCTGAATTCGCTGTGCGCCTGGCAACTGGTGCGGGCGCCGACCCTTTCCCGGAATCTGACCCGCTATTTTTCACGGCTGACATGTACCAGATGGACGTAGGCGGCGGATCGGAGTGGAATGAGTTGATCTATCGGATTCACCAAGCCGTGCCAAGCGTTCCCGCAACCGATGGCATGACCGCAGATCGACACGGCGGCCCGCAGGCAGGCGGCAACTGGGCAAACTATACGAATGGAGATATGTCCATCGGAATAGGTAATGGCAGGGCGTCATGGTGTCAGGAAACGTCTGATACAAACTCCTCCTTCCGCGTCATTCGTGGCTACGTTGCCCTTGCGTCTTTCTCTCGCTATACCGCTTCGGCTGCGTCTTCGTCTTACGGTTGGCGGCCGGCCTTGGAACTTATCACTAGCAACTGATTTAGCGAAGCGTAGCGGGCTTGACCCGCTGCCAAGCGCTCACTGAGGGAAATCATGCAGCACGAAAGTCTGATTCTTTACTCGAAAATTGAGGCGCTTTTCTTCCAGGTTTATCCGACCTTCAAGAATTACCCGAAAGCCGAGAAGCACGCTCTCTGCCAGCACATCAAGGAGACGTTTGTCAGTTTACTGGAGTGCGTGGCGACCGCGAAGGAAGTGCCCAGCATGAGAAAGAAAGCGACTCAGGAGGCGGCTGCTCGCCTTCAGAATCTCGTGACGCTCTATCGGCTCAGCCGCCATGAGCGGTACATTAGTAAAGGCTTTTTTGAGCAGATCGACCTGAAGATCACCGAGATTAAAAAGATTCTGGTTGGATTCATGAAATCCGCCGGGAAACCCAGGCACGAACCGTAACCTCCTCCAACCGCGTCAATCGTGGCAACGATGACCTTGCGAATTTCAATCGCAATACCGCTTCGAATGCGAATTCGAATAACGGTTGGCGGCCGGCCCTGCTGTGTTAACCCCGTCCTGACGGTTACGGCTTTCAGGAGTTGATGCGTGCGTAACGCGCACTGCAAGGGGGTTTGTGTCTGCTGCCAGCGACATTGGTCGTTTGTCAGAAACCCGAAAGAGGGCGTCACTCTAAGCATTGGCGTCCTCGACCTTTTTAAGGATAGTTTTGTTCGACAGAATTGTGTCACCAGAGAATTTTGCCAGAGCTTACAGTCAGACCCGAACCGGAAGCCCAAAGCACAAGGCAGGCGCCATTCGGTTTTCTTACAACGAAACTCACAACCTGGAGCAGCTAAGGCAAGAGCTGGTCCGAGGTGAGTACAGGCCGGACGAGTATTTCAAGTTCTCTGTTTACGAGCCAAAAGAGCGCGTCATTTACGCGCCCAGATATCGGGACAAGATCGCTCAACATTCCGTAAACAGCGTTCTTAGGGACTTTTACGAGCCCAAATTCATGCACGACAGCTACGCGTGCATCCGCGGCAAGGGCAACCAGAAGGCGGTCCTTAGAATTCAGCAGCACATGCGCAGCGCTTCGATCAATTACCACGACCCATGGATCGTAAAGGCGGACGTTCAGAAGTTTTTCTACAGTATCGACCGGGAGGTGATGAAGGCCATTGTTCGGCGCAAAGTCACCTGCCAGAAAACTCTGGACCTCATTGAAAGAATCATCGACAGCTCGCCCGGAGAAAAGGGCCTGCCGCTTGGCAATCTGACCTCCCAGCTACTGGCGAACGTGATGATGAACGAGATTGACCAGTACATAAAACGCACGCTGAAAGTAAAACGCTATGTGCGCTACGCCGATGATCTGGTGTTGCTGGTCGATGGCAAGGCTCAAGCCGGCGACATGTTGGGCTGCATTGAAGCCTTTGGCCGCGATGTAATCCGTCTCATCTTCCCAGGCCGCAAGTGCTTTATACGACCACTGCGAGGCGGCCTTGAAACTCTGGGCTACAAGATAAGCCCGGCCAGGCTGAGCCTCACATCCAAAAAGAAGGGCGCCTTTATTCTGCGACTGAATACTGCCGATCAACTACTGGCAGCGGGGCGGATGAGCATCAGCGAGGCGCTCCAGTCGCTGACCAGTTGGTACAGCTACGCAGGCATGGCCGACTGCCAGCTTTTTGTCAAAGACGCTTGCCTGAAAACCCACCGAATACGATTCACCCACAACCAGCGATTCATCATCTCGAGGATATAACCATGATTAAAACCGATATGACCCCACACCATTTGCGCGTCACATTTAAAGACGCTGGTATTGAGCGCACCAAGCATACCGACAACCGCCGGTACTACGAGCGATTGATTGCCGAGCATGGGCACTTGTCAGACCTCGTTATTGCGCCACTGACGCTAACGGCGGAGCAGCAGGCCCGACTTGACGAGATTTCCGCCGCCGGATTCTCGGGGCACGATGCGTCTCTGTACGTGCAGTACGGCAGCACTGAGGCCGAAGATACTGGCTATTTTTACGCCGACAAGTTGAAAATCTACTACCGCGACGTTGCAGCGCCCAGAATCACGGCCCAGCGGAAGGCAGCCGAAGCGCGGGGCGTCATGGTGTCAGGCGTACGATACTCCGGCGAGGCTTCTAACAGGCAAGCGCTGCAAGAAGCCAGATTAGCGGCTCAGGACTCCGGGCAAACAACCTTTTTGGCATGGAAAGACAGTGACGGTCAATTCATAGCCAACCATCCTGTCGCCGACGTTGAGCAGGCGTTCCGGCTGATTGGCCAGCTACGGTCTGAGCTGATCCGACTGGAAGGCGAGTTCATTGATGCCGTCGCATCGGGTGCTATGTCTCTGGACGATGTGGACTGGCCGTATGAAGTTGCTGGCAGAGATGCCGGTGCTCGTCTGGCCTGAGTAGGGGAAAACATGAAAATCATCACGTTATGCCTGCTGATGCTTACTACTTCACCAGCGCTGGCACAAGAGGCGCACATCAACTGGCAGCTTGCCTACTCTCCACCCGGAGGTGACATAGTAGCGGGCGGAAAGATCGCTCGGTATGTCCTCGAAGTGGAGCAAGTTGTGCGTTACAAGTACGTGCAGCTTTCCGTTCTTGCGCAAGGTTATGGAGTGACCGACTGGGTAACTAAGGAAACTCGCGGGCATGGTATGGATAAGTTCAAAGGCTCATACGCATGGGCTGTTGATAGTTGGCGGTTTGCTGTCACGCCTCGGCTAGAAGTGGGCACTGAGAAGATCAACTTCTTCATTGAAAATTACGCGCCTATTGATAGACATGGTGTTTGGAGTGATGGGCATGGGCAGGCAACAGAATATTACTGGCTGCTGGGAGTTTCTGGTAGGATAGACTTTTAGGGGTGATTATGCACATGGAAAATTTCAACGCAGAAGAGTTCCGTGACTGGTCTGACGAGATGTCGCCCAGACTTCTGACGATGCTTGACGTGCTACGCTAACAGATTGGTCGGCGCGTAATCATTAGCCCTATGAATCCCCACCACATTACCACTCAAAGAATACACGTAGTCCGCCCAGTCTTGCATCATGCGCGATGGGGTTTTGAGTTTCTGTTAAGTTTGTTTTGAGTTGCCCTGAAAACAAAAAAGCCAGAACACCGCTAAGTGTCTGGCTTAATTGAGCGCCAAAACTGTATATTATGCCAATGACAGCCATAATAAAATCAATGTGTTGAGAGTGCTTGGCAAACCATTTTAAATATACAATCATCGTCAGGGGTGTGATGTCTATCGTCAAAGCATTGCGGGCAGATCCAGCACTGATAACTAATTTCGCTCACTGTGTCGGCTCCTTTTCCAGTTCAGCTAGAATGGCGCGAACATCTTGGGCCGCCGATTTTTGCTGGCTATAACTTACAAACCGAGAACCGTCGCACATAACGGAAACGCAAAAACGCAAAGCCTCCACTAGCCGCCTGTGATATTTTGCCGGCACCACGGCGCTGGCTTGGCGCTGACAATGCACCAATTCCTGTAGTTCGCTGATAGTTTCCGCTTGATCGTGTGCAGCATTTTTCCAGCGTTCAACTTCCGTAACAATCGCTTTCTGCGTGCGGGCCTGCCATTGAGCGCCATCACAAAACGATTCCCAAAGCTCGTTTATTGGATGTTCAATCACGCCCCTATATTGCTTGTGTTTGTACATCTGATGTTTGTCGCAAAACTCTGCATCAGAAGGTATCAAGTTGTGCTTTTCAAACGCTTCCCGCTTAAGCTCGCTCATGATTCTTGCTCCCGTTTTGGTAGCTGCGGGGCGCTTTCATGCCACGACTGAGCACTAAAATACCGCCGCTCGGTCGCTACCTGCGGCACTGCGGCGCTGGGCAGCTGTGGTGCGGATACAATCATTTTTTCAATATTTTCAAGAGTCTTCGCTTGATGCGACCAGTACCCCTCGGTATCACCACCATTGCATTCAATCATGTGGTGAACCGCTGCCTTGAAGTCCCAGAGATGGGTTTCCAGGTCTTCGGGTAAGACGCGCCACCCTTCCGGCACCACGGCGTTGGGCTGTTGTGGGGTGACTGAGAGTAGCCCACGAGCTATTGTCTGCATTGCGTTACGAGCAAAGCCGGGAATTTTCTCGTGATGGTCGGCTAGGGTCAGCAACTCGTTGACCCATCCAGCATGGGTATCTGTTTGCCGATGCTCCCAATCCGGCACAGCCCCGCCATCGGACTGGGCTCGTGCTTGCCAGCTACAGGCAGCGTCAAATACCATCTCGAATAGCCGCGACTGGCCGGTGAATACTCCATCGCCCTGATATTCTGGTGAAATTCCTGCACTGCTTAACGCTTTTAAAAAGGCCTCTTGCCTTGTCTCGATATCACTCACGATTCCTGCTCCTGTTTTTGTGGCTGTACCCACTCCCAGTGAACCCCGTCGTCTTCGTTGTCGATCCAGACTTTCATAGTCCGATTTGGCAGCATCTCGGCACACATCACGTCTACTAGCATTGATTCTCCGCAAGGCAGATCTTGGGCACAGTAATCTGCAAGGTCATATTCAGACTCCTGAGACATTTCCGGGTTGCTGTCGTCCCAGAACATATTAGGTTTCTGCACCACGGCGCTGGGCTGCTGTGCACGGGAGCCAATGAAGCTGCTCTCTTCCATCTCGGACAAAAGCCCTGAAACGCAATCTTTAATCAAAAGACGCTCTTTACTGCCTGGGGTGTAATACCCCTTATCGCCAATAAACTCGTAGCCATCAATAAATTCATTTGAAAAATCCCAAGCCTTGTCCCAAAACTCTTTTTGGACCTCCAAGCCTCCGCCATCCTGTGCGTTGTCTTCACGCTCAACCGGCCCAGCAACACAATCATCCAGCCAGGTCACGCGGCCCAGGTTATGTACCGCTGCCAGTCCCCCGGCTTCGTTCTGGACCAGATAGCCAACGGGCTTTCCGATCTGTTTTGTTTTGCTTTGGCATAGCGCTGTGAACTTGGGGCGGGTTTGCCAGTCCCGCAAAGCCCCAACGGTTAGCTGTGGAAACCTATCGGGAAAGCGCTCAACGCAATCCGCTGGCCATGTGGGTATAACTTCCGCATTCGCTGTGCCTTCCGCATCAGCGGCCATCAAGACCGCATTGATCCATTCCTGTAAGTTGCTCATCTCAGTAATACCCCTGGCAAACACCGAAGCTGACAGCCGGCGCTGTCAGAAATAGCCAGGCCGAACCCTTCTCAATTCCGCTCGACCCTCCCGCGCGCTCGCTCTGGCGCACGTAATGGCACAGATTGCGAACCATAAGCTCAGTCAGGCCCGTATCCCGCGAAATCTGGGCTGCCGTATCGGCCAAGGCCATGCGCTGGTGGTAATGACGCCGAACGATAGCAGCCCGGATCTTTTCAACCGTTTCAGCGTTCACGCCCCGAGGCGTCCGGCCCTTGCTGACGCTGTACACGTTGCCGCGAGTCGTGTTCAGAGATAGCGCAACGGATTCGTTGTTAAGCTCACAGGCTTTGGCAGCATGGCTGCGGCCCCGGGTGTAACGGCGGCGAATTTCGGCGCGGAGTTCTTCGTCCAACTTTCTCTGCACGGATTTAGCCGTTGGCTTTGCCGACTCCGCGCCATTAAACACGCTAGGGGGAAAAATCTTCGTCAACTCTTTACGCAACCCTGCGCGATCCGCCGCCCGGTTCAGCGTGATAAGGCACACGCCAAGGTTGTGTCCGCAGTCGCGCTTAGAAAGACTGCTGTTAGCCTTCTTCATGGCCCTCAGTTTTGCCAGGGTATCGCGGGTTAGGGTTAGTTTGATTTTCGGCATTACGCGGCCTCCTTGGCGTCAAGAATGCCAAAATATACGTCCAGGCAGGCGCGAGCGTCGGCCATGGCAGAGTGCGCATTCTCCAGCGGCTTGCCGGTGAAATGCTTGTATGCCTCAGACAACTTCGGCCATTTCGACATACCCATAGGCTCTTTAGAATCCATCATTGTGCAGCCGTGAGTTGCTTTGTCCGCCCACCGCTCAATCAGGGCCTCATCGGCGTACCGCTTGGCGGCAATCCGCATAATGCGCTGGTCAAAGGTGCGGTTATGGGCGATACGTTGCCGGCCGCCCCACAACGCTATGAAGGCGGCGAATGCCTCGGCTTCGCTAACGCCAACTTTCAGTGCTCTCTCGGTCGTAATGCCGTGGATGGCCGTTACTACCTCGGGGATCTCCCAGCCATCGGGTCGAATGATTAGGTCGATGCTGGAAACGACCGAGCGGGTTTCAGTGTCCGCCAGAATTCCGGCAAGTTGCACCAGATGCGGCTGCGCCGGGTCGCCAGAGGGCAGCTTCCAATTAGGCAATCCGGTGGTTTCGGTGTCGTAGGAAAATATCAACATTACGCTGCCTCCTGCATGATTTCGATGGCATGATCCCAGCCTTCCCAGTTATCCACACCAGCGGCGCGCAGGGCCGACAACAGGTTGCTATCATCAACCAGGCGGTTGTATTCGGCGCGATCAATCATGATCTGCCCGTCACTGGTTTCGCCTCTCAGCGTGGCGTCCAGCGCATCTTCTTGCGCCATGGCAGGCATGGGGCGTTCGGTCTTTTGCGCGACTGGCTCCGCATCGGCAGCCTGTTGCCGACGTATCAGTTCGGCCCCGGCCAGCTCAGCGGCCTCAGCTGCTTGTCGTGTGGCGTACTCCCGCTGCGCTCTCGCGTCCTCTTCAGCTTTCGCCCTGGCTTCCTGCTCTGCGGCATATCGGGCGTCTTCGGCCTTCTTCTGCTCAACCTGGCGCTCAGCGGCGGCTTTCTGTTCAGCTTCGCGGCGGGCTTTGACTTCTTCTTCGGCCCGAATCTTTGCCCGCTCCGCCTCCAGTCGCGCCTGCTCGGCTTCTTTGTGATCGGCAATGCGAGACTTCACGATGGCGGCAAAGTCTTCTGCTGGCTTCTGGCAGAGTTGGCCAAAATCGCGGAACAGGAATTTGTAATCACCAGCGTGCTCGCTCATTTGGCGAATATTGGCCCGGATAGCAGCGGCGATTTCATTCAGATCAATCTTGGTGCCGACCAGCGTGTCGTCACAGGCTCCTTGCAGGCTGGAGATTGTGCGCTTGCCCCGCATGGCTCCGGCAAAGTCCGGACCATTGCTTTCTTTCAGGGTGATAGCCAGGCCGCCCGCTTCATCTTCCAGTGCAGACTCCAGCGCCCCGTAAAACTTGCAATAGGCCGCCTTTGCTGCGGAAAGAATCTCCAACTTCCGCGCCTCTTTCTGATCCGTGACTGCCTTGTTCAGCTTCAGGCGGATCTGGCGGGTTTCTTCCTTGATCGAATCAATGGAGCGCACCACCTCATCAACGGTCTGCATCTGGCCCAGCACGTTTTCCCGCGCACCATCCAGCCGCTTTTCAACGTCCTTGCAGAACTTGACCGCCTTTTCAGCGTCGGCAAAGTCTTCATCGGTTTGCAGATCTGTATTAATGCCGGCCAGGGTGGCCCGGGCGCTTTCCTCAAACGCTTTCAGGTTGCTGGCTGTGACCATGCCCTGCACTTGAACGGTTAGCGCTGGCAGGGCGTCAGGGGCTTTGCCTTCTGCCTTTGGCTGCTCAGCTTCCGCAGGTACGTACTCGGCCAGGTCTTTGGCGAACTGATCCCAGGCAGCAATCAAGCGCTCGATGCGCTTCTCATCGCGCTCATACCAAAACCACACGCAATTCTCTTTTGTGCCGTCCGAAGCCATAAACAGGATCTTCTCAGCCTCAGTCACCATCATCTGGTGGTCCATTTGCCACTTGTAATGATCTTCCAGTGTTTCGGCGGTCGCAGCGCGCAGTTTGTCGTTGATGGATTTGTGCTCCCATCCCCGCTCGGACAACATATCGAGCCCATCCATGCTGGCCAGGTAGGTGCCGGTATCGTCCTCGCACGTACAAGGGAAAAGCTCGTCCTGCATGATTTCTTCGGCAATGCTTCGGGCCATTTCCTCAAATTTGTGGCCTTGGTCAAAGATTTTCTGCTGATAAGAATCCACCTCCGGCACAAGGCCGGTGGCTTTCTGGTTCAGTAGATCGTTTCGGCTCATATATTTGTGATCGCCGCAGGCCGCGGCGGCTTCGCTGGCTGTGAATCTTTTGCTGCGCAACTGGTGCCAAGAGTCTGTGCCTTGAACTTCCTGAAGAATTACCATGCTAATCTCCTGATTACTTTCCGGGCGGTTTCTCTGCCGACTCCAAACTGATTTCCGAGAGCCTCCAGGGAAGCTTTAGGGTTCTCGTTTTTGTATTCGCGCATCCGTTCGGCAGCCTCGAATGTCATCTTTGCTCTACTGCTGTCCTCGCCAGACTTGTGCAGCTTTTTGATCGACTCAATCATCAGGTCTGTCGGATGGCCTATCGGGATAGAAAGGGCGTCTTCAGTAGACCAGCCCTTATCAAGCCTTCGTTTAAGTGTTGCCGGATCAGCTCCGATCTCTCGCGCCCACTCGGCAATGGTCATTTCTTTCCCACCGAAGACGAGTCGGACATTATTTCTTCGATTGTTTGCCTGCTGAAAGCGGTCGGCCCACCGACAATTGCTTGGCAAGTAATTGTCGTCAGAATTGATGCGGTCTATGGACATTCCCTCAGTTGGCTGGCCCATATCGGCAACAAAGTTCAAGAATTCGTGCCATCTATCGCAGACGCGAATGCCTCGTCCGCCGTAATTATTCCAGCCAATATCTCTCTCGTTGTAACAACGGCTCATCATGCAGCTCCACGAGCTATAAGCAGGTGTTTTACTCATTCCGTGGGTGGTGCGGCGATCACGGGGCGCGCACCCGCAGCTTTCCGTATGCCCGTTTGTCAGATGCTGTTGCCGAACCCGCACCATTTCCCCGCAGGCGCAATAGCAAAGCCACTGCCGGTGGAGTTGGCCGCCAGGGCTGCGATAGCCTTCGGCCTCTCTGGTGACGGAAAGCCGCCCGAATTGGCGACCAGTCAGGTCAAGCGGTTTCCTTCTCATCGCTCTGCTCCAGGTTAAGAATTTCGCTTTTCTGGGCGTCACTCAGGGAATGCTTAGATTCGATCATCGACACGATCTGACGCGGAGTTCGCTTCCCTGACTGAACGATCTCTCTCCACTTGGGCATGTTTTCTGCCATTTGTTCATCCGCGTAATACTCAAGGGCTGGGCGGGCCTCTTGCTTTGGCTCATGACGCTGCACCGAACCCATATCCTGCTCGGGAATATCCCGCGCTTCCTCGACGGTAATCAGGCCACCAAGGGCGTCGGCAAACTTGTCGCGCAATGCGTAGCCTCTGGCACGCCACATAAGCATCCGCTTTGGGTATTGAGTCCACGGCCCGGACTTTTCCCAAAGCCCCGCCTTTCGTGCATCAGCCTGGCTGAACGTGACTGTGTGTTTGGTAGCGTCACCTTTGCGCCAAACCGTGCAGGTGGCGACCATGCCGTTCTCTTCAAACGATTCTTCATGCCCGCCAAACTTCGGGTGGTTCTGAACCAGAGCCAGAAGTGCATCCCCGTAAATCGCAGGCTTGCCATTAATCACCGCAACATTGGCAAGGGACTGGATCGGGTTGAGCCCAAGCTCAGAGCCCATCATCATTGCGACCAGCGCGTCCTGTGGCTTGCCCTGATAGTTCTTTGGCACCATTTGACTGCCGGCCAGCATCTCTGCCATGCGGAAAGCCTCATCCATGCTGTTTGGCTGCAGGGCGAACCCCATGCCTTTTGTTTTTGCTATTGCATTCATGCCGCCTTCTCCTTATTTTCAATTTCAAACTTTGCCGCCGCTAGGGTGGGCGCCTCGGCAACCAGGTGATCGACTGCCCGCGCCATTAGCTCCGCAAGTGCTTTCGCGCCTTGCAGCGGATCTTTGCCGGACAGCATGATTGCCGCGTCAAACGTATTGCTGTCCAAGTCAATCATCGCGCTGATAACGTCTGAGCTGTCGTAGACTCGGCGCTTCTTAATGCCGCCACGGTGCCAGAGGTCGTAATAACCGCCGTCCAGCAATTCTTCGCGCAGCTCCTGCTCGATTTTTTCAGCGTGGCCTTCAATCTCGGCGCTGTCGTCCAGTTCGCGCTGGTTCTGCATTAATGATTTGCTCATTGCGCCTGCTCCTGTTCCATCTTGGCTAGAATGGCGCTGCACTCCGCTGCAACCGCGCCATGTTCGTCACTTACGCCGTCGTATTCCCAGCACTGCATTGCATGGTGCAGCGCTTCTATCAGCCGCTCGTGGTAGTTCACGGCCTCAGCTATAGCGCTGGCGTTCCACTCGGAGTCAGGCCCATTACCTGTATGACAAACGTCGTACAACTTGCCGTCGTCCTTTCTGGCCTGCACCGCATAAAAGCCTTCGCTTCCATGAATGGCGGTATTTGCCACGTACTCAGACGACTCCTGCGCAGTCATCTTGCTGCCGTCCTCATTTACCAGTTGAACTGACATCCACGGCCTTGGCGTTACGGTGCTCATTCCGGCCCCCTACGCACACTCATTGCGCACGACGCGGTTGCGAGACAAACGATTGCGCTAACGACCAGGCCAATGAGTAGGACTGCGGCCATTTCGATTAGGAAGGTCATGCTGATTCCTTCAGGGCCAGTCTCCGGCCCGCTCTTGTGATTGCTGCGCGAACCCCGCCAATCTCTCGACCTGCCTGCATTCGCTGCTTTTTCAGACTTCGCACGTTCTGGCAGTGCTGGCATACATCTCCCTCCGCAACTGCCTCGTCCCAGACTTCCTCAAAATCCGGCCAGCCCCAGTAATTCATCCCAGCCTCGCCGGCTTCATCCTTCCAACCCTGATAAACAGACCCGATGCAGCTTTCAGTGGTAACCATCCCCAAGGAATTAACTTGCGCTCTCTTGCGCTCGCACTTGCCCGACTCTTCGCGCCCTTGCGCCTTTAGCTCTCGGCGAAGGTCTGACAGCCTGGCCTGCTTTATCAGAAGGCACTCAATGCTCACGCCGCATCCCCTTTCGCCAGCGCCGCAATCGTCTCAGCGCCTTCTATGTCAATCGCCAGCTCAGCAAAGGCTTCAGCCAGCGCCAAGGCCTCTTCCCGCGTCACAAAACCCCGCGCCTCTGGCAGTGTGTCGTCCTTTTCGGCATTCAGGTCTAGCTGACCCATCTGGCCCCTGATTGTGTGAAACACGTTTCTACCGGCTGGGATTGGGTGATGTATCGTTGCGTCGATCATGCTGCCTCCTTATCCGATTCTTTCTCGATCTTCTCGCCACAAAGCGGGCAGTAACTCATCAAGAGGTCGGTGGTACCTTTCTTGATATTCTTGTATGGCTCGCCAGAGTTCTTGAATTGCTGATATTCATAGGCGACTGGCATAAAAGCTCTTTTTGACATCTCGCCCCCACCGAAGAAAATCCCTTCGTTTTGCCACTCAGCCTTGAGTGTTGCCGCTTCTTTCTCCGGCAGCTGGACCTTCAGGTTCTCGGTGATCTTCTCCAGAAACTCCGCAAAACATTTACAGTTGCTCATGCTGCAAACCTCAAGTTGTCGCGCCGTGCTGTGTACTCAGCCAGCCGCTGCGCATTTGATTTAGCGTCGATACCGGTCAGCTCGACCGACTGGATAGGGGTGGCCGTAGCGCCGCGTACTGGGCGCCGGCTGCCGGTGTGGATGGTGCGTTGTGTTGTGGTCATTTGCCTGTCCTGTTTTCGCTATTCGATGAGCGAATATTGAACCATAAGTTCAGGTTGGTCAAGTACCGAAAGTACATTATTTTCGTGCAGACATAAAAAACCCGCTCAATGGCGGGCTGTTGTTATCGGGCGGGGGTTACAGCTTCTGTTTAGACTCGGTGACTACGCCAACAATGCGGCAGTTCGAATTTATCTCAATCACTGGATACGCAGGATTAAGGGCTTTCAAGAACTTCCGGCCACCGTCTATTACCAGTCGCTTAAAAGTCACTTCTTCGCTATCAGTAAGCTTGGCAACAACCAGGCGGCCATTGTCTGGGCTTATATCTGGGTTCACCAGAATCAACGAGCCCTCTGGAACGCTGGGGCCAGCATAACTCGTCATGCTGTCACCAATAACCCGCAACCAAAATACATCCGGTCCGGCGCCATTAGGCACGTCTTCCCACGAATCACCAACCCCAGGCGGTAGCGGATCGTTGCAGTCGCCCCAGTAGCCCGCCTGAACATCTGATATTACGGGCGCTCTTCTTCTCGATCGTGCATTTGAATCAATCGTGACATTTCCACCTGGCGTCATCGGCCCTATGCCGTATTCAAGCCATTCAGGCCTAACACCTAGCCTGTCAGACAATACCTCTATATGAGCTTTTCGCGGGAACGACTCGGCATTCGACCACTTACTGGCAGCCCTTGGTGTGACTCCGGTCAGCTTCGATAGAAAGACGCCTGAGCCGTGTTTCTTTATGCCTGCAGAGAGTAACGCCATCTCAAGCCGGGCAGCAAACTTTATAAGTCTGTCTTTTTCGTTGTCGTGAACTATCTGTTCATTGTGCAATAGTACTTGCGGAAAAGTCAGTTCATGTTTTAAGATGTACTGCAAGTTCATCATGAGATTCCCTAAATGTCCGTTTTAAAGAAATCAATCGACAAGATACCCGGCAAAATTCCAGCAGCGGCAAAGGCTTGCGGAGTTTCTGTTCGCGCTGTCTACAAGTGGATTGACCGGGGAATGCTGCCACGCACCGATTACACGGGCGAAACCAACTACGCAGAACAGCTGGCAGACGCTGCTAATGGCGCATTTAGTGCGGACTGGCTGAAATCAGCAATCATCCGAGAAAGCAAGCAGGTGGCCTGATGGCGCGGTACGACTGACTCACGTTACGAGTCGGCGTCTAATTTGGAGGTTTGCATGAAAGCAGTAAGCATCAACTACGTCCGCGAGTGCTTAAGGTATAGCGAGTCGTGCGGTCATCTTTTTTGGCAGGAGCGTCCGCGAGAGCACTTTAAAACTTCCGGAAGTTGCGCTGCATGGAACAAGAAATACGCGGGCCGCGAGGCAGGCAATAAATGGTCTACCCGGGGAGGGAGAATAAATTATGTGACGGTGTCCATAAACGGAACCAATTTTAGATCTCACAGAGTTGTGTGGGTCATTGCATATGGAGAGTGGCCCGAGAAGCACATTGACCACATAGATGGGGATGGCACAAACAATCGGCTAGAAAATCTCGTAGCAGCCACCCCAGCAACCAATTCCCTAAACCTTGGGAGGTACAAAAACAACACGTCAGGCATATGCGGCGTCAGGAGAAGAAAAAATAGATGGCACGCATCAATCAACAAAGGCGGGGCCCGATTCTTTTTGGGGTGTTTTGAGGATTTATTCAGTGCTGCTTGCTCAAGAAAGTCAGCAGAAGCAAGTCTTGGCTTTAGCGCAAGGCACGGATCTTGAGCGCATATGTGAAGGGCTCCCACGCAAGCCGGAAGCGTGTGACGGGTTAATCCCGCGTGAGTCCTTCACATATGCGGAAGCATCAGCAGTACGACCTGGGCATGTTGGAAACTGGCCTGACAACTAACTGGAGGAAGCATGGATAACCAACACAAGAAAATCAAAGGCTATCGGGATTTATCTCAGGCCGAAATCGACTTGATGAACAGGATTAAAGAGAAGGCTGCCGAAGTGGGCGAGCTGTGCGACTCACTGAGAAAGGCAGAGTTCGCAACAACTTCCGATGAGCAACCCGATCCACGCTGGCTATCTATCGGCGTGACGGATCTGCAAAAGGGATTTATGGCGCTGACACGCTCAATTGCGAAGCCTGGGTTCTTTTAGCCTAAAACCAAAAAACCGCCTCAAGCGGTGTGTGTAGCACCTCGGCGGTTAATCAGAAGACGGAGAAGAGTATGTCTCAAGTTATACCAAGTATCAAATCCAAGTTTCCGACAATGAGCAGCATTGATCTGGTTGATTTCATTAACTCTGAATATCCAGGGCGGCAGTCGCCACTCAGACACGACCATTTTATGACGAAAGTGCCAAGGGTCTTGGGCTTAACGGCTCCCGAATTTTTGGGAACCGGAACCTACGTTGCTGGAGGCGTAACGCACACCCGAAATATTTACAACTTCCCAAAACGGGAAGCCTGCCTTATGGCTATGAGCTACAGCTACGACCTTCAGGCAAAAGTGTTTGACCGGATGACAGAGCTGGAAGGCACCGACCTACCACAAATACCAACAACCCTATCCAGCGCCCTACGCCTTGCCGCTGACCAAGCCGAACAGATCGAGCAGCAGCAGAAGGCCATAGAGCAAGCCAAGCCCGCCGTCGAATTTGTAGACCGCTACGTGACCACCGATTCCGGCAGCAAAGGATTCCGCCAGGTTGCCAAGCTTTTCAGGGCCAATGAGCGCGATCTTCGCCAGTTTTTGGCCGACGAAAAGATCATGTACAGACTGGCAGGGGAATGGATGCCCTACGGCAATCACATCGAGGCTGGCCGCTTTGAAGTCAAAACCGGTGTCGCTGACAACGAACATACCTTTAACGCCGCCAAGTTTACTGCCAAGGGCATCCACTGGCTTGCTGGCCAATGGGCGGTACACAACCTGCAGCAGGAGTTTTCGTAATGGCCAGAGCAAGAAATATCAAACCGGGAATCATCGACAATGATGAGCTTGCTGCAACAGATCCGTTTGCCAGGCTGGTCTTTATTTACGCGTGGATGCTGGCCGACTTTAACGGGAATCTTGAATACAAGCCGGCAAAGCTGAAAGTGCAAACCCTTCCTTATGACGATGTTGATATTGCCGGTCTTGTGTCGGAACTGGAACGGTCCGGGTTCGTTAAAAGGTATGACGAGAACGGTTCTCGTTACCTGCACATCTGCAACTTCAAAAAACACCAGAATCCGCACAAGAACGAAATCACACGCGGCAGTGATATTCCGGCGTTTGATGAGTCAAAGTTAGCCAAAGCATCAACAGAAAAAGATCCTGTTAATCAATCAGATACAGGCGAATCAGGAAAGATCGAGACTAAAACGGAACAAGTACCGTCCGAGAACGGAACTGATCCTGCTGATTCCTTATCCCTGATACCTGATTCCTTATCCCTGATACCTGATTCCTTATCCCTGATACCTGATGACAGTAAAAGTGATGAGGGCTCAGCGCCTATCGGCGAATCGCCAGCAAGCGAGGCCAAAACTTCAGTCATAGAGTTTCCGACGAGGCGAGGAGAAATTTACACCCCTGACGAGTCTTTCGTTGCAGAGCTTCGTTCTGCTTACCCAAGGATTGATGTTCGGCACCAGCTAAAGATATCCAGGCTCTGGCTTATTGCCAACCCGTCAAAGCAAAAAACGCTACGCGGAATGCCGAAATACCTCAACGGATGGATGAGTCGCCAGAAGCCAACCGCAGAAATCCACCCGATTAAGAGCCGCCACACAGGCTTTGAAGATCGTGATTACAGTGCAGGTTTGATTAAAGGGGTGTCCGATGACGCAGCTAATTTCTGATGTTCTTGCAATGAGCTCCGAGAAAATGGATCGCCTCTTGGGAATCGACAAGCGAGATGGCGGAAAGTGCGAGAACCACGGCGATTTCGTGAATATCCACCATTCCGGGCTGGGCAAAGTTTCAGAGGGCTGGAGGGGTTGCCCGGCTTGCGCAGATCAGCGTGAGAAGGATCGCCAGAAAGCCGAAGAGCAGCAGCGCCAGGCCGATATGTTCCGCGACCGCATTGAGCGCATGGTGCAGAACTCTGGCATTCCACAGCGGTTCATGAACAAAACGCTGGAGAATTTCGAGCCAGTTAATCACAAGGCTGAAAGTCACACCAAGCGTATGCGCGAATACCTCGACCTGGTGTGCAGCGATGACCACGGCGGGCGGTCTTTGATCCTGCTCGGCAAGGTTGGCAACGGAAAAACGCACCTGGCTTGCGCTGTATTGGCTGAAACCATCCGTAGGACTGGCCGTGGCTGTCACTACTGGACGTTTTCCGAATTGGTGAGGGAAGTTAAGGGGTCATTCTCAAAGGGTGCCACGTACAGCGAGAGCACCGTTTACGGAAACTTTAAAGCATCGCTTCTTGTGGTGCTGGACGAAGTGGGTATGCAGAACTTCACCGATTTCGAGCAGGCCGTTGCTTACGAGGCTATCAACGCCCGCTACCTGGCCGAAAAGCCCACGATCCTAATCACCAATCTGCAAGCCGTAGACCTGCCCGCCTGTGTGGGCGAACGAGTTGTTGATCGTTTGCGTGAATCTGGAGGGAAAGCCCTTGAGTTTGATTGGAAATCCTACCGGATCGGGGGTGCCAAATGAGCCTACGCCAAGCCGCTGAAGAAGTTATCCAGGGTCGCGAGGCTCGCAACGAAATGAAGTACATCAGCAGCAACGCCAAGATTGCCAAAAAGTGCGAGGTGGGCCGTTCAGTCGTTGAGCGCGTGCTGCTGGGCCTACCAACACGCCTTGCCACCGACGAAGACAGAGGCAGGATTCTAGCGCTGAAGGCCGAGCACCACAGATTGCTGACGATCCAGCGCCGCAACGCCTTGGCCATTTCCGCTTACCGGCACGGATTCACGCCAAGCCAGGTTCGGGCCGAACTTGAGCGCATGGGGGTGGAGCTATGAGGGTTAACTTAATCCACGGCGATTGCATGGAATTCTGTGATATAATTAAGCCATCGACTCAAGTAGGGGATGGTTTATGCAAAAAAATGGCTGGCATTATCTATGCAAGGGGAATTACTTTGACTGCATTCAGTGCGGAACCAGTTTTTGGAGAAAGCCGAGCCAAATTAAAAAAGGGCAAAACAAATTTTGCTCTAAACGTTGCTATCAAGAATGGCAAAAAGGCGTGCCAAAAAGCGAAGAATTTAAAAATTTTTGCAAAACCCGCGTTGGTGAAAAATCTCCAACATGGAAAGGTGGCGTTACACCAGAAAGAATTAGAATAAGAAACAGTAAAGCAATGCGAGAATGGCGAAAGTCTGTCTTTGAGCGAGACAGCTACCAATGCCAGCACTGCGAAGAACGGTGCGGAAATGGAAAGAACGTTTACTTGCATGCTCATCATATAAAAAGCTTTGCGGATCACCCTGATTCTCGTTTTGACATTAATAATGGGCTGACTCTTTGCAAAGCATGCCATTACAAGGTTCACTCAAATGCCTAAAATTGAATTGATAAATCTTGACTGCATGGGCTACATGCGCAGCCTGCCAGATAACGCTTTTGAATTGGCAATTGTTGATCCGCCTTATTTTGAAGGTCCAAATAAGCCTGGGTTTTATCGAAATGGGGAGTTTTCTAGCACTCGGGTACCGGCTGGAGTTTACGGCGAATTAAAACACTGGGAAGTCCCGGAATCGGAATACTTCATGGAGCTTTTTAGGGTTTCAAGAAACCAAATTATATGGGGAGCCAACCACTTTTCTGACAGATTCCCATCAAACGGTCCGGGCTGGATTGTCTGGGACAAAGAAAATGGATCTAGCTCGTTCGCGGATGCCGAGCTTGCGTTTAGCTCGTTCAAAAAGGCGGTTAGAGTTTTCCGGTACCGGTGGAATGGAATGATTCAAGGGTCTCATGGGGATAAAAAGCTTAACGAGAAACGAATTCATCCAACGCAAAAGCCGGTCAAGCTCTACGAGTGGCTGCTAAGCAACTACGCCAAGCCCGGCGACCGAATCCTAGACACCCACCTCGGCAGCGGGTCAAGCGCCATTGCAGCCCATTACGCCGGCCATGACTTCGTTGGGATTGAGCTTGACGGGGATTATTACAAGGCCGCCACCAAGCGATTCAACGAAGCCACCAAACAGATGGATATTTTTGGGGAGCAAGTCGCATGACCTGCCCACACTGCCAGCGCGGCACACACCCTCAGCACGGCATCCACTTGGATGAGCTGGAAATGCACAAATGTGATCGCGAATTGACGCTGGAGCCGATGACCCAAGACCCGGCAATCCGGGAAGTGTGGCATCAGCCGGCCCGGCGCACGGATCTGCCTTTTACCGTGGGGAGCTCAAAGTGAGTAGATGCAGCTACTGGTTTAAGTTTTTAGCAATGGATCGCGCCGCCGCAAAAGAGCGTGCTATGGGGCTTCGGTCGCGATTTGCATGGGCGCTCAGAGGGGTGGCTGATGCCATCGACGGTGCCGAAAGCATAACCATTGATATTGCGTCAATACCGCACGTATCGCATTCCGACCGCGTGGCTGTAGTCGATCGCGGCCTACAGCATTCGTGCAACCTGTTTGTAGAGCTGGTGAAACAAGAATCTATCGACAAATCCATGCGCAAGCATTGCCCCGAGCTGTATGCGGAGGGCGAAGCGTGACTCAGCAAAAAACGACCTATCCCGGAGGCGACACAATGACAAACGAGATTCTAAATCGCCGAGTTCTTCGCTCAGTAACCATTGCAGGCAGGCCCGTAACGTGCGCCTCGGTTGCGATAGAGCTTGGCGAGCACCCGAAAGATATTCGCAGCGCCCTGCACAGCCTGATGCATGACGGTTTTGTTGTAGAGCGCCGCGGGCTTTATGAGCGAAATGGCTATTCGACTGAGCCCAATGGCCCGGAGAGTGCGGCATGAACAAACCAACAGCAGCGCAATTGAAAGACCCGCAATGGTGGGGCGTATGGGCGTCAGAAGATGCCACGCATTACAGCGAGTATTACGGCGCCTTCGTGAAGCCCTTCGATTCAGACCAGTGGGTGGTGTTGCGCCAGGGGCCAAAGCCGATCGTTACATTTATGGACACCGGAATGCTCTTTGAGCGCCCAAATTCCAGCCCTGAAGACGCACAGCCAGCCGCACCGGAATGGGAGGGGCTTGTGCCAGCTGTTGGAGATAAGTGTGATGCGGTTTGGCTGGAAGACCCTGACGGCGGTTCACGCGATTACGAGCCAGTGCTCATCAAAGGCTATTTCAAGGCCGAGACTATGAAGGTCTGGTTTTCCACGCGGAACGGGGAAGACATTGTTCGCCGGATGGAGCATTGCAACTTTCGGCCACTCCTCACAAAAGAGCAGCGGAACCGTGACGACCTGGCCCGCGCACTGCTCGATGATATGGATGCGCTAGATATATACATGCCGGGCGACACGGCAAGAGCTATCGCAATCAGCATCATGAATCGCGGATGGATCAGGGTGGAGAAATGATAGTCCTATCAGCGGTTTTATTCGCCGTGGCTGGGATGGCAATGGAGTCCGCCGGAGTAACTGACCCGCTTTACTTTGCACTCATGGGCGTGGTAGTCGGCGTAACGGGGATGCTGCGATGAGCAAGCCAGCCCGCAAAAAGACCAGCCGCGCCGTGATGTTCCGGGTAACGCCCGAAGGAACGCTGGCCCCAAACGATGACATTTCTCGGCAGACCCTGCGCAAGCGGGGTTTTCGTGTCGGGGATGTTCTTGCCGCTGACCCCAAGAAGCCCCGCAGCCTGCACAACTGGCGCCGGGCTCACAAGCTCGGGCAGATGCTGGTGGAAAACATCGAGGGCTTCCAGAACATGGAGCCCCACGGCGTCCTCAAGCGGCTGCAATGGGAGGGCAACATTGGCTGCGAGGAAATGGGCGTCCAGGTTCCGGGCGTTGGCCTGGCCACGATACGGATGCCGCTCAGCCTGAACTTTGCGGATATGGACGATGGCGAGTTTCACGCGATTTATGGCCAGTTCTGTCAGCACGTTATCGACAACTACTGGACCGGCATGACGCCGGAACAAATCGAGCAAATGGCGAACTTAGTGGGGTTGGCAGCATGATTATCCACATGAGCTTTTCAATCCCTCACCGGTTACGCACCGACGATGGCGGCTACGTGTATATGACCTGGCACCGGTACTGCGGACCAGAGTTTTACCAGGACCGCGAGTGCAACCGAGAAATTGTCGAATGGTGGGCGGTGCCGGCGCTGGATAGGGCGTTGAGCTGGTTTATTGGCAGAGGTGAAAGGGCATGACCAAAAACGAATTAAAGCGCAGATACCAGCCCGTCAACATCTCAATGCGCAGCAACTCAGCAAAGCGCCACGAATCCGCGAAGATCGAAGCACAGACGGCGGAGTTTCTGGCATTGGGCGGCAAGATCAAGTGTTCGGACGTGGGCCGGAGTCGGGCAGTGGATTTGACTTTCAGGCATTACGCGATGGCGGCTTTGGATGAAGTGGAGGGGGTGGAATGATTATTTTATATGCGCCGATATTTGCACTCGCTTTTACCTGCGGAATGGTTGGCTACGATATTCGGGCGCGGAATTTTCTATCTGCATCAATATTCGCCGTGGCTGCGATTTCCGCCGCTGCATCAATTGTTGGAGGGGCTGCCGGATGAGAAAGTGCCGAATCTGCAAGTCTCCATACGAGCCCCACAACAGCCTACAGCGCGCCTGCGGTCCAACCTGTGCACTGGCATTGGTTAAGCAGGACAACGAGCGCAAAGCGGCCAAGGTGGTCAAAGAATCGCGGCAATGGGTGAAGCAGCAGAAAGAGCGGCTTAAAACGCGCCGTGATTATGAGAAGGACTGCCAGCGTGACTTCAACAAGTTTATACGCAACCGCGATTTGCACTTGCCCTGTATTTGCTGCGGGCAGTGGGGAGATGACGAGTTCTGGAAAGTAGGAGGGCAATGGGATGCAGGGCATTACCTCTCAGTTGGCAGCCATCCTGAGTATAGGTTTGACGAGGCTAATTGTCACAAACAGCTCAAGTCATGTAACGCAGGCGAAGGAAAGTATGCCGGGAAAAGGCGCACGGTTAGCGAGGAGTATAGAGAAAGGCTGATTGAGAAAATCGGACAGGCAGAAGTTGATCGCCTAGAGGGGCCAAATGAAGCTAAGAAATACACTGCCGAAGAAATGAAGCTAATGGCAGCGGAGTATCGAGCTAGAGCGCGGGAGCTACTGAAGCAACGGGAGGCGGCATGAACCCATGGAGTGAGTTACCAGCACGCATAAAGATCAGCTATCAATCGCAGGCTCAGTATGAGCGCCGGCTAGGCGAGACTGCCCTGGCAATTGCGTTAGCAGGATCTATTGAATGCTCCGATATTCTTATTGACTTGAATGAAGGCCCAGGCAAAAACCGAGGGAAAGGCAAGAGCCGCAAGCAGTGGGATAAGCGGTGATCGGACTAATTGCAATCGTCGCCGGCAAGTCATTTCCGATGCTCACCGGCGAAACCTTGGCCGAAGCAACTCGCAGTTGTCGCGACCGATTCGGCAAGAGGTTTGAGGGTTTCGATATGCCGGACTGGCAGAGGGTGGCGCATGAAAAGTGGGCGGGGTTTCAGGCGAAGGAGATAAGTCGGCAGGAGTTGAATGACTGGCTGAAAGGGCAGGGTGAGGAAATGGCGATACGTGGGATTTTTAATCGTTTAAGGGGCTGATTATGGCGATGACTGAGCGCACACCGGAAAGCAGGGCGGCAAGGGTGAAGGCGGAGAAAGTGGTGGATCGGTTTATCGTTGTGGCTCTGGCCTGTGAGCAGGATCTGGCATGGCAGGGCATTGGTGTAAGTGGAAAGATAGCCGATTTCGAGGGCGAGATACCGCAATCATCCGGCTTCTACGGCATCGATAAAATGCCCGGCATCTGTGACCGGATGCAAAAGTGGCCGGAGGACTTCGCGCAAGCTCAGGATTTGATGGGGGGGCTAAAGCCGGAGCAGAGGCAGGCGCTTGTACTTGATAGGGCATTCAGGGGGCGCACGAAAGCGAAGGCCATTGATCCGTTTGAGAAAGATAAGCCGGTGTATATTTTATGGGATGACGCCGCGTGTGCTCATGAAGCGGGGTGTAGCGTGGGTGCGTTCGTGCAGCGGGTGAGCAGTGCGTATTCGCGGCTTGAGGGGTTGATGGCGGGAGTGCAGAAAAAAGCCGCTTAGGTAGCGGCATTGATGGCGTGAAGAATGGCGTCTGATCGATTTGGTAAGCTGTGGCGCTGCTGGTAATCGGCAATCGCCCTCGCCGCTTCGCCGCTGACGCTCAGGGTTTTGGAGTTGTTACGTTTGCGCATTGCGCTTACTCGCTGCGCTGTGGTCTGCGTAATCATGCGTAGCTTTCTCCATGTTCCTTGACGATTTCTAGGCGCTGCTTGTGCCACTTGCGGCAGACGCTTTCAAACGTCTCAGGCGTGGCCGTGATGGTTGAGCCCCCGAGCTTTCCGCCACTGCAAAGCTGCTGGCCGAGTGACGAGCTGCCAAGAAAAACGTAGTGGCTCTCGTCGGATTCGGCGCCCTGCATGAAAAAGCTGATTTCGCCGTGATCTTTGGAGTTAATAGTAAATGTGCTCATCTTGATTTCCTTTAGTTTGGTGCCTGGCCCCGAAGGGCCAGGTGGTCTTAGAGGCTGCAGTACGCTTGCTTGTAAGCTGTACGGATTTGTTCGCAAGCGAAGGCAGGTGGAGAAAACGACCAGCCCAAACGACGGTGGGTTTCGGCTGTCACTTTGGTTGCTTCTATTCCGCGCTGTAGGTCTTTCTGGCTAATGTTGCCCATCTCGCTTTCCTTCCGTTTGGTTGTTTAACTCTATAGCTCTAATGTAAGCCAGTAAGCTGCTTACGTCAACAAGTATTTACCTGTTAATTCATACAGCCTGTAAGTATTGACAGCTTTCTTATTGTGGAGCACACTATCTGCACTTGCTCGAAAGAGCCACCAAAGCCCGCAGACACTAATCTGGCGGGTTTTTTGTGTCTGGCCATACGACGTTGAGCGGCCTATTCCATGCTCACGGTGAGACTGGCGAACTCTTTACAGCGCAATAGCCCCACATCCTAGCGGTCTGCTACGCCGCACCTTTGCCGCCTTGTGCGGTTTTTTTTATTCCGGAGCTCGTCATGGTTCGACTCAATCAAATCATTGATGAGCTGATCGAGCGGGAGGGCGCGTTTGTCGATCACCCTAACGACAAGGGTGGCCCCACCATGTACGGCATCACCGAGAAGGTGGCCCGGCTGCATGGCTTCGACGGCCCTATGCGGCACATGCCAAGAACTCTGGCGGTCTCAATCTACAAAGAACAATACTGGTCAGTCCCGAACTTTGACCGGGTAGCAATGATCGACCAAGCCATCGCCGAAGAGCTTCTGGATACCGGTGTAAACATGGGCATTGCTTGGCCCGGCATATTCCTGCAGCGCAGCCTTAACGCATTGAACAATCAAGGCACGCACTACAGCGATATCACTGTTGATGGCTTGGTTGGGAATGCAACGCTGTCGGCCCTAAAAGACTTCCTGGACAAGCGCCAGAGTAGGGGGCAAGCGGTACTCCTAAAGGCCCTGAACTGTCTGCAAGGCGGCCGCTACATCGAGCTTTCAGAAAGCCGTGAGCGCAATGAGTCGTTCGTGTTCGGCTGGCTTGATCACCGCGTCAACCTGTAACCGTGAACTCACCAAGCCGAGACTTCCGAATGCCCTGGAGCACCTTAACCAGCCAATTAGCAAACGGTAACGGATTCTGGGCCTTTCTTGGCGCGGTATTCACCGCTGCGTGTTTTTCTGCAGTTGGATTCGTAAAGATTCTATTTCTTCGAAACACGTCCCGCGATACCGATCTTGCAGAGCGCGAAAACATGCTTGCCCAGCATCTGGCAGCGGAAATTGGCCGGCTGAACGGCCTGGTTCTAAATCTGGACGCGATGATGAAGCTGCAAGCTGAAGATCACCGAAAGTCAATGCAGACAGAGCGTGACGAGTGCAACGCAAGAATGACCGGAATGCAGGCCGAGATTGAGATATTAAAGCGCAGGATGAACAATGAGGAGTCGAGGTGAGCGATCACCCAAATCCTAACCAGTGGTGGTTTCACCGCCGAATGATGGCCTACGCCAGCCTGCTCGGCTTATACGTCATTCTCGCTCAAATGATGCTTGGCTCAATCAACGCTGAACTGGTGCCGCTGGCCCAGACCTTAGCATGGGTATTCTCAGCCAACCTCTTGTACTACTACGGCGGCAATGCAGTCGAAGCCGTTAAAGGCCGAACATGATCCCTTACGCCAAGCCCGCAATCATTCTCGTAGCCGTTGCCTCTATCTCGGCAGGCAGCTGGATGGCCAGGGGATGGTTTGAGGACAGCAAACAACTAATCGCAGTCACCGCACAGCAAGCGCTGGCAGACGAGATCAGAGCGAGCCAGGCCGATATAGCCAGTCTGGTTGAAAAGCGCCTCAGAGAGTTCAGGGGCAGCGAAAGAGTAATTGACCGAGGGGTGATTCGTGAGATTCAGACGACCACTTTTAAGAACGTGTGCATTCCTTCTGACAGCGACTCTTTTCGGATGCTCAACAATATCGCCCAAGGTCATTCTGCCAGCAAATCTGACAGTAAAAGTGCCGGAGACTCTACCGCTGCTGACGAGCGGGACCGGTGAAGATGTGGTTCTGACCATGCGAGCCTGGGCTTATCAATATCAAGAATGCGCGATTCAGCTGAACGGCTTGATTGACGCCCTCGGAGTTCAATAATGGCTACATCTAACGGCCCAAAGAGCATTGCCGCAACGGGGACGTTGCAGGTGGCGGTGGGGGCATCGCCGGACACTGGATCGTTGCGTAATATGGAAAACAATTGGTGGAGTTGAGATCGTGGGCGATAAGAGTCAAGACAAGCCGAGAAAGCTAACGCCCAGGCAATCAAGATTTGTCGATGAATATCTCTGTGATTTAAATGCGACTCAGGCGGCAATCAGGGCTGGGTATAGCCCGAAAGGCGCCAACAGCAAGGCGGCACAACTATTAGCAAAAGTAAGCATTCAGGCCGCCATTCAGGAAGCCATGATCGAGCGTTCAGAGCGCACAGAGATTGATGCAGATTTCGTGATTAACGGCATTGCAAAAAACATCAGTCGATGCGAGCAAGGCGAGCCGGTTAGAGATCGCTCCGGCGAACTGGTAATGATTGAGACAGAAGATGGAGAGGTTGCCCCGGCCTATAAGTATGACGCCACAAACGTCTTTAAAGGCTATGAGCTTTTAGGTCGGCATTTGAAGCTATTCACGGACAAGGTAGACCACACCAGCAACGGCGAAACCATAGGCAGAATCGAGCGTGTCATTATCGACCCTGCAAATTCAAACGCCTAGATGGGCGGTCCCGCTACTAAAGCCAAGCCGAATCAAAGGCGCCAGAGGCGGCAGGTCTAGCGGAAAATCGCACTTTATGGCCGAGCTGCTGGTTGAAGAACACGTTTACAACCCAGATCAGCAATCCGTGTGCGTTCGAGAGGTGCAAAAGTCTCTCAAGTTTTCGGCAAAAAAACTGGTCGAAGACAAGATTCGGGCCATGGGTGTTGCTTACCTGTTTGATATAACGCTGACCGAAATACGCCGCATAGGCGGGCATGGAATCATCATATTTCAGGGCATGATGGATCACACTGCCGATTCCATTAAGTCGCTTGAGGGATTCGACAGGGCGTGGTGCGAGGAGTCGCAAAGCCTGAGCCACCGGTCTATTGAGCTGCTGGTACCGACAATCCGAAAGCCTGGCTCTGAGTTGTGGTTTAGCTGGAACCCTGAACAGCCTGATAACGCCGTTGAAACCCTTTTTAAAGACAACCCCGACGCAATTCTGGTCCACGTCAATTACGACGATAACCCGTGGTGCCCGGAGGAAATGATAAAGCTGGCCGAATGGCAGCGGCGCGTTGATTACGAACGCTACGCCCACATTTGGCTGGGCGGGTATAACACAAAGTCAGAATCGCAAATCTTCAAAAACTGGCGCGTTGATGAATTCGAGCCTGGGACAGGCTGGGACGGACCCTATCAGGGTTTGGATTTTGGGTTTAGCGCAGACCCAACCGCTTACGTTCGCTGCTGGATTAACGAGAACACCCTCTACATAGATCAGGACTGCGGGCGCGTCGGTTTAGAGCTTGACGATACAACGCGTTACATAGCGGATCACGACCCTGACGCGCACAAACACGTTACGCGGGCGGACTCAGCCAGGCCGGAATCTATCAGCTACCTGCGGCGCCACGGGATGCCAAACGTAATCGGCGTCGAGAAATGGCCGGGCAGCGTTGAGGATGGGGTGGAGCACATAAAAACGTATGACGAAATCGTTATTCATACGCGATGCAAGGCGATGCAGGAAGAGGCCCGGCTGTACAGCTACAAAATTGACAAAAGGTCTGGCGATATACTGCCCAAGATAGGCGACAACCACAATCACAGATGGGATGCCGTCCGCTACGCCCTGTCTCCACTAATCCGAAACAAAGGCTACGACATGATGGCGGTTTACTCATGAACAACTTTTTTGCTGACGTATCACGCGGCCTGGTGAACGCCCTGTCCGGACTTGGCAGTGATCGTGACAAAGCGGCGCACGGGTCGTGGAACTTTCAACCGCTGAGCCGGCAGCAAGTAGAGGCGGCGTACCGCTCAAACTGGATGTGTCGCAAGGCCGTGGATATCCCCGCGTTTGACATGATGCGCGAGGGCTGGGCCTGGCAATGCGACAAAAAGCAGATTTCAGCAATTGAGGCAGAAGAGAAACGGCTCGGCGTTCGAAAGAATGTGCTGTCCGCACTTAAGCAAGCCCGACTGTACGGCGGCTCTGCCATTCTGATCAGCGACGGATCAGAGGATCACTCTCAGCCTCTCAACCCGCGAGCAATCGGAAAAGGCGGCTTGGCGTTTATTAAGGTCATGGACCGCTACCACTTGACCAGCGGTCTTCTCGACTATGACCCCATGTCACCGGCCTACATGGAGCCCACTTACTACGACCTGGTGAGCGCAGCGACCGGCACAGTCAGAATTCACCCTTCCCGCGTTATTCGATTCATCGGCGCCGAACTGCCCACTGACTGGGAGGTTCTGGTTGATCGCTGGGGCGACAGCATTCTGGATTCGATTGAGATTGCCATTCGTGACGCCACGGCCGGCCAGCAGGGTATAGCCGCTTTGGTGCAAGAGGCCAAGGTGGACGTGTTCAAGATCGACGGCTTTATGCGCGGAATGGAGTCGGAAGCGTACAAGGAGGCTGTGAAGGAGCGGTTCTCCCTGGTTCAGAGCATGAAATCGACGGTGAATGCCGTGGTTCTGGACAAGGAAGACGAATACCACCAGAAAACGATCAACTTTGCACAACTCCCTGAGATTCAGCGCTTGCAGCTTCAGATCGTCTCTGGAGCCGCTGACATACCCGCGACCCGTTTTCTTGGGCAAAGCCCAGCAGGGATGTCTAGCACCGGCGAGGGCGACGAGAAGAACTACTACAACCGCATTGGCGCAGAACAAGAGCTGACGCTGCGAGAGCCTCTTGAAAAGCTGCTGAGGCTGGTTGTGCGCTCTGCCCTTGGCGAATATCCAGACGATTGTTGGTTTAGTTTCCGCCCGCTCTGGCAGATGAGTGACAAGGAAAAGGCCGAGATATTCAAAGTTAAGGCCGACGCGGCCCGAGTGTTGGCTGGAACCGCCGGCATGGGTGACGCGCTGATTCCGATTGAGGCGCTGTCTGAGAGCCTAATCAACGCATTCATTGAAGCCGGCGACTTGCCAGGGCTTGAGAAGGCTATGGAAGATTTCGGGATTACGAAAAAAGAGGATCTTCCTGATCCGCTGGAGGATGTATGAACGCGGCGGGGAGGGTATAATAAGCGGGCTGCGCTCGTGCTTCAACACGCTCGCAGCCCTAACCAAATCAGCACAAGTGAGGTGCCAGCATGGCTCGCAAGAGTTTATCAGAATTACTTAACGGTCAAAGAGTTTTCGGCCGACTAACCGTCGTACGCGAAGTACGCGGCAATTACGTTCCTGCTAATGGCACTTACCGCAGAGCGGTGAAATGTGATTGTGATTGCGGAAGCACCGCTACGGTAGAGCTTCAATCGCTAAAGCGAGGCGTCACTAAGAGCTGTGGGTGCCTAAACATTAAAGTTATACAGGATCGCACGACCACGCATGGTCATTCATGCGGAGGCAAGCGCACGTCAGAGTACAGTGCATGGAAAAGTGCGAAGGCTCGCTGTTATATCCCGAGCGTCAGCAACTTCGCTGGGTATGGCGGCCGCGGCATCAAGATGTGCGATCGATGGTGCAACAGTTTTGAAAATTTCCTTGATGACATGGGGAGAAAGCCCAGCCCCGAGCTTTCCATTGATCGCATTGACAACGATGGCGACTATGAGCCAGGCAACTGCCGCTGGGCACCATTGTCAGTGCAGGCCGGTAATCGCAGAAACAATCTAGTCTTTGAATATCTAGGCCGGCGATACACTTGCTCTGAGGCGGCGCGGGCTTTCGGGCTCAAGCCGCATACTCTCGCAGATCGCCTGCGTAAAGGATGGCTTGTAGCGGATGCTATCGAGACGCCACTCCAGCCCGGCATTAAATTCCGCATCTAAGCAGCGAAATCCAAAAGGATTACCTATGAAGATCAGAGACAGTATGACGCTTGACGCGTCGGGCTTAAAGCTCACGCGTGACGGATATCTAGTAGGTGAGGCGAGAGTCTCGCGCGCCGGTAACGTACAGCAATATCTCGGTTCAGAGATTGGATTGACTGGCGACGATGCTAGCAAGACATGGGGCGTGTATAGAGACCCTGACGTTGTGTTTGACGAGAACAGCATGATGTCTCTTGCCGGCCGACCAGTAACGAGGGGGCATCCGCCTGACGGCGTATCTGCTAATAGTTGGCGAGATCTTTCCGTCGGTCATATGGGCGGCACAGTTCGGCGCGATGGCGAGCACGTTATTGCCTCCATGGCGATTATGGACGCCAAGGCTGCGAAAGAAGTATCGGAAGGCGCTCGATCGCTATCGGCCGGCTACACGGTTGACGTTATGCCCGGTGATGGGACTACAGAGAACGGCGAATCGTACCAATACCGCCAATCCGGCGATCTTCGTTTCAATCATGTTGCGTATCTTCCAGACAACAACCCAAGAGCAGGAAACACCCGCATCGGAGACGGTGCGGCGGACGGCGGGAAAGACCGCGCATGGGGCATTGCCCCGCTCAACCACGACCATAAACCAGAAGGATCAACCATGACTATGATAACTGTGGTGATGGGCGACAAGGCGGTGCAAGTAGCTGCCTCGGATGCCCCCGCAATTGAAACGTTCAAGTCTAAAATGGCAGACGCCATGAATGACGCCACCAAGAATCACGCCACCGCAATTGAGGCAAAAGACACCGAGATTGCAAAAATCCAAGCCGAGCTTGACGACACCAAAGGCAAGGTAATGGACGCCGCCGCACTGGATAAGCGCGTGCAGGATCGCGCCGAATTGGTTGGTAAGGCCTCCGCTATCGCCAAAGACCTGAAGACGGCCGGCGTAGCAGATGCAGATATTCGCAAAGCTGCCGTGGTTGCCAAGCTGGGCGATGAAGCCGTTAAAGATAAGTCTCAAGCCTACATCGATGCGCGCTTTGACATCCTTGTTGAAGATTCAGACACCACCACCGACCCGCTGCGCACAGCTGGCAGCGTCAAATCCAACGACGGCGCAAGCGCTTGGGGAGACTCTGCGTTTAAGTCTGCCGGTGTCGCCATGAAGAAGGGAGCGTAACGATGGATATTAATGTGAAAGGGCCGGGAACGGCTGGTTTTATTGTGAGCGAGGCTAATGGTTACCTGTCCCGCGAATCTGTAACTGTAGACGGCACCGCTGCAGCCCTTGAGGCTGGCACCATTCTCGGTAAGGTCACGGTGGGCGGCAATTACGTGCGTCACGCTGCCGGCGCCACTAATGGCTCGGAAAATGAGGCGGGCATCCTTTACGAAGGTATCGGCCTGGGCGAAACCGCGGAGCGCACCATCGTGGCCCGCAGCGCCGAAGTAAATGGCAGCGAGCTGATTTACGAGATTGGCGCTGACGCCACCCAGATCACCACTTCCGACGCAGCACTTGCCGCGCTCGGCATCATCGTTCGCAAATAAGGAGAAGCAGACATGGCTTCAATGGATATTTTTAACAACTCTGCCTTCTCCATGGCGTCTCTGACGGGTGTGGCGAACAAGTTGGACTATCAGCCGCAGCTATTGGGCGAGCTGAACATCTTCGAGCCTATGCCGGTTCGCACCCGTACCGTGTTTGTGGACCGTCGTGATGGCGCTTTAACGCTGATTCCGTCGAGCCCCACCGGTGCCCCACCTTCAGAGCTTGCGGGCGATGACCGCGACGCTGTGCCCCTGAAGACAACCCGACTGGCTAAAGCGTTTACGCTCTATGCCGAAGAGATTCAAGGCATTCGTGCATTTGGGTCCGAAACCGAAATGGAGCAGGTTCAGGGCGAGTTCTTGCGCCGCATGGCTCGCATTCGCGCGGACATGGAGCTAACTCATGAGTATCACCGCCTTGGCGCGTTGCAAGGCAAGCTTCTGGACGCAGACGGCACCAGTGTCATTTATGACTACTTTGACCGTTTTGGTGTAACCGAAGCTGCCGCTGTTAGCTTTGCACTGAGCACGGGAACGACCGACATTCGAGCGAAATGCGCCGAGATCATTCGCGGCATGGCTCGATCCGCGCGCGGAGCTTTCACACCCAACACCAAGGTTCACGCTCTGGTCGGCGATGAATTCTACGACAAGCTTATTAACCATGAGCAGGTTATTGCAACTTATCAGGGCTGGGCTGCCGCATCCGATCTGCGCGAAGGGAAGGCATTTGGTGATTTCACTTATGGCGGCATCACGTTCTCGAACTATCGGGGCACCGATGATAATTCGGTAGTGGCTATTGCGGCGGACGAAGCGAAGTTCTTCCCGGTCAATGCAAACGGCGTGTTCAAGAAGGCGATGGCGCCGGCTGAGTTTGGCGGATTTGTTAACACTCTCGGCCAAGACACTTACGCCATGAACATTCCTGACCGTGACCGCCAAGCGTGGACTAAGGGTGAGCTTTATTCTTACCCATTATTTCTGTGCCAGCGGCCAGAAGTTCTACGCAAAGGCACTGCCAGCTAAAGCCAAAGTACTGCAAGATATGCGCCGGGGCGGCTAATGTCGCCCCGGCCTTTCAAGTTAAAGCCATTGCCATATATTGCAAGCGAATGGAGGCATCAACATGCCAACGTACAAGATTGAAAACGGCTCCAGTCGCGACAAGGCCATTAAGGTCTACGGCGGGCTAGAAGTGGTCAAGGCAGGTAAGACGGCAACCGTTAAGAATGCCGGCGAACTGAGCAAAGAGCAGATTAAAAGCTTTGCCAGCCAAGGCGTGAAAATCACCACTCCGGGCGCCGCAGATCCGCAGCCGGAAACGTCAAAGCCAGCAAAGCCCAAGAAAAAGAGCGAGGAATAACCCATGCCAGGTTACGGAGACGATTCAGGATTCGCGGATTACGTTGCGGCCAACGGGTACGACGTGCCTGACGGCACTGTGTCGGCAGCTCGCCTACGCGGCTCCGTGTACCTGGATGGGCACTATTACCGTCGCTGGCCTGGATCTCCTTCCGGGGGCGTAGATCAGGAGCGCTCATGGCCACGTAAAGGTGCCACAGACCGTTATGGTAATGCCGTTAACGACACGGCCGTGCCGCAGCGCGTAATCAATTCTGCGTATGAAGCCGCGCTGATAGAAATGCGCACGCCGGGGTTCTTCTCGAAGACGTTCACCGAGTCTGAGAAGAAGGTACTGACATCTGTCGGGCCGATAAAATGGACCTATACCGGCAACACGAAGGGCGACCGCGCATCATCCCCGGTGTCGACCACGATCGATAACCTTCTGGCGCCACTGCTGACACCCAACGACCTGCCCGCTGCAATGGTGGTGTCGTAATGGAGGACTGGGCAGCAATCGCCGCAGAGGTTGATGAGGCCATTAAATCTGTGGGTTCGACCGACGCGGGTTATCCGGCAAGCATTCGTCGTGAGGTCATAACCGGTGGCGTGCCGTGGGACCCGGACAGCGGAACTCTTACGCCGGAGTATGCAGTGGTGCGCGTCATTCAGCAGAACAACCGGGTTCGAGCTGAGGATGGTAGTTACGTGGCGTCAACCCGCCGCACGCTGACCTTTGCCGCCACCGGATTTGCGCCGAAAAAGTCAGATACGATTGCCCCGGGCGTGGATGCTCCCGATGAGTCCAGTCCATGGCAGCCGATTATCGAAGTGCGCCCGCTGTCGCCCGCCGGTGCGGATGTGCTTTATGAATTGGAAATTAAGTCGTAATGGCAACCATTAACCTCAATCAAATCGCAGCTGACAAAGAGCGTGAGATGCGGAAGGCGTTCACGGATATTGTGGACGGCATAAAAAGCGCGGTCATTATTAAAGAGCTTGCTGACAGCATCGACGCAGGCGACCTTGAGATCGTCTTGCTGACCCTTGGCATTGCCGAGGCATCATTCGCCCCGCTGCAATCGGCGATACAGTCCTCGTACTCTGAGGGCGGCACAGTGGGGGCAAAGCAAGTTGGCCGCATCCCAAAGGGCGATATATCCCTGGCTTTCCGTTTCGACATTCGCCAGCCGAGAGCCGAGCAGTGGTTGCGCGAGAATTCATCGCGGCTAATTACGGAGGTCAACCAGGACCAAAAGGACATGGTTCGCCAAAGGCTCACAGCCGCACTGATTAACGGCACCAATCCGCGTCAGTCTGCACTGGATCTTGTAGGGCGCCTGAATCGCGTCACACGTAGGCGCGAGGGCGGCTTTATCGGAATGACCAGCCGGCAGGCCGAGTGGGTGTCCAGTGCCCGCGAACAGCTAGAAGGCCTTGATGCTGGGTACTTTGACAGAAAACTCAGAGATCGCCGGTTTGATCGCACAGTCAAAAAGGCCATAAGAACAAATACGCCGATACCGAAAGACAAAATTGAGCGCATGATAACGGCTTTGCAGGCCAGGACTATTAAGTATCGGGGCGACGTAATCGCAAGAACCGAATCCATTAATGCGCTTCGGGCCGGTCAGCATGAATCCATAGTCCAGGCGATGACCGAAGGCAACGTGCAAGAAACGGACGTTTCCCGCGCATGGGATGCAACAAATGACGCCCGTACCAGGAGGACGCATATGTTTGCCGAAGGGCAGAAGGTGAGCGGCAATCAGCCGTTTACGGTGGGCGGCTATCAGCTTCGATATCCTGGTGACAGCTCTTTGGGAGCGCCTGCGAGCATCACAATTTCGTGCCGCTGTATTTCAAGGACGACGATAGATTTCGGCGCACGCGTTGCGCGAATTGAGGGGTTTGGATAATGGCGCAATTAACAGTCGGAGAATGGGTGGCAAAGTCACACGCTAGACTGGACGCCGTGTGGAAGACCGCAGCACAAGACATTGCTGCCGAGGTTCAGACACCAGTCGCCAAAAACGGCCGTATGCCAGTCCGAACTGGATTTCTGAGAAACAGCTTTGGTGCAGAAATAAATTCAACGCCGAGCGGGAACGGCGAAACGCCCTATACAAGCGGGCCCATAAGCATTGTTTTGAACCGAGCAAAGCTCGGGGACCGAGTCGTTTTTGGGTGGGCGGCAAAATACAGTGTGAATATGGAGGCCAAGTACAGCTTCGTCCGGCACGCCGCTCAGAACTGGACGCAAATCGTCAACAAAGCCGCCAGAAAAGTAAAAGCGAGGGTTAACCGGTGACACCAACGAATAACGAAATAGCCGGCAGCCTGTTTTCTACGCTGGCCGGCGCGCCCTTATCCCATCCGATAGCATGGCCTGGCCGGAACTTCGCGCCGCCAGAGACCGGTTACTGGCTGGAGGTTCTGTTCATGCCGAACCAAGGCATCGACAACGGTCTTGCCCCAACAGACGCGACCGTGCCCCAAGGCATATTCCAGGTTAACGTGTTTGCGCGCCCGGGTGCCGGCATTATCGGTATCAATACGCTGGCCGGCCAAATCAAGGCGCTCTACCCAAAAAACGCGACTATCGCAGGCCTTGTGCGAGTTCAGCGTCACCCGTACAGCGTTGAGATCAATTCAGAGCCTGACCGGCTGATGATTATGGTAACAGTGCCATACACTGGATAATTTGCTGCAGTTTCCATTGGACGGGGGAAACCTCATATTGTGGACGGAGGAAACCTCAAATAGTTGTTCTTGACATCCTCCCTGCCTAAAGGCTGAGGCTTTTCGTGCAAATGAGGTAAAACACCAAAGAATCAATAAAGCCCGCCGTGAGCGGGTTTTTTTGTGTCCGAAGAAAACATCAACGTTTATTTACGGAGGCCCACCATGGCCAAGATTACCAGCACAGGAACAAAGCTATCAGTTGTGGCGGGCGACCCGGCCACGTTTGATGAGGCCGGTTACGCAGCGCTCTCATTTGTCGAAGTCGGCGAAGTTATTGATTTGCCTGAATACGGCCCGAACGTTCAAGTGGTTGAGTCCAACCCGCTCGCCACCGGCGTTACTGAAAAATACAAGGGTTTCGTCAACTACGGGTCTCAGTCCATGGGTTTGGAGTTTGACTCTGCGGACGCTGGTCAGCAGGTTTTGGCCGCAGGCGTAGAGGGCGCCACCAAAAACCAGCAGCACGCGGTGAAGGTCCTGTTCCAAGATGGCTCAATCGACTATTACAGCTGCCGTATTTTCAGCTACACGAAAGCCCCAGGCTCCGCAAACAGCATGGTCGGGTCAACGGTTCAGGTTGAGATCAACACACCAATCGTGCGCGTTGCAGCGCCATAAGGAGTAAGCATGGCTACCATTGCAAAAACAGCACTAACCGGGTCTGGCTCGCGAGTCATTTCAGAAACAACGCTCGGCGCATCGGATACATTCACGTTCAGTGACGGTGACGTTCTGCTCATCCTCAACGACGCCGCCAGTCCCATCACTCCCAACATTTTGGGTGACTCGGCCACCACTGTTGGCGTGCCCGGCGTCGGCAGTGTGGACGTGTCCGGAGGCTATGACGTGCCCTCAATTGCAATTGGCATAGAGATCGCCATTCCGCTGACAAGCATCAGCAAATACCTGACCGGCACAATTACGCTGACTGGCGCCGATGGTGCGATTGCGAAACTGCTAACCGTATAACCGTTTCGGCGGGCTAGGGAAACCGAAAAGCGGCTTCATTCACCGCCTGCCCGTCACCTTCCCCGAATGCACCTATCGCGAGATATGAGATATGGCTGACAATTTACTCTCCATGTTTGACACAGAATCTGCATCCGAGTCCGGTTCGTGGCTTCACCTTGCTGTACCAGGCACCGACGGAGACCTTGCTTATGATGGCAAGGGCAACCCGCTACGCATCAAGCTCAAAGGTCCTGATAGCGACGTGTGGACAGAGTTCCAGCGCAAGGCTATGCGCCACGCGGGCAAAAAGGACACTCGTTCTGCAAAGGAGGTGGCCAAAGAAGATGCCCATCTGTTTGCGCGAATTACGCTTGATGTTGAAAATATCCCCGGATATGACAAGCCAGACCGCGAAAAGCTGGTTGAAATGTACACCCAATATAAGGATATCCGAATCCAGTCCCTTCGGTATTTGATGAACCAGGAAAATTTTATCGGGAAGTCGCTGACGGATTAAGTCTGTGGGCGGCTCAACTGGGGTGGCTGCATTCTGTGCCGGATCGTCAGCGCAAAGAAAACCGGCAAACCCGCTTTGATCAATATGGCGAGGGCCACCCTTACACTTGCTTGCCGGACATATCCGGATTCGAATACCTCACTCAATGGCTTTCTGAAGCGGGCGTTGCCCCGGGCGGGTCAGCACTGACGTGGGCCGAGATTGAGTCATACGACCGGTCAACCGGGGGCGCTTGCACGCTCTGGGATCGTCAGGCCATTTCGCGCATGTCAAGAGAGTACGCAAGCTGGCTGGCAAAAGGAGGTCGGCAGTCTGACATTGCAGACAATGTGCCTTATATCGAGCGCAATGAATCTACATTAAAGGCCATGCAAGACCGCCTTTCCGAAAGTCGTGACAAATCCGCAGAGCTAGCTAAAAAGGCCAAAAACTAATGGAAGACCTAGCCAGCCTTTTAGCCTGAATGAGCTAGCGGTAATAATCTGCTACAGTCGTTGTATATCAACGAGAGGCTGGATTATGCGGATTATTTTTGCTTTATTAGCGGCGCTGCTTCTGGCGGGATGTGGGGAAGACAAGCCAAGCCCGCTTCTTGGGGAGTGGGACAGTAAGTACACGGGTAACTCTATCCGCCTTTCCGAAGGAGGCGGATGTCGATACTTCATGACTAAAGGAGGCGGGATGGTTTGCGAATGGGAGCCTATAGGTGAAGGGAAGGCCAGACTGACAATGCAGAGGGGCGGTATATTTGTAGAAGGCGAAATCACAATGCTGCTTGATGAGCTTTGGTTTAATACGCCAAGCGGAGGGATGGACGTATTTGTAAGGTCGCCTTAGGAAAATAAATCGCACGAAAAAAAGGCTCGCTTCGGCGGGCTTTTTATTGGAATCATATCCAGCTAAGCTTAACAGGAGAGTGTAATGTCCGAAGATCTCGCCAGCTTAGGCTTTATCGTTGACAGTTCTGGAATTAGGGGCGCGACCCGCGAGTTGCGCAGAATGGACACCGCGCAGGGCCGGGCCGAACGATCCAACAGACAACTTTCTGCAGCAAGCACCGCTTTAAAGGCGGCCTTAACCGGTGTGATTGCCTCTATTGGCGTGCGCGAGATAATCCAGTACGCCGATATCTGGCAAAACGTCGCTAACCAGTTGCGCCAAGTTACAAACGGAACGGCAGAGCTTGAGGCTATCCAGGTAAGGTTGGGCAATGTCGCAAATGACACGCGGGCGAGTTTTGAATCAACTGCGAATCTGTACGCTAGGCTGGCAAGGTCGTCAACAGAGCTTGGGCTGTCCCAATCAGACCTGATCGGTCTAACGACAACGATTAATCAGTCGTTTGCAGTATCTGGCGCGACCGCTGCAGAGACGGCAGCGTCTATTACTCAGTTGTCGCAGGGCTTGGCTGCCGGGGCGCTGAGGGGCGAAGAGT
>Ga0314855_100028_pt1 | contig 49515 bp, 65 predicted proteins | sample 2018CB1WmetaG_FD_203636 | JGI IMG/M metagenome (GOLD analysis project Ga0314855, IMG submission 203636) | Cryopeg brine viral communities from Beaufort Sea near Barrow, Alaska, United States - 2018 CB1W | ecosystem: Environmental > Aquatic > Marine > Coastal | place: USA: Alaska | collected... | reverse complement strand
ACCGCCACCCCGAAAAACCCACAGGCGGCTTCGGAGTAGCGGGATGCCCGTGCAACCGTTGCTAACCCCCAACACGTAGAGGCCACGCCTCAACCCACAGAGCCAGCAGGACTGGCCAAGAGGTGATGACCATGGCCGTTGGAACATTCCAGACTAAACGCGGGCATGAGGCTCGAGCGCTCTTCGACCAGGGTCTTGGTTGCAATGCGATCGCGAAGGCTCTCAGAGTTGGCGCAGCAACCATTTCGCGGTGGGCTGAGGCTGAGGGTCTGGTGTTTGACCGCGCACAGGTGGATGCCGCGAACAAGGCACACACGGTGGATCTCGCAGCTGCTCGGATTCGGCTCGCTGCGAAGATGTCGTCGGCTGCTGAGTCGATGCTTGATGCGATCGATGACGAGTACCTTGTGTATAACTTTGGCGGTAAGGACAATGAGTACGCCGAGCACATTCTGGATTCGGCGCCTGTTGAGGTGAAGCGCAGCATTATCGTGACGGCTGGTATCACCTTCGACAAGCTCACGAAAGTGGTTGAGGCAGAAGGCGATCCGGACGAGGCTTCGGCTAAGAGTATGCTCGCTGAGCTTGGCGCGTTCCTTGGTGTCTCATGACCGAGGGGCTTCCCGCGAACTCTGCGTTCAAGGCTCCGATGTCCGACAAGCAGATCTGTTCTCTCCGTGAGTCGAACGCGCGCATCAACATCTGGGAAGGCTCGGTGCGTTCGGGCAAGACTATTGCGTCGCTCGCTCGCTGGCTGATTTATGTTGCGACGTCGACAATCCGGGGCGAACTCGTCGTCGTTTCTCGCACACGCGACTCAGCCGCCCGTAACGTCTTCGCGCCACTCATGGACCCGGAGCTATTCGGCACGGTCTCGAAGCACGTCAGCTACACGTCTGGTGCCGCTTACGGTTGGATTCTTGGCCGCAAGGTGTGGGTGCTGGGTTCATCCGACATCCGTTCGGAGAATGTGCTCCGTGGCCTCACCTGTGCTGGCGCGTACGTTGATGAGCTCACACTGTTGCGTGAGGACTTCTTCACTCAGCTGCTGAACCGCCTGTGGGAGGGTGCGCAGCTGTTCGGCACCACAAACCCGGACTCCCCTGGTCATTGGTTCAAGGTCAACTTCCTTGACCGGTGTGACCCTGAGCACCCCCAGTTCCTGCCTGACTGGCGCGTGTGGAAGTTCCTCCTTGACGATAACCCGATGCTGTCGGAGGCCCGCAAGGATGCGATTCGTCGCGAGAACACTGGCTTGTTCTACCGTCGTAACGTCAATGGCGAGTGGGTTGCTGCTGAGGGTGCGATCTTCGAGACGTTCGACCCTGACATCAAGCTCGGTTTCGTCATTTCATGGGATGACCTGCCGCCGATGCGTGAACTCATCGCCGTCGGCATGGACTACGGAACATCGAACCCGACCGCGGCGCTGCTGCTCGGCATCTCGGCGGAGATCGACCAGTACAACCGGCCAGCACCGCGCTTGTTCCTCATAGACGAGTACTACTTCAACTCGAAGATAGAACAGCGACAGCTCGCACCATCGGAGCAGTCGCGGGAACTCAAAACGTGGCTCGATCAAGAACACTTGCCGCTGAATTCCAGCGCCGGCATGCGTCCTCGCTTCGTCATTCTCGACCCGTCGGCAGCACCTCTGCGCACTGAACTCGCGCAGCAAGGCGTCACGACAACACAGGCCGACAACGAGGTGCTGTACGGCATCCGCACTGTCGCATCACTCATCCACGACAAGAAGCTCATCACCTCCGACAGGTGCAAGAACTTTATCCGCGAGGCACCCGGTTACAGCTGGGATCCGAAGCAGACCCTGCTCGGCAATGACAAGCCCATGAAGGTCAATGACCACGCGATCGACGCCGCCCGCTACGCCGTTGTTACGACTGAGAACATCTGGCGCCAACACATCAAACTCGCAGCCTAGGAGGCCTCATGGCAAACACTGACCAGTGGCCACCCTCCCCTTTCCATATTGCGGGCGCACGGTACAACGAACACCGCGCCTGGTGGTCTGGTGACATGTCCACCATCAAAGCGATCTACTCCGGCACCGGTGTTGCAACGCACACACACAAGGGTGTTGCACACCGTGGTGGTGTTATCGGTGGACTCTCGAAGATGTTCTGGGGGCAACCTGTTGCTGAGGGTGAGAACCGCACCCAACTACACTTGCCGCTGCCTGCTGATGTTGCCCAGAAGTCGTCATCGTTGCTGTTTGGTGAAGCACCCCTCATTGAGCTCCCCGATTTCGAGGATAAGAACAAGGCCGGTCAGGCACGCCTCGACCTGATCATGCGTTCTGATGAGTCACACTCGCAGCTGCTGATTGCTGGCGAGTACGCATCCGCTCTTGGTGGTGCCTACCTTGCCCCTGTGTGGGACACCGAGGTTGCTGATCATGTGTTCCCTAAGGCGTATCGTGCTGATGTTGCGATCCCCACGTTCCGGCACGGGCGTCTGTCGTCGGTGAAGCTGTGGACTGAGTACCGCACCGACAACGCGAACATCATCTTCCGCCTCATTGAGGAGCACACGGCTGGTCTGATCCGGTACACACTCCACAAGGGTGGCGAGAACGTTCTCGGTCAGGCTGTGCCCATCACTGAGCACACGGAGACTGCACACCTTTCGGGTCTGATCTCTCCTGTGGAGTATCTGTCTCTTGCCACTGATGGTAAGTACACGGTCAGTGTTGCGACAGGTATCTCCGAGATGGCTGTTTCGTACATTCCCAACATGCTGCCGAACCCGGATTGGGAACAGTTCGGACCGCTCGCGTCGGTTGGTCGTTCTGATTTCCTCGGCAACGAACCTGTTTTCGACAAGGTCGACCAGATGTGGTCTTCACTGTTCCGTGATGTTGACAACGGGCAGGGTCGCCTCACCGTTCCTGAGTCATATCTTGAGACTGCCGGCGTTGGTAAGGGTGCCTCGTTCGATGTGTACCGCCAGGTGTACTCGGGTATCAACGCACTCGGATCTGCTGGCGATTCCCTCGCTTCGCAGATCACACAGACTCAGTTCCTTATCCGTGACGAAACACACCTGAACATCATTGATGCGCTCGAACGTCGCGTGTTGCGCACGATCGGTCTATCACCGAAGGAATTCGGGAAGGTTCAACCGTCCGGCATCAAAACAGCCACGGAAGTGAACGACGACAGAAGCGAATCTGAGGCCACACGAGACGTGAAGGGCATCCACGCCCGACCTGCTCTCGCAAAGCTCGCACGTCTGTCGCTGGCCATCGATGGTGTGGTGTTCGGCGGTAAGGGTGGTGGCGAGTTTGACGCCCCCGAGGTCACGTTCGCGAAGATTTCGCAGGAAGACCCGGAGAAGCGGGCACGCACGTTGCAGATTCTTGACATGGCTCGTGCGATCTCTCTTGAGGCTCGTGTGCGTGAGCGTGTGCGTGACGACAACCTTACTGAGACTGAGATCAAGGAAGAGATCGCCCGGGTGCAGATGGAGCAGGGGAAGCCTGCCCCAGATCCTGCCACGTTCACCGGCGACCCTGTAGACGAAGAGCCCACGAAGTGACGAACGCGAAACACGAGGCAAGTCGATGAGCGTCGAAACGAAGGCCGCGCTTGACGCCGCAATTGACGCCCACCTTGCAGACGAATGTGATGGTGCGATCGTCACGGGCTACGTCTTCCATGCAGCCTTCATGAATCCAGAACTTGATGGTCTTGAAGCTCACGGATACTTCGCTGAGTTCCCGGAAGGGCAACCCGCCCACGTTTGTTTGGGACTCGCGATGATGCAAAAGAGTCACATCGAAGACAGTTCCTTCGGAGACGACGAGGAGTAGCTTTTGCCGCTCTATATCCCAGACCCCGAGAACCTCGCGCCCGCTGCGGACTTGATCGAGGAACTGGGCGCCGAACTCGCCGCCCGGTATGCCGGTGCCGAGGATGAGCTGATTCGTGAGATTGCGAAACGTTCCTACCGTGATGTGGCGTTGCAGCAGGCTCTAGCCACTGCGACTCTCACCGCCGAGCAGACCCAAGCGCTCGCCGACAGGATCGCCCAGAACCGGGCGTTTGCCGAACTTGCCGCATACCGTGCCCAGTCCATCCGTGAGTTGCAGTTCCTCGCCATTGAAGTCACCGACAAGTTGCGTCGTGCTGGGCTCGCGCAGGAACTTATCGATATTGCTGCGAAGGAAGGTGAAGCCGCCGCTGCTGCACGGTTGCGGATGGCGTCACGACTCCCCCAGACGAGCGCACTCACCGGCAACGCAACACAAGCTGTCGCTGCCCTGACCATTGATCTCAGTTCACGCCTTGAGGCGATGCACCTCCGCATCTCCCGCTACCCACAAGATGCTTACCAGAAGGTGATCTCGTTCACCGCGTCGTCACAGATGCTCACCGGGCAGACGATGAAGGTTGCACAGGCCCAGGCAGTGCAACAGTTCCTGTCACAGGGCATCACCGGGTTTGTAGACCGGGCTGACCGCAACTGGCGTATCGGTTCCTACGCAGAAATGGCCGGACGCACCGCTGTACGCCGCGCCTACGAGGATGCCGGCATCTGGCGGATGCAGCAATCAGGTCTCAACCTTGTCACCATCGTTGGCGGTATTGATGCTTGCAAGCTGTGTGCCCCGTGGATTGGGAAGGTTCTCTCCACTAACGGGCAGACCGGTGTTGTGACGCTTCCCCACGCGACAGAAGACCGTCAGATTGTTGTGCAGATCGCGGGCACCCTCGACCAAGCGAAAGCTGCAGGTTGGGGGCACCCAAACTGCTTCCCCGGTTTCGTTCCGGTGTCAGCGCCGTCGGGTGTAGTTGGTGCGGACTCTCGCTGGTTTGAGGGCGAGGTTATCGTCATCGACACAGCCGCTGGTCGACAGCTCACCGTCACCCCAAACCATCCGATACTGACGCAGGAAGGTTGGGTCGCTGCGGGTTCGCTCGTGGAAGGCCAGAACCTCCTGAGCTATAACGGGAATGTCGAGCAGGTAGGACTTGGCCGACCAGATCATGAGGGTGTTGAAACCCCCATCGGCGAGGTCTTTGAGACGCTGCGGAAGTCGAGCCATGTGACGTCCGTCACGATGCCAGGTTCCGCCGAAGATTTCCACGGCGACGGTATCGCTGACTCCGATGTCCACGTTGTATTTGCTGACCGCCTGTTGAAGGCGAACGGTGAGTCCGAGGGCTTCAATCTCTCGTCCGAGGGCACGTTCCTCGTCAGTAGCGTGGGAAAGTTCCCGCTCCTTGCCGATGGCGCGCTTGGTCAGGTCGTCCATCGTGCGCTTAGCGCCACGGATGGCGTTGTGGGAGGGTCTGGCCCATTCCGAGCGTTGCTCGGGGGTGGCTGCGTCCATTCGGCGCTGCATGGCCTCGCTGGCGGTGATTTGCACACCAGCACGTTGGAGCCAGTATTGGACACTGCCTCGATCGACACCGATTATTTCACCGATCTGCTGGTGGGTGATCCGTTCAGCGGTGTAGAGCCTGATGGCTTCGGGCAACCAGTCGGGATCGATCCCGCTCTGCTTGACAGCGACATTGTGTTTCTGGAATCGCCGGTAGATCAACTTACGGTCGACGTTGACGGAGGCCGCTATCTCGCGGACAGTCTCACCGGCCTCGTATCGGCGGATTGCATCGTCAAGGTCGAAAGGCGGGGCTTTGCGGGGCATGTGTACAACCTTCAGTCGGGAGACGGCTGGTATACCGCCGATTCCATTGTAGTGCACAATTGCCGCGATAGAGCGGTCGCTTACCTTCCCGGCTTGTCGATCCCGCAAGAGAGCGTCGAGTACTCCCCCGAGCGGGAGAAGGAACGTTCGAAGCAACGAGAAATCGAGCGCGACATCCGTGCAGCAAAGCGTGACGCTGCGACCGCTGGTGACGATGTCTCCCGCCGGCGCGCAACCCGCGAAGTTCGGGAACGTCAAGCAAGCATGCGTCAGTTCATCAACGACACCGGCCGGAACCGTTCGAACTATCGCGAGCAACTGCATTTCGCAGATGGCCGCTAATCCAAAACAGGAAGGTCGAAACTAAAATGACAACCCCAAGGGAAAGTATCGAACAGAGCATCGCCCAGTTTGAAATGCGTGCCGTCAAATCGGCGGAACGCTCGGTCAAGCTGATGGAGGAATTCGAAAAGGAGATCGAGGTGATGGAAAAGTTCAGGGAGGCCGCCAAAGAATACCGTCAAGCACTCGAACAGCTGAAGTAACCAACCTTCGAAGCACACACCTTTGGACGTGTGCCACCATTAGACCCCCGTCGTCTTCCGGGATTGACGGGTCAAGTGCATGCCGCTCTCTTGTATCGGGAAGAACGTTAGCCCCGGCGTGAATCGGAAGCACGGAAAGCGACGAGCCGGTTACCGGAACGTTGACCGCGAGAGCGGGGACAGGAATAGAGCGATTCAGTTCGCCGCGCAACGAGGGTGAAAGACCCTCCGTCCCCGCTTCTCTGCTAGTCGCTCGCCTTCATCTCACGAATAACATCATCCAGAATCGCCCGTGAACGTTCGAGACGTTCCACAAGCTCCTCTGATGTGTGTTCCGCCCAGACCGTCAGCTCTCCCCGCTTGGGAGCAGGTTCCACAAGCCCGAGCATTTCCAGCAAGGGCCGTGTTGGCACGAGTACACGCCGCCCGAGCTTGAGCGATGGAATCTCACCGGCTTTTACTGCTGCGTAGGCATGGCCTCGACTCACTCCTAGCAACTGTGCAGCCTGATCGACATTCAGTGTCGGCAGCTTCATCAGATTTTCATCAGTCATCGGTTGCCGCCACAGATTTGGCCTTCCAGAACGTTTCCATACGCAACGATACCGCTCCGTAACGCCTAGTTGCAGAGCTTCCCCTCACGTCCTGCAAGAGCAGGCGATCCACCCAACTCGGCCAGGCGCCGCGAAGGAGTACAACCGTGTCCATCAAGACCAGCATCATCCCTGTTCAGTCCGACGTCGACGGCATGGCTGTCATTGGGCGTACGAAGCACCAACTCATGGGCATCCGCTACGAGAATGGCGAAGGTGGGGACGGTGGCGATGCTGCCGCTCAGGCCGCAGCCGCGAAGTCTGCCGCAGATGCCGCAGCTGAAGCAGAAGCCGCGAAAGCCCCATGGACTGCCGAGAACTTCGACCCTGCCCGCGCACAGCGCCTCGTCGAGAACCTCCGCGGCGACATCGCAGCCCAGAAGGCTTCCACCAAGACCGAGATCGACGCAGCAGTGAAGGCCGCAACCGCCGACGCTGTGAAGCAGTCGAACCTCGCACTCGCGAAGCTCCTCGGCGGCGGCGAAGAACTCGAGACTGACCCTGCCAAGTTGCAGGCTCGCGTCACTGAACTCACCACCAAGGTATCTGATCAGGACGCTACCCTCTCTACCGCACAGGCTGCAGCGAAGGCTGGCCAGATCTCCACACAGGTCGCCATCCTCGCTCACGGTCTTGGTGGTTCCCCGAAACTGCTTCTCGCTAACGAGAAGTTCAAAGCTTCCATCGCGTCGGTAGAGCCGACGGATGAAGCGGCTATCGCAGCCATCATCACCGCCGAGTTGCAGGCCAACCCGGCGTTGAAAGCCACCCCGCCGAGCTCAGGTAGCCCGGAACACAAGGGAGGCAGTGTCCCCGACCTCGAAGCTCTTCTCGCGAAGGCCACCAAGGACGGGGATGTCGCATCATCCATCACGCTCAAGCGCCGCATTGCGGCTGCGAAGGCATCCGCCTAAACCCAAGGAGTCACCATGCCCGGAATTACCGGTCAAGGCACCACATACAACCTGCCCAACTTCGTCGGTGAACTGTTCCAGATCACCCCGGAGGCAACCCCTCTGCTCTCTGCCATCGGTGGTCTCACCGGTGGTGTCTCGATCAAGTCGGTCGAGCGGGAATGGCAGATCGAGGATCTCCGCGACAACGACCAGAACGTAGCGCTTGAGGGCGCGAACGCTCCGGCCGGACAGTCGCGTGTCCGCTCGAACGTCACGAACATCGCCGAAATTCACCACTCTGCGGTGGAAACTTCCTACACGAAGCAAGGCACTCAGAACAAGACGAACACGGCAGGCGTTGAGGGCACAAACCCGATCGCCAACGAGCATGACCACCAGGTCATGAACGAGCTGAAGGCTGTCGCGAAGGACGTGAACCACGCGTTCTGGAACGGCGAGTACAACAAGCCTTCCGACAACACGACCGCACGCAAGACTCGTGGTCTGTTGCAGGCGATCAGCACCAACCGGATCGTGTACAGCAACGGCGGTGTCGAACTCGGAGCAACCGTGCCCGGCACGTCCGCGACCGACACCATCACGATGACCCACAGTTTCACTGCGGGCGACAAGGTCGTGTTCACCGCTCGCGGTGCTCTCATGAGCATCGTCATTGGCCGTGTGTACTTTGTGCAGTCGGTGTCCACAACCGTTTCCTTCAAGATCGCGGCGACTCTCGGTGGTGCAGCGATCACGGTCGGCACTGGCGCAGGCATCAAGGCCATTCCGGTCTCGACAACCGCCCCGGTGCTCGACACGTACAACCAGCTGTTCCAGCGTGCGTACGACAACGGTGGTCTTGGTGACGTCGTCAACGCCACCATCGCGTGCAACTCCTCGCAGAAGCGGAACCTGACCGCCACGTACGCCTCGGCATACGCGAAGTCGGACCCGCTGGCCGGAACCCGCAACGTCGGTGGTGTGAACCTCACCACGATCGAGACGGACTTCGGAACGCTCAACATCATGCTGGACCGCCAGCTCCCGCAGGATGCTCTCGCGATCGTTTCGCTTGAGCAGCTTGCACCGTTCTTCCTCGAAGTTGAGGGCCAAGGTCACTTCTTCGAAGAGCCTCTGGCCAAGGTCGGCTCTGCGACTCGTTCGCAGTTGTACGGCGAGATCGGTCTGGAGTACGGCAACGAGAAGGCTCACGCCCAGCTGCGTGGTCTCCCGGTCTTCATCTAGACCGCCCCGAGCGGGCGACTGGTCATCTGGTCGCCCGCTTCCCTCCCCACAGATTCAAGGAGTACATCTTGTCCAACACGTTCAAGTCTGTCGGTAAGCCGACGACGATCATTACCGTCGACGAGAGCTGGGAACAGCTCCCGCACCCGGGCGACTGGGAACTCGTCGTCAAGCAGACCGCTGCTGAGAAGAAGGCCGATAAGGCTGCTCTCGAAGCTGAGAAGGCCGCTGTTGACGAGGAAGCGAAGCGCATCGCTGAGCTTCCCATCCACGTTGGTGAAACGGTCAAACTCAACGAGACGGCACTCGCTGCTGCGCTCGATGTCCCTGACGCAACACCTGAGGCACTCGACAAGGCCACCGCCTGGCGCGGTCTTGTTGTTGAGGTTCGCCGTGACGAGGAAACGGACACTGATGTGGCTGTTTTTGACGACGGAACACACCTCAGCATCGTCGACTCGCTCGAGGTTGTAACCGCCGAGTAACCCCGTGGGGCCGCGGCAGATCCTCCCTGTCGCGGCCTCGCACCCCTCCCACTCTCTCTGATCGGAGCATCATGGCCCGCATCACACATCCGCGCCCGCAGGCTGGCAAGCAGACGTTCGTCGGCGTGACCTTCTACGACGGGTTCGCTGAGGTTGCTGATCTCCACCCGGAGGTTCGTGCGGCGCTCGTGCTGCATAACTTCAAGTTCGAGGACGCTGAGCGCCCCGTAGAGCCGTCGAAGCGTTCCCGCAAGGGAAAACCCGCGAAGCCCAAGAAACCCGCTGAGGTTGACGCTGGTGTCTCGCCCGCCCCGTTCATGGACCTCACCCTCGAGGAACTCCGCACAGTCGCCCGCATCGAAGGCATCCAGATCACGGATGACGCGAACGCAGCCGACATCATGACCGCGTTCGCTAGTGCGACCTCAGATAACGACGAGGAATAGACCATGGCCCAGCGTGTATACGCCACAGCAGCTGACTACGCAGACTTTGCTGAGGAACCGTTCGAAGGCGACGAAACAAAGCTCGACAAGCGGCTCCGCTCGGCATCCTCAGAAGTCGAAGCTCTCACCCGCCTCTCCCGGTACGACGTCGACGAAGACGATTACCCCACCGATGCCACAATCTCCGATGCGTTCAAAGAAGCGACATGCGCGATCGTCGAGTTCTGGGAAGAAACCGGAGATGTGCACGGTGCTGATGCTGCACAAGGTGCGGTGAAGATCGGCTCTGTGTCGCTCGGCACCACCAGTAGCACCCAGCAGGGTCTCAGTCCTCGCGAGAAGCTCGTTCAGCGAATCGGTGAGGGTGCTGTCACCATCCTCGCGAACGCGGGCCTTATTTCCGCGACCGTTTACCACTCGTAGGGGGCGCTCATGGCCCGGCTACGAAAGAAGCATCTACCTCACCGCATTATCGTCACCCGCCTCGCCGGAGAAGGTGCTGAAGGCATCGAGTACGCCGACCCTGAACTTGATGTGCCCGCCTATGTGGAGCAGAAGTCGAAACTCGTCGTCGACCGCCGCTCATCCTCCCCCACGGTAGGGCAGGAAATCACCGCAGCGACGTTCGTTGTGCTCCTCACCGCAGATGATGTGCTGCCCGCGTCAAAAGTCACCGTGTGGGCTGGCACTACCCGTGAACGTGAGGCCGAAGTAATCGACTCCGCGTTCTTCGACTACCCAAGAACCCCGAGCCATGTGGAGATTTGGGCAACATGAATGACATCAGCGCGCAAGTCACCGTCACCCTCAACTTCAATGCCGTCGTCGCAGAAATCCTTATGGGTGCGCAGGGTGGCGTCAACAAGGCTGCCGAACGTCTCCTCGCACTGTCATCCGCCGAGGTCCCGTTCGACAATGGCGATCTGTCGAACTCAGGTGGTGTCGTCAATTCGTTGGCTGATCGTTCCGAGATCAGCGCACAGGTCGTCTATGACCGCCCGCAGGCTGCACGCCTCCATGAGCACCCCGAATACAACTTCTCGACCGACAGCAACCCCGGCGCCAAGGGCAAATACCTTGAGGACCCTGCCATGCAGAACGTCGAGGAGCTCCGAAAGATCGTTGCGAAGGAGGCTGGCGGTGCCTGATTCCTACCTAGTCCTATTCGAGCGGGCCCTTGCACAGCACCTCGACGACATCGAACTTGGCCTGTACAAGCCCAACGCTGTGTACACGGCTGCTGAGGCAACAGTTGAACGGCCCGCGATCGTCTCAGGCCCAGACCTGCCCACGACTCTCGACAACGTCATTGCGCTCACCACCCTCGACCCGATCCGTGAAGGCCGCGCGAATCTCACGCACCGCATCCAGATCCTCTCCCGCCTCAAGGGCACAAAGGTGCAGGCCAGCAACCTCGCATGGAACCTTGCGACAGCCCTCGACCACAAGCAGAACATCCCATCCGGGTTCAACGTGTCATGGGTGTCTCTGTTCTCGCAACTGACCTTCACAAAGGACAGCAACGGTCGGTACTCGACCGCGCAGACGTTCTACCTCAGAGGTCGCCGCCCGCTCGCCTGAGCACCAACAAGACCACCCCTCCTCAGAGAGGGGTTCGCCGGCGTGCCCGGCATCCCCCATCAATTCAAGGAGCAAAAATGTCTGACCAGACCCTGTACAACACGACCGCCCAGACTGAGGGCACCCTCACGCTTGCGCACGAGAAGATCCTCCGCGCCAAGCGTGGCGGCGTGTTCGAGAACATCACCGGCGATGCGAACAACGTCGCAGGCGTCCCGACCGCTGTCACTATCCAGCGGGAGAACTACGGCAACAAGGGGCTCCCGTCGGTCTACAAGATCGGCGACTCGTGGGTCATCACCTGGGACTGCGAGGCCGTCCGTGATGAAACGGGTGAGATCGCGCAGGAGTGGCTCGTGAACCTCCTCAACGTCGCGAAGGCGAAAGGGGATGCGAACCTCATCGACCTGCAACTGTTCGACGCGAAAGCCGAAGCACTCGGCGCGATCGAGGGCAGCTTCGCGATCACTGTCGCGGACCTCAACACCGGGTACGCCGACAAGGGTGGCTACAAGTTCACCGCCACCTCCAACGGCGTGGTCGATGACATCGCGTCGCCGATCGCTTCGACCGGTGAGCCGATTATCGAGTCTGTCGGCCCGGCATCCGATGCGGCAGTGGGCGACATCATTATCCTCCGCGGTTACAAGTTCACCGGTACGACTGGCATCACCATGGATGGTGCCGTGGTGTTGGAGTTCACCGTGTACGACGACAACACTCTCGCGATGCTCGTCCCGGCCACAGTGACTGGCACGGCTCCGATCATTGTCACGAACGCGACCGGTGCCTCGGCAGCGTTCGCATACGTCGCCGCAACCTAGCAAGTTCACTCCCCGGCGGTGGCCTAACCGGTCGCCGCCGGGTGACCACCCTTCCCCTCACTGCAAGGAGCACACCCACTCATGACCATCACCGCCGCCCAGCAAGGCCGCGATCTGCACTTACAGATCGAAGGAGTCGAAGCACCTTTTGTCATCCATCCGCTACCCGGTAGAGCTGGGATGCAGATCACTGAGACTTACCTCAATGGTGCGATCGGTGGGACCTCAAACGAGGAGATCACGGATGCTCTCGCGATTGCTCTCGACGGTGCCGTAAAAGTTGATGACATTTGGGTGCCTGTCGCCGAGAAGGACAGGATCAACGGCAATCGGATGGGTGATGAGCTCTCTCTCACCGAGACAGAGCATGTTGCCCAGTGCGCATTCTTCTGGCAAACCGTCCTCGGAGTCGCTGGGGTGAATGCCTACATTGAGGACGGTGGAGGCGTCGCTGGTGGGTCAAAAGCACTCTGGGCGTTGGCCATGCGTTTGGGGCTCTCACCCTCGCGGACATCGCCCAGTTCGGCATTGGAAACCCTGATTCAACTGGCAAATACCCCCACTACGTCTACCCCGACGGGTGGAAAGCCGAACGTGAAGCAGCCGCAAGACAGGCTGCCGAAGCAGACAAAGCCGTAACCGGGGCGTCAGCTCAGGACATTTGGGCTGAAGCGTTCCCGCAACTTTTCGGCGAGGTTGAACTTGATCTCGCACAGCATCACCTCATCACGGATATAGACCGCACTCTCGACACGAGAACGTGGCACTACATCCGATCCGCTATTGAACGACTCCTCGACATCGAGGGCTCCTGGCTAAAGAAAGCGGTGATGCGTCGTGTTTCCAGCCGGATCGATCGTATTCAACATCAAAGCAGCAGGCGCAGAAGTATTCCGTCAGGAGATGACCCAAGCTGAGCAAGCTGTAAAGAAGACTGGGGAGGCTAGTAAAGAAACAGCCACTCAGACTGACAAGCTGGCAGAGAAGCAGGAAACTGCTGCTCAAAAGACTAAGCGGCTTGCACGCGAAACCAAGCAGCTAGCTGAAGAAGTCGCAACCGCAAAGAGACTCATTGGCGGGTATGCGGTTGGTGTAGGTGCCGCCATCCTCGGTATGACCGCTTTGACGGTGAAAGCAGCTGTTGAGTGGGAAACGGCATGGACTGGCGTAACGAAGACCGTGGAGGGCACCCCTGAGGAGCTTGGGGCGGTCGAGGACGGCCTCCGTGACCTCACTAAGGTACTTCCGGCGTCGCACACGGAGATCGCGGCTGTAGCAGAGGCTGCAGGTCAGTTGGGGGTGCAATCGAAGAATGTTGTCGCATTCACCAAGACCATGATCGACCTTGGCGAGACAACTAACTTGTCTGCGAATGAAGCGGCGACCTCGTTGGCACGGTTCATGAACGTCATGGGCACCTCGCAGGGCATGGTAGGGAATTTGGGTTCCGCTTTGGTGGAACTCGGCAACAACTACGCCACCACCGAAGCTGAGATTTTGGCGATGGGTCAACGCCTGTCTGGTGCTGCAAAACAAATCGGGCTGACCGAGGGCGAAACCCTTGGGCTTGCTACTGCTCTCTCGAGTGTTGGTATTGAGGCTGAGGCTGGCGGTTCTGCTGTTTCGAAGGTCATGATCGACATTGCTTCATCCGTGGATAAGGGTGGGGAGCGGGTTGAGAAGTTCGCCAAAATTTCGGGCGTTTCTGCTGACGAGTTTGCGAAGAAGTGGAAGACCGATCCGGGGGCTGCTCTTGCGCTGTTCGTGAAGGGTCTATCCAATGCTGAAGCTCAGGGCGAATCCACTCTGGGTGTGTTGGAAGATTTGGGCATCACTGAGGTCCGGATGCGTGACGCACTCTTGCGTTCCGCGGCTGCCAGTAATGAATTCACGAATGCAATGCAGACGGGTAATGATGCGGTAGCCGATAACACGGCACTCGCGATTGAAGCCTCGAAACGGTATGCCACGACTGCATCAAAGCTTGAGATCATGAAGAATAATGTGGTTGATGCCGCGATCGCGTTTGGTGATGTGTTCCTGCCTGTAATTTCTGGCGCGTCTGATGCAGTATCTGCTTTTGCTGGGTTCCTGGGGGATCTGCCGGAACCTGTGCAGGGTGTTACTTCGGTAATGGGTTTTGCTGCGGGTGCTGTCCTGTTGCTCGGCGGGGTCATGTTGTTGGCTGTGCCCAAAATTGCGGAATTCAAGGCAGCACTAACTCTCCTAAATACGACCATGAGCCGCACCGCCGCTGTGGGTGGCATCGTGGGTGTTGCTATTACGGCACTGGTTCTCATCCTGAGTGCGGTCGCGGGGGCTAACGCTGACGCTGCGGCGAAAACAAAAGCGTACGGTGACACCATTGATGTGACCACGGGGAAGATCACTGGCGCTACCCGTGAAATGGTCAAACTGAACCTTGCCACGAAGGGAAGCATCTTTGGTGTTGAGGGTGATTCTGCATACGATGCGGCGGAGAAACTAGGGATTGGTCTTGACCTGATAACCGATGCGGCTACGGGTGACGTAGCAGCTTTGGAAGCGTTGCAAAAGGAACTCGACATCGGAACACAGGATTCGATGGCGCGTGGCGGGACGGCGACCGCTGAAATGGCGGAGATCATGGCAAGAACTGGCCTCACTATGGCGGAGGTTGCGGCAGCGGCTGATCTGGTGGGTGGTGCTGTTGCCGGTGAGACTTCATCTATTGAGGAAGCGATCCGTGTTGCGAAGCAGAAAGAATCTGTAGACAAGACGGGCACCGATAACACTGAGGATGCGGCTGATGCCTACGGTGGTTTGGCTGTAGAGGTTGATGTTGCTACGACCGCGATCGGTGAGCTGGCCGACGAACTGGACAAACTCAACGGCAAGAACCTTGACGCTCGCGAAGCCGCCCGGCAACTCGAAGCCGCATATGACGACTTCGATGCCAGCCTGAAAGAGAACGGAACCACTCTCGATATCACCACTGAGAAGGGGCGCAACAATCAGGCAGCCTTAGACGATATTGCTAAAGCTGCTTTGGATTCTGGGCAAAATATTGCTGATTCTGGTGGGAGCTGGCAGCAGTATCAGGCATCCCTCGAATCGTCCCGCGCAGCCTTGCTGATCAAAATTGCTGATTTGGGCATCACCGGTCAAGCGGCGGAGGATTTGGCGGATAACATCCTCCAAATTCCGCCCGAGTCTGAGTGGAAAATGAGGGCTGAGACCGATATTGCGGAGGCAAGGCTGCGGCGCATCCAAAACCTGATCAATGGTATTGGGGCAACCTCCACACTGCACATCTCTTCAGGCCCAGGCAGCGGTGGAATCACGCAAGCCGACGGCGGGAAGGTCAACTTCTACGCCAACGGTGGCCGAGAAAACCACATCGCCCAGTTCGCACGCGCAGGCACTACACGGGTGTGGGCTGAACCAGAAACTGGCGGCGAGTGGTACATCCCCGCAGCAGCGTCCAAACGTCAGCGCTCCACACAAATCCTTTCAGAGGCCGCAAGTGAGTTCGGGTACCAGCTGGTACCCGCGGGCGCTCAAACGTTTGGGGATGGTGGCCGCACCGGCGGGTTTGATTCTGCGCCGGCGGCCGCTGGTGCACAGATCTACATGCCCATTTATGCACAGCCCGGAATGTCTGAAGAAACGGTGGGTCGCATTGCGGCTGATCAGTTGAAGTTTGCTATGAGGAGGGCCTAATGGGGTCTGTGCGAATTGGTTCATGGTTCGCGGACGCGAGCAATGTGGTTGACGGGTTCACCATTGAGGATATTGATGGGTGGGACGACAGCCCCGACTACCGCACAACAGATATTGAGCGTCCGCAAGCGCATGGCTCTTTCGAGCTCCCTGCTTTTTCTGGTTCGCGCCGTATCTCAATTTCGGGGTTTTGTTTTGCTGACTCTGATCCGGAATTGGGGCACAAGAAAAATCAACTGTCCGGGCTGATGTCGGACGGTTTGTTTCATCGGATGGTTATTAAGGATCAGGGGATCACCTCATGGGCTGATGTGCAGCGTGTGGGGTCGAAGTTCAAGACGATTGCCGCTGGTGATGTTGCCCGTTACCAGTTGCAGGTTTGGGCTGCTGATCCTCGCAAGTTTGGCGACACTCGAGCGTTCGCTGCCGGTGTTGCTTCGTACCATTACGGCAATTTCGCTGCAGCCCCCGTGCACACGGTGACGGGTGTTGGCTCGGGTTACACGATCAATGGTCCGGGTGGGCGCACGTTCACGGTGACGAAGGCTGTCACGTCGGGTCATCCGCACACGATCGATATGGCGACAGGGTTTCTGTCGGTGGATGGGGTGGTTGTTGTGGGTTCTGTGACTTCTGCTGATGTGTGGTCTGTTCCGCCTGGTGGGACTGTGACGCACACGCTGACGGGTTCTGGTGTGACGTTGTCTACGGCTGTGAAGGATACGTATATCTGATGGCGTGGTCTGTGTGGAGTGTTGACACGGTTACTGGTGATGATCGTCAGAGGTTGCCTCTTCCTGATTCTTTTTCGTGGTCGCGGGTACTGAATTCTGGTGGCTCGGGTTCGGCTGTGTTCCCGTTAAAGGCCTCGATCTTTAGCCAATTGAATATGCAGGCGCTGCTGCGTGAGCGGTCGCGAACGCTGGTTCTGGATTGGGATGGCGTTGTCGTATATGCGGGCGGCATCGATACCGCGGATTACGATCAGCCATCCGCAATGCTGACGGTGGAGCACTCCGATGTTTGGAGCATTCTATATAAGCGGCTAGCGATCGATCACCGCGAGCCCATTGCGAAGGTAATCGATCAGGTGTTTGTTTCGAAGTCCTCGGGGACTGTTGCGAAGAAGTTCGTCGAGCTTGCCATGCAGGGCCTTCCGGGGATGAACATTGAACTGCCAATCACGTTGCCTGCTGATGTTTCTGGCAGCATTTCGCGACCGTACTACGGGTACCACTTTCAGTGGTTGCGCGATGTGCTGCAGAACCTCATGAAGGAGGACGGCGGTACAGATATTGACTTCCGGCCACGCTGGGTCGATAACAAACTTGATTGGCAGATGCGTACTGGTTCGCTCGCTTCGGGTTCGTTCGAGTGGCATTCGGGTGTTGAGAAGTCGGACATTACTGGGCTGTCGGTCAAGACGGATGCGGTGAAGGTTGCGACTGCTTGTTATGCGATCGGTGAGGGTTCTGGGGTGGATAAGTTGGCGCGTTCGGTGCGTAACTTCACCCCCACATACCCGTTCACTGATCGGCTAACAACACTGCCCGATGAGTCGAGTGAGGATGCGCTGTCGAGGTTTGCTCTTGGCGAGCTGAACACTTTCAAGACTCCTACTCGGCAGTGGAAGTTCTCTGTTGTCGCTTCGGGCACGCACAAGGTTTCGGATTTGCTTCTGGGCGGAACGGCAAAGATTTTTGTCCATAACGATCCGTGGCTTACCGCGCCTTCATACAGCAATCGCATTATCGGGTTCTCTGGCGACTTGTCAGAGAACATCAACTTGCAATTCCAGTAAGGAGAGTGACCTGTGGCCTTTGTCGACAACTTAGACGACGACGGGATGTCGGAGATTTTCTCCCGGCTGAGTGCGTTAGAGAACGCGACTCCGTTGTCGAACTCCTCGGTGAACCGTGGACGTGTGCGTATGTATGGTGGTTCGGAGCTGCTGATTCAGGATGGCAACTTGACCGTTGCGGGTGCCGCGTCGATCATCGGACAGCTGATCGGTTCTGGACTCCTGAAGTGGACGGGAAATGTGCTCTTCGAGGGCCCTGTGGTTACGGATGGTCCGAGCACCAACAACGGTGACACTGAGACCAACGGTGACACTGTCATGAACGGCGACCTAATAGTTGGAACAGGTGCGATAAAAGTCGGGAATATGACCCTGACAAAATTGGCCGGCGTAGGCACCATCTATTCCACCGTTGGTATCCAAATAGTAGCTCCGCTGACCGGCATCTCGGGCAACCTTGGCGTCAGCGGCAACTCGACTGTAGATGGGGCCAAGAGTTTCCTCATGGACCACCCCGTAAAGCCGGGGTGGAACATCCAGCACGGATGCACCGAATCCCCAGTTAGCAGTACCGAGTATTGGGGGCGCGACACGTTCGATGACTCTGGTGAGTGCGTTGTCGAGTTGCCTGATTATTTCGAGGCGCTCAACAAAGAACGCAACAGGGCAACGATGGTGTTCGCCGTGGGCCGACCGTTCATGGTCGGGTCAGACGATATAGCCGATGGGCGGTTCGTTGCCTATGGAGAGCCGGGGCGAGAGTTTCGGTGGCTGGTCAAGGCTGAACGTTTCGGTGGCGACTTCGAAACCGAGTGGCCCAAGGCTGCCTAGTCGAGCTCGTCATATTCGGGGCAGTACGCTTTCGCAGCCCATGTTGAGATTGCCATGCTGTCTCCGTAGCGGCCGGAGAAGTCAGCCTCTTCCCCCTCCACGAGTCGCATATCACTGCGACTATTGCCTTCCGCAAAGAGGTCGCAGGCGACCATTGCTGCGGCGATGAGTTGTTCGTCGCTGGCTGAGGTTACTTGCTGGATGCGTTCGCGTGCTTCTTTGAGGAACAGTTCGTCACCGCCTGCGACCGTCTTGGTGCCTTCGTCTACGGCGAGGGGTTCGGGGGCGCTTTCTGGTTCGACTGTTGCTTCCGGTGTCGCTTCGGGTGCACTCTCGGTCGCAACTTCGGTCACGGGTGCACTCGGGGCGATCTCATCAACTGGTGCTGCGGAACATCCGGCAAGCATCAGTGCAGCTATTGCACTGACGGTAAGGGTGTGGGCTATCTTGTTCATATCGGCTCCAATGTAGTCGGTCATGGGCCAGGGCTATTCGCGTAGTCGCTGGCCTCTTATGTGCCCTGAATACTACTCGCTTTCCACAACATTTCTACCCCCTACTTGGGGGTTTTCGTATTTAAGGAGAAACCCGATGGCAACAGCGTCAGTAACCGGGAAGGTTCGAGACTTCCTCGAGCTACCCATGGGGGCATACAAAGTATCTGTAGCGTTCATCCCATCCGGGCCGGGGATATCCACCTCAGAGGGGGGGATGATCCACGCGACCAGAACAATCAAAGCAAGCGTCACCCTCGACACCGGATACTTCGCCGCAGACCTTTCCATCACGGATGAAATGTCGCCCGAAGTTTGGTACACCATTCGCGTGGAGTGGCTAGACAGTGCTGGGCAATACACCAGCCTCGACGTGCCCGACTGGAAAATTCGTGTACCAGTCGGTGGCGGAAACATCTTCCAACTCGTAGACACACCTGCAACAACCAACAGTGTGTGGGTTGGCGAAACAAACAATCTGGCGTACCGCTTCTGGTTCAAGCCTTCCACCAACGACCTTTGGATGAACTCATGAGCGCAACTTTTCTTTCAAACCTCAAAGGGGCGACCGGTAGCACTGGGCCGCAGGGCATTCAGGGTCTTCCCGGTGTCAACGCTGTAGCAAACGATGCCGCAATGAGCACACTGGTCGGAACACCAGGATCAGCAACGAACACCGCAATGGCGACCACGTTCGGCACAGCAAACCTTGTCCGTCGCGTCGTTATCGGCACCAACATGGCAACACCTCGACCCGTGTGGGCCGGGCCTGTGAACTGGGTAACCACACGCTCCGATCGCCTGCCTGTCTATGTGCAGGATGGTGACGAAGTGACCGTGGTTGCTGAGAATGTGTTCCCGTGGAACCCGCTCTACCTGCCCGGACTAGCCGCTTGGTACAGTGCAGACTTTGTTGACCTTCAGGGGACACCAAAGGTCTATTCAGTAACGGACCTATCTGACACTGGCGCAACAATGCGGATGTCAACATACGACCGCCGCCCCACCTATAACGCCACAGGACTGAATGGGCAACCAGCGCTCTCATTCGATGGCGTTGATGACTTCATGCTGTCGGACACCTTCACCACCCGCAACCGACCAAACTCCACCCAATATTTGGTTATCGGTGGTGGTGACGCAGTTGTCAGCAGTTCCATCTATGCAGCAGACCGTGGGACTGCTGGTGGGGCTCAAGCCAATGGTGCAATCGGTCGTGGTGGATCAAATACGTGGCTTGTTATCAACGGCTCAACAATGATCTCTTCCGCAGCCGCATCCAATAATGGCATCCATGTCATAAAGGTTGCGCACTCGGCAAGCACAACAACTGTTTCGGTTGACGGGATTGTTGTTGCTGGCCCAACAGCGAACGCTGCTTCAAACAGCTACAACGTGTTGTCGTTCGGTTCACGCACTGCGGGAACAACGGGATTCTTTAAGGGCATGATCGGAACCTACATCGAAACGACCGCGCTTCTCAGCGTTGACGACGAAGCGAAACTATACAGCTACCTGAACACAAAGTACGGGATCTGATGCCTACTACAGCGAACGGAACAGCGTACACCGTCACCTCTGCCGTCGTTGGCGGATCCACTTGCTACTGGGGTGTAGCGAACACTATTGCGGGAACTGTGGACATCCCCACTCTGCTTTACATCCATGGATCAGGGGGTGGCCCGGAACAGTTCGCGTCGTTCTCTGCGTGGACAGAGTTTCGTGATTGGCTCATTGATCACGGGTGGGCGTGGGTTGAGGGTGGCGGTGACGTTACCGATGCTGCCGGTCAACAGAACTGGGGCAATGCAGGATCACGCACCGCTTACCAAGCATATTTGACTCATGTAGGCGGCATCCTCGACATTGGTGATCTGGTTGTGATGGGCCGCTCAATGGGCGGAATCACAGCATCATGGTTGTTCACGATGTCACCCATTGCGGGCAACTTTGTGGGGGCCATATTCAACAGCGCCGTTTCTACGTTGTTCACTGGTGAGGCTGTCGGCCCGAGCATTGGTTTGCCGACTGGCGTGTACTTCGGTTCCAATGTTTACACCGCACATGGTGTCGCAGATTATGCCGAACTCGTTTCCACGAAGCAAGCGTTCGCCCCTGAAACGTGGGCACCGTCTGTGTGGACAGGTAAGAAAATTCTGCACATGTATGGCACGGCTGACACATCAGTTCCGTGGTATCCGCGTGGTGGTAGCGCGATGCGTGATTTGTGGGCCGGGTTGCCTGCCGTGGATCGGATCAACGTCCGTGACGGTGGTGACCATTCTGCCGGCAATGGTTCGTTCCTTGAGGTCAGTGCAATGACATCGTTCTTGCAGGAGCTGCACCCTGTGGTCCCCATCGTGACCGCAAAGGGGTGGCGTACTCGTGCCCACTTCCTTATCAAGGGTGGCGAGCGTTACGTTATGCAACCTCTGCGCTAACCCCAACCATTATTCGGCCTCACCTCGGTGGGGCTTTCGTATTTAAGGAGGCACCATGACGGAGTCAGAAGCTCAGGCTGCACGGGAAGCTGAAGTGGCTGCCCTCATCGAGCGGTCTAAGGATCCGGATGATGAGTATGACGGCAGCGACGCAATGAGTCACCCTGAGGGGGACGCATGACCTGGTCACCGCTCGTTACAAGCGTTAGCGAAACTAGCGATCGCAGCTCACGGACTCAGAGCGTCAAGGGTGTCGTGTTGCATCACGCTGCGACGACGAGTCTCAGTGGGATCCTTGGCTTGTTCCAGCCGGGTGGTCGCACAGTCTCTGCGCATCTCGCGGTCAAGGATGGGCAGCGCGTTGGTGCTGTGCCGGAACAGTTCCGTGCGTGGTCGTTGGGGTCTGAGTATTGGGATTCGTGGGCCATGACGGTTGAGTGTGCCAACGAGAGCTCCAATGGTTGGACGATCAGCGCGGCAAGTCATGAGAGCTTGGCGCAGCTGGTTGCTGATTGGGCGCGCCGTTATAAGTTCACTCCTCATCGTTCTGGTGATCCTAAAGGCTGGACGGTTCTGGGGCACCGCGAGGTGTACACGATTCACGGTGATAGTTATGCGACTGCGTGCCCGGGCGGCATGGATCTCAACTACATCGTCAAACGAGCACAAGAGTTGCTTGGCTCGAAGCCCGCCGGCGGTGGCGGCACGGCAGTACCAATCCCTGAAGCTCTGGAAGGAGTAGATATGCCCGCTGTAATCAAACGAACTGAAGGTGTTCCCGAGTGGTCGCTGGTGTTCCCGTCGTTGGCGGGCCCGTCGAAGCTCGAGCGTGGGTATGTGGCCACCACGGATCCGAAGCGTGCGCTTTGGTGGGAACGTTTCTACGCTCTCGGCCACAACACTGCTGACGAGTTCAATAAAGCTGACTATGTTGCGGCGCAAGGATATGCCCGCAAGGACCATGCTGCATGGTTGTCGGCGCAGCCTGTTGCTACCTCTGGTGTCGTTGAAATTGATTACGCGAAGCTGGCGGCGCTGATAAAGATCCCGACGGCCACTGAGAACGGTGCCGCTGCTCGCGCCGCGATCGTGAAGAGCTAAGGGGTGCTCGGGTTCGATTGGGGATGGGCGGGTGAAGTCAACGCATGGCAAACACTCGCAACCATCTGCGTCATCATCGTTGCCCTGTTCGTTGTTGCGCGGTTCCTGATCCGGTTCTGGCCCTGGCTCAAGAAACTTATCCGTGGCGTAGACGCTGTGATTGCGTTACCTGACTTCATGGAGAAAACAACCGAGGGGATGACGTCCCAAACCAAAAAGTTAGACGACATCCACCACGAAGTGCACTACAACAACGGCACATCAGTAAAAGACGCAATGGCTCGAGTGGAGCTAGGCGTGAAGGGCATCTATCACCGCATTGATGCCCTAGAAGAGGCCGTCGAAGATCTCCACGAGACCGACGAGAAACTATCCGACCAAATCGAAGAACAGACACAACCGCACATCGCGGTCACAAACGATGACCCCGCCCCATCCGGGCGCAGACCAACCAACCAAACAAACAAGGAGTAACAATGTTCACCCTGAAATTCTGGAAAGCCGCCACCGAGCGCGCAGTCAAGTCCGGCGCTCAATTCGTCGTGCTCACCATCGGTGGCGGTGCTGTCGCCGGCGCGACCGGCAACGAGACAATCAACGCGTTCCTCTTGGACTATCCCACTCTCGGTGGCGTGTTCCTCGGCGGGGCGATCCTCTCGTACCTGACGTCGTTGATCTCGGCACCACTCGGTGGTGATGGCCCCTCGCTCGCTGGCGAGTCCATCGAATAGCCCCGTGCAGGATCCAAAAGACGAACCGTACGCGGTTCCCGTCGACCCGATGGACTTACTGCAGTGCGAAAGCTGTCAGTAGTCCAGCAACAACAAAAGCCCCGCTCCACCTCTTCACTGAGGTCGGAGCGGGGCGTTTTTGTCGTGCCCTAGGTTAGCTCGTGCGCGCCGCGCGGATCGATACCCAGACGATGATGAGCACCGCCCCAACGACCGCCACAGTAACACCGAACCACATCCATGCCGCCGGCGCTTCGGCACGCGAGTAGTCCACGAAGAACGACCCTGCAAGCACCGCGTATATTTCGGCCCCACGGACGGCGCTGTCGAACGCGCTCTTGCCCGCCGCACCGATCACGAGGCCGATAGCGAGAAGCCCACCACCACCCCACAGCAGGATCCGCTGGTAGGTGTTCGTCGGCCGGTACCAAATCTCGCTCATGCGCCCGAGCCTATCGCCCAGATGCTCAATTAGGTAGGTGCCCCCGCTCGGACTTGAACCGAGGACCCGCAGATTAAAAGTCTGATGCTCTACCAACTGAGCTACAGGGGCTATGCCGCTAGTCTGCCAGACGTTACCGGTATCGACACAATCGGGAGCGTCGATTGCCCTTCACGTTTCTGTTTCTCTGACACACCCGTGTATATCTGGGTCGAGTTCAACGACTGGTGGCGGAGTAGTTCTTGAACGATACGAATATCGACGCCACCATTGACAAGTTCAGTGCCGAATGAGTGGCGGAGCGAATGGCCGGTGAGTCGTCTATCAGTGATGCCTGCGCGCCGTATAGCTCGGCCCATGAGGTCGGACACTGACCGGTAATGGATATGCCCGGTGGTGTTGGTGCTACGGGAGGGGAACCAATAGTCCTGGGGGTAGTTGTCGGCGAGCTCCCTAATGATGGGGTGCAGGGGGAGGGTGGCTTCTTTGTTGCCTTTCCCGAGGACGTGGACGGTGCCGGTGAGCAGGTCGATGTCGTCGCCCCGAAATTTGGCTATTTCGTGGGCGCGGAGTCCTTGGTAGAGGCCGAGCAGGATCATCACGCGGGTGTTCGTGTAGGCACCGCTGGTGAGCATGGCCTCTACTTGTTCGATGCTGAGGGGGCGTGGTTTGGTGCGGGGCACGGTCACTTTGGGAAGTTTCTTGGCCGGATTCTTGGGCAGGTAGTGGTGTTCTTTTGCCCACCCGAAAAATGATTGGAGGTCGGAGCGTTCGCGTTGCATGGACGATGCTGCGATGCCGCGTCCGAGGCGTTCGAGGAGGTCTTGGTGAGTGATCTCGAGTGGGGTTTTGCCGGTGGTGTGGGCGAGTGAGAGTAGGAGGGTGCGGCGTCCTTCAATTGTTCGTTTCGCCCGGCTTTGGGCGCGTTGGTGGGTTTCATATGCGGTGAGTAGTGCGTGCCAGTCCATGCCCACTGACACTAGATATAGGCTCACTTTTTATCGCCCCCCAGTTGATGGTCTGCCGGTGTTCATGGTTCCTCCGTAGGCTTAGGGACTGAACGGTTTACGCGACGGTTGGGCGGCGGTAATCGGCGAGTGAAACGACGGACGAATAATCCGAAGAGCGTCGGTCCGCGTTCACTGACGTGTCGAGCGTGACGATTCCCGCTTCGCCCGGAACTACCTTGTAGAAGGCATTTACTGAGATATTCAGGAAGCCCGCAAACATAGCGAGGTCGCTGGCGCTGCATTCGACTACGCCTGATGTGCGGCGTGAGATGTAGACGTTACTGAGGCCGAGCGCGGTGGCTGCTTTGCGGTCGCTCCATCGTTGACGGGCGAGTTCTGCCGCGAGGTTTGACGCAACGGTCTGTGCTGTTGCGTCTTTTTGCTCTTTGAGGGCTGAAGTTTCCATGCACTTATTGTAACGCATTACGCTACTTTTGCAACAGTAGGCGTTACAAAATGCTGTTATGCGTGACTTGGTGGGACGAAATAAGTAACGGGTAGTTGCAATGTAACTCTCTGCGTGACACTCTGTGACCCATGACGTTACAACTTAGAACGAGCGTGGCCGCAAGGGTGCGGGGTGTAGCTGCCGAGCAGCGAGCCAAGCAGACCGAAATAGCCGAAGCTCTCCACCTGTCCAAGATGGCCGTGTCGCGTCGAATGCGCGGCGACACGAGCTTTACCGCCGAAGAGATATTCACCCTCAGTGAGTTCCTTCAGGTTCCCATCGCCTCGCTTTTCACAAGCTCGAGTGCAACCCTTTCGGGCGATGCAGCGTGAACGCGCTACTGCCAGAGATGACCGTTGACGGTGCAGAGCGTCTCTCGGAGCGCATCAGTGACCGCTTAGACACAATCGCAGAGAACTACATCAAGGTGATGCCCCTTATTCGTGAGGCGATCAACCGCAACGTTCACGCGATCCTCGGCTATGCCAGTCCGGGCGCTTACATCAAAGACCGTTTCGGCGATGCGCTGGGCAAGCTCGGTGTTGAGTTGCGGCGCGAGGTCGTCCGCGAACTGTCGAACGCTGGGCTGAGCACAAGAGCCATCGCGCCAGTCGTCGGCGTTAGCAACTACACCGTTTCGAAAGACCTGCAAGGTGTTAGCAACCTAACACCTGATATGGACGCTATCGACCGTGATGTTGCCGAAGCTGAGGCAGCTCTCCGACCTTCCGTAGCAAACCCGATAACCGGGGAAGTTCTCGATGATGCGGTCGTTACCGAAACTCACACCGTGACAGTCGTCACCGGGCTTGACGGGAAAGAGTACAAGCGACCCGACCCTGCCGCGCCCCGCCGTGGATCACTAATCGACGATGCCCGCAATGCCGGATGGCAACTGCGTAAAGCAGTCGAACGTTTGGAGCGCATCCAAGAGGATGACCGCTTCACAAAGAACAAAGTCGAGATTCTGGCTGCGCTACAGCCACACCTCGACTTTGCCAACGAGGTCATTTCCGACCTCTGACACTCCACCCATATCACAAGGAGAAGTAATGCCTGTCTCAAAGAATACACCCGCTACCCCCGAAGACCCCAAAAAGCCTAAGCAAGTTCCCCTCGACCACAAAGCAAACACAAAAATCAGTTCCGAGATTATTGACATCAGCCCCGCTCTCGCCGAGAAATACCTCGGGCAAAACATCGGCAACCGCAACTTGCGTACCCAAAAAGTGAAGCAGTATGCCCGCGATATGCGCAACGGCAGCTGGCACACATCCGGCCAGGCAATCCAGTTCGACTGGAACGGTCGGCTAATCGATGGTCAACACCGTTGCGAAGCGATCATCGAATCAGGTGTAACCATCCGTGCACTGGTCGTGAAAGGGCTCGACCCGCAAACACGTGAAGTTATCGACACCGGCGCGAAACGGTCAGGTTCGGATGCTTTGAAATTTGCCGGATTCGAACGCTACCCAAATCTTGTTGCAGCTCTCGCACGAATTGCGGATGCGCGTGAGAACGGGTTTCTGAAAACCTCTATGGCAACGAGCATCCCAACGCTGACAAACTCCGAAGTCATTTCGTGGGCGGAAGCAAACACGGACGCTGTCAATGCTGTCGCTCTTGCGCACAGCACCTATAAGAAGCTCCAGATCACCCCCTCGATTTGGGCTTACTGCCTTTACGAGTTGGAGAAGGTCGACGGACCTTTGGCGATTGAGTTCGCTCATTCCACTGCTGACATGCGTGGGTTCGTCGGTCGTGATGATCCTCGCAAGGTGATGTTGGACATCTTCCAGCGTGCAGCTTCTGGGCAGCGCAGAAAGCCCGGTACCGCAGAGACCATCTACATCGTTTTTCGTGCATGGAACGCGTGGGTTGCTGGTGCGACTTTGCGACAGATCGTCCCGGGCAAGACGAACACTAACGGCAATGACATCCCCAAGCTGCGTTCCGCGTAGCCACCAACTGTTTCTGATTCTCGTTTTGAAGGGCACACCATGAACAAGACATTCGCAACACTCACCACCGCATGTTTCGCCGGCGCACTCGTACTAGGCGGGGCAACAGTTGCAACCGCAACCGAAGCCGCCCCTGAATGTGTGACGTTCGATCGCAGCTCACTCACATGGGATTGGAACAACGAACACACGGCGTCATTTGCCGGGGTCACACTCACTAAACCAGCTAATGGTCACAACAGCATCAAGGTGTCTGGTTCGCCATCGAAGCTCACAATCTTCGCTAACGGTGCCGCCCAAGATGTGACTGGGCAGACGGTGCTGAATGACAAGAACAGCAGCGACATTCAGTGGGTGGAAGTTTGTGTCACACCGGAACCTGTTGGGGTGCCGGTTGATGAGCCCGACCCGACACCGGATCCTGTTGTTATTGCGGACATCCTTTGCAGGGTTACCGCGTCGACGGTGATTGGTGGGACAGCAATATTCACTGTCGCACCTGCTGATTGCAACGTTCCGACCGCGCCAATCTCGTTCTCGTCGTATGAGCTCGAAAACAAGTTGGTGCATCCGTTCGACAAGCAGGTTGCTTTCGACCATGCCACTGATGCGGGTGTTGCTTACGGTGCTGGCGATTACACGTTGGCTGTTGCGCTCCCTGATTGCAACTGGCAGTCGGATTTGTACTGGTCGCCTAATGGTGAGAACCAGGTGTCGGCACCGCACAGTCATCCGGTCAATGGCATGAATGTTGGTTGGGACTACACGGAGGGCAACGACTGCACGGTTGTCGTGCCACCTGTTGAGCCGCCCGTTGTTGAGCCTCCCGTTGTCACCCCTCCTGTCGTTGAGTCTCCTGTCGTTGAGTCTCCTGTTGAGCCGACGACACCTGTTGCGGCGTTCGTCCCCCAGCAGCTCCCCACGCTCCCTGTGACCGAGTTGGCGTACACGGGCAGCAGTCCTCTTGTCCCTGCTGGTATTGCGTCCCTGCTGTTGGCAGTGGGCGGGTTCCTGCTTAGCCGGAAGGTACGGGCATGAGCGCCATCGACCACAAGGCAAAGGCCGAGAAGTACCTAGATGACGCGCAGGGCTTCTTCTGGGAAGACGATCCAACGCAGGTAACTTTGCGGCTCGTAGCCGCTCAGGTTCACGCGACTCTCGCACTGGTGGAGCAGACCGCCGCACTGGTGGAAGAGCAGCGCACCGCCAACCTGATCGCCAATTCGAGCTTCGAGCGTGGCGCCGGGTACGGGATACCCAAGGAACGGCTTCTGGAGATTCAGGGGCGTCTCGCATGAGCGCGGAGATGTGGGCGCAGACGGCCAGCGAGGCCGGGAGCTTCCTTCTGATTCTTGTTCTGGTGACGTTGTGGACGTGTGTGTTGTTGCGTCGTGACAAGGTGCGCCGTGATCGTGCAGAACGTGGGGTGCAGTCATGAGTGAGCGTAAGCAACCGAACAGGCAGCGTTGTTTGACGGTCGGGTGCAACCCGAAGCTCAAAAACGTGGAAGCGGCAGAGACTCACCGCGACGAGACCGGGCACCGAACAGCGGCGTGGCCGGTTCGGAGTCCTGCGGGGAAAGCGCAGGCCCGCAAGCGGAATCGGTCGGGCTACTACAACAAGTACAACGTCGGCGAGAAAAGCGCGGTCGCGCGCGGGTTAGTCCCGACATTCACAGTCGACGACGAATGGAAAGACGAACACCTCGAGCCCGGCGAATGGGGCGAGGTTGCGTTCGGAGAGGACGACTTCTAATGACCCGTTTCTACACTTGCGACCACGGTGAGTTCACCCCAGCACCACGAGGCTACTACCGCCTCACACCGGTACTTCTGGTGGGCACCATCCTGCTCGGCCTGAACGTGGCCGTCTCAGCAGGATTCGCACTCCTCTCTATGGGGGTGACGTTATGAGTGACCCCATGCAGCAGATTGCAGATGTTTTGGTGGGCGAGAAAGTGTTCCGTGAATCACAGCCCACAGAACTCGCCGCACCAAAACGGCGCTCAACATTCATCCCCCCCACCGGGCAACGCGTCAACTGTTGGCGAATCCTCTCCAGCGATCCCGACCACGAAGAAGACAACGAGGGAGTGCTCGTGGAAGAAACCGTCGATCACTACTTCGTGCAACTCGACGGGGACGCATTCGTTTCCCGATTCGAGAAGAAAAGCAACACCGGTGTCATCAGGTACCGACTTCACAAACTCCGCGAGCCGAGCTCCTGATGAAAACCACATGGGGCATCGACGCACAAAAGTTGCGCCGAGCCTCCACCTACCGCCGCCGCACCAAATGGGTGCCCCGGTTCTGGTGGCTGGTACTGACCATCTATGTCACCGCCAGCACCACTGTTCTAATCCTCCAAATTGAAAGGCACCTCCCATGACTAAAGAACTCACCGTCCGCAACCTCTACGGCATCCGTGGAGAGATCACCCACCGCACCGACAGCAACACCATCGTCATCACCGGCAAGAACCGTGCAGGCAAGTCCTCCTTCGTGAACGCATTCGGGCACATCTTCGCCCACAAAGCAATCAAGGGCGCACCCGATCCCGTACATGAGGGACAGCTCGAAGGCGAAGCGACCTACGTCGACCACGACCTCGGTTTGTCATTCACCCGCAAGTGGAAGAACGGCAAAATGTCAGCCGTCGAAGTGCGTGCCCTCGACGGCGCCAAGTACCAGGACGGCACCGCAATCCTGAAAGAACGTGTCGGGACTGTGATTGTGGATGTTGCCGAGTTCCTCGCGATGGATGAAGCGAAGCGCCGCGAGCTGATCATGTCGAAGTCAACCTTCCCTGAGGGTTTCGATATGGCCGCGCTAACTGCTGAGCAGTCGCGGGTGGAACAGGCGCGTACGGATGCGAATCGGGAGAAGTCACGCCTTGAGGGTGCACTGTCCCAGTTGGTGCCGCCGTCGAAGGAAACCCCCGATGTGGAGGTGTCCGCTGCGGACATCGTTGCCGAGTTCGAGAGGGCCCGCGAGCACAACGCTGCTCTCGATGTGAAGATGAGCGAGCTTGAGCGTGCACAGTCGGCCTATGAGCGGGCTGATGACGAAGTTGACCGACTCAAGGCAGCACTCGAGCAAGCCGAGATGGATGCGACGGCCGCGCACCTCCAATCTGACAACCTCATGATTGCGTTCAAGGCCAGCCCAGAGCGCATCGACACTTCAGCGATCAGTGACCGCCTCGGTGAGGTCGAAGAGATCAACGCGAAAGTTCGTGCGAAGGCTGAACATGCCCGTGCGAAAGCCGCGTACGATGCTGCCGCCGCCCTGCACATCACTCTTGACGAGAAACTCAAGACGGTGAAGAAGGCCAAGTTTGAGGGTCTGGCGCTCGCGACGTTCCCGCACCCGGGTCTGTCGGTCGATGACGAATACGTGCTCCTTGATGGCACCCCGTTTGTGAACGTGAATGCTGCCGACAGGGAAGTTGCTGCTATTGCGGTAGCTATCTCAGGTGAGCACTCGGATGAAGAGCTGTGCCTGGTCATCATCAAGAACGGTGACGCACTTGACCCGACCAGTCTCACGAAGATTGACGAGATGCTCACCGAGGCACACTTCACGGGCCTGATTGATCGTGGACGTCCGGACATGCCTTCTGTGGCCGGTATTGATGTGCTCGAACTCGAAGACGGGCAGGTCGCAAAATGAGCGCCATCATCCGCAACAAGCCGCTGCAGACGCGTTCGCAGGTTCGCCTCGACGCGATCAAGACGGCAGCTATCAGACTGTACAACAACCCCGCGATTGGCCGTGACCGACTCACGACCGCACAGGTGGCGCTTCTTGCTGGTTGTTCGATTGGGACGTTCTACCGCTACTTCGAGGACCGGTACGCGCTCCTCGAAGCGATTGCACCTGACCGCGACCAGACCCGAGTTGGAGGGCAGGCGGCGGCGATCAACATCATCATCGACGAGAACGATCCACCATACGCGACGTTTGTCGAGGTTGAGTTTGACGACGAGAGCAGCTCGGATATCGGGCAGCGGATCGAGCGTGCTGATGGTTTGACCGCCATTCGGATACTCGCCTCTGACATCGTCGCACTCGCGCCGGCGGTGACCGCATGAGCGACCTCGAGTACGACGCCTACGACCTGAACGACCCGAAATCGCCGGGCTACGCCGAACGTATCCTCGCGAGTGCCGACGACCGCCGTGACGAACAACAGACAGGTGGCATCTGATGCCCGAAGGAATCTTCCACGACGCCCACGAGGTCTACCTGTGCTCCGACAACGAGCACATCGAAGACAGGTGGATTGCCACCTTCTCGGAGCTGGCCTTCGCTGAAGCGTACTTGAGGGTGTGCCCTCCGATGCCCGGAAGCCTCCGCTTTGAGGTGAGGCCGGTATGACCGACTTCATCACCCGCCCGGCTGACGACTTTCAGATGCTCGAGACATGGCGCGCTGTCGTCGGCCACGAGGGACTCTACGAAGTCTCGTCACTTGGCAAAGTGCGATCTCTTCCTCGCACATATCAACGTGCAAACGGATCAACCGTTCACCTCAAGGGAAAAGTATTGCGCCCTTGGCGCGACGCAAGTTCTGGCTATTCAAGAGTGTGCTTGAGCGACAACGGCAAAGACTACCTCGAGCGGATTCATCGTCTCGTTGCCATTGCGTTTCTCGGCCCAGGCGCTGATGGCGAAGTAGTTCGCCACAAGAACGGCGATGCCACAAACAGCTCAGCGGAAAACCTCGAGTGGGGCACCGAGTCTGACAACCAGTTTGACAAGGTTCGCCACGGCCGTCATCACGCGGCCGCGAAGACTGTGTGTCCGCGCGGGCACGAGCTGCGAGAGCCGAACCTGAGGGCATCGGTGGCGGCTCGCGGATGGCGCGGATGCCTCGCATGCAAGCGCGCGGGTGACCGTCGCCGCCGCCACCCTGAAGAGAATTTCGACGCTCTGGCTGACTCCTATTACGGACAGATTATGGAGGTAGCGGCATGAATTACATGGATCGCATTTTGCATGATGGCGTGGACCGCGAGGCGTGGAAGATAGCTCGCCGCCCGTGCGTCGGTGCGTCGGACGCGGCCAAGCTCGCCAAAGAGTCCTCCGTGCCATCCGTTCTTGCCGCGAAGCTTTCTCGCACTGAGTGGAACGGCAACCAGTTCACCGAGCAGGGACACCGTTGGGAACCGATGATGCTCGCTTGGGCGGGCATTCGCCCCAACATCGCCCTGTTCCACTCACCCGGCGAACGTGGCTTCGCGGCTACGCCCGACGGCGCTGATGGGACTACTGGCGCTGAATGCAAGGCGAAGCACAACAAGGTCGTCACCGGTCCCACGCTTGGCGAATGGCGACAGATCGCTTTTCAGTTCGTTGTCGTTCCCGAGTTCGAAGAGATCGAGTTCATCTGGCAGGAACTCGTCACCGACCCGATTACAGGTGGGTGGATTCCCCGCGCTGACGAACCAAAGAATCTCACCATCCCCCGCAACCACCCGAAGATCGTCGACCTCACGTCGAAGATCCTTCCCCTCGCAACAGACCTCCTCGACCGCCTCACCCGGGCGCTCGAATTCGAAAGAGAGATGAACGCAGCATGAGCACCGCAATCACCCAATACGTCAACGCCACCCTCGAAGAGAAGAAGTCGTACGTCCAGATGTTGGCCGCTGCGGGCGATCTACTGCCCCCAGGACTGTGGGCGAACACGAAAAACCCTGAGACCGGGCTGATGGAAAACCGACCGAGCCCCGGCAAGGTCATGCTCATCGTCGAAACCGGCCTCATGCTTGGCCTGCACCCCATGGCAGCTCTGCGCGGCATCGATGTCATCGAGGGCAATCCCACGTTGAAGCCGTCGCTGATGTCGGCCCTCATCCGCCAGGCAGGGCACACGCTCCGCATTGAGCAGACAGGAACTGTCGAGGGCGGCGACATCTCCGTCACCTGCACGGGTATCCGATCCGACGACCCCGAGCACCCGTACGTGTACACGTGGACGCCGGCTGATGCTCTCCGCGCCGGGCTGCTCGACTCTTACGCTCCCGACGCGGGAGGTGTCTGGCGGGGGAAGGCGCGGTCGAAAACTAACAACCCGAAGCCGTGGGAGAGCTACATGCCCCGCCTTTTGCGTTGGCGTTCGCTCAGCGACGTCGCATCCGCTGGCTTTGAGGACGTGCTCATGGGCATGCACTACACCGCTGAGGAGATGGGCGCCGTCGTCAACGAGCGCGAAGAAGTCGAAACAGTGGACGCTGATCTTGAGCCGACTGAGGACTGGGCAGCGTTGGTAGCTGAGGCCACGACGAAGGACGAGTTGCAGACGATCAGCAAGCGCGCCGACGCGCTCGGAGAGTACACCGATCAGATCCGCACGCTCGTGCTCACGAAGGTTGGGAAGTTGGGCCGCGACGTCGTCATTGAGGAGCCCGAAACTGAGGCTGAGCCGGTGCCAGAAGCCGAGCCTGAGCCTGCCACCCCGACTGATGTCGACTACGAAGCGCAGGCCGCAGCAGAAGCCGAGGCCGGGCGATGACTCACTTCACCGACGAGAACACTACCGTCACCTCCCCCGCAGGCGCAGAAGGCGGCGCTGCCGTTGATGTTCTCACTCGTAGTGGTGAGCTCATCCACTTTGTTCCGGCAAACCCTGCCGAAATGGAATACCTCATCACTGAACTCACCACCCTCATTGAGCAGATGCCCGGAAAGATGCTCGAGCTGAATGAGCGTCGGTATGAGTGTGAGCGGGCATGGTCGCGACGCCGCAACACATCACTTGCTCAGCATGCGAAAAACAACACTGTCACGGTGGCGCGCGCGCTGGCAGATGTGGAGGCACTTACCGAGATGGAGGACCTTCACAACGCGAAAGCGGCATGGCATTACGCCGACGACACGCTCAAAGCGTTGACGTCGAAGCTCTACGGAATGTTGAACGTCAACAAGGGTGTTCAGGCTGCGTACAACGGTTACGGGGGCCGACGATGACCACCCCGTATTACGAGGATGACCTCGTGACGCTGTATCACGGTGACGCACTCGCCCAAGCACAGATGCTCGAAGCGGGTTCGGTGCAAACCATTGTCACATCCCCCCCCTATTTCGGCTTGCGTGACTATGGCGAGACCGGGCAGATGGGCGCTGAAGAAACGTTGGCGGGTTACGTCGAGGGGATGGTGTCGCTGTTCCGAGAGTTGCACCGGGTGTTGGCTGATGACGGCACGCTTTGGCTAAACCTTGGAGACTCTTACGCGGGGTCGTGGGGCAATCAGGGGCGGAAGTCTGAACGCGGCACTCAGCGACCGATTAAGGGCGGAATGCTCACGCCAGTACATGACGGGCGCTATCCAACGAAGGGCTCGAATACCGGCGCAATTCGCGATGGCGAACCTGCGGCAAAAAACCTCATTGGCGTTCCGTGGCGAATCGCTTTGGCGCTACAGGCTGATGGTTGGATTCTGCGCTCAGACATCATCTGGCACAAACCCAACCCAATGCCTGAGAGCGTCACTGATCGCCCAACTAAGGCGCACGAATACCTGTTCCTGCTTGCGAAGTCGCCTAAGTATTTTTATGACGCGTCTGCGATCTCTGAGGTTGCGGCGAAGGGTAGCGCGGGTTCAACCTTTACCGAGGGTAAGACTGGAACGAACGGTCTCGGGCGCACCTCCACTGTGCCCCGCATCGAGTCGGAGAGACGCAATAAGCGGTCGGTTTGGTCTGTCCCCACGGCCCCGTTTTCGGAAGCGCACTTTGCCGTGTACCCGCCCGAGCTGATTCGCCCCTGCATCCTCGGCGGGAGCCGTCCGGGCGATACCGTCCTCGACCCCTTCAGCGGTTCGGGAACAACGGGGATGGTCGCAACACAGGAAGGCCGCAAATACATCGGCATTGACCTGAACCGCGACTATCTCGACCTCTCGCTCTCGACACGGTTCGCGCAACCGACCCTGAACTTTGGAGGTGAACTGTGAGTCGCGACACTGTGAGCGCCTACCGCGCTCGGGCGAAAGCTAACGAGGATTCGATCAGTGCCGAGCTGCGCCGTCAGAAGACCGCCAGCGACACCGAGTACCGGGAGATAAAGGAACGGGCTGCACAGGTCGAGTCTGAGCGTGTGCGCCTCACCCGTGACGACATTGTTGGGGCTACTCACATCGTTGACCAGTTCGGGAAGCTCCGCACGGTTGTGCGAGTGAACCAGAAAACCGTGTCGGTAACAACGGAGTGGTCGTGGACCGAGACGGTCCCGTTCGACCGGGTTCGGGTGGTGAAGCGATGACCGCCGCGCTGTTCGATCCCGAGTTCCCGCACGGCACAATCCAAGGATTCAATGACGGATGCCGGGGCGGTCAATGCCCCGCCGTTATGGAGTGCCGCACGGTGCACATGCGTTACTCCGGTGATTACTCATTCCGTAAACGTATTGATGCGGGAATGTCAGTCTCTGAGATTGTCGAGATTGAGGCCGCTGCGGTTGCTGCAGGTGCTGCTCTGGTTGCCGCTGCGCGTCGTGCTGAGCGTGATGCGCAGCGCGTAGCTCATCCTCGTGCAAAGCGTGCGATACAAAAGCCCCGCTTAGATAGGCCGACTCGTGAGGAGCGTGAGCAGGCGCGTGTCGAGCGCCTTGAGCTTCGGAAGGTTGAGCGTGATGCTGAGCGCGTTCGGAAGCGTGTGGAGCGTGAGGCGTTGGTCGCTAAACGTCGTGCCGAACGTGCGCTTGAACGAAAAGTCGAGCGAGAACAACGTGCGGCATTGACTGCGGAACAACGTGCGCAGGATCGTGCGGCCAAGGCAGAAGAGCGCAGGGCTGCAGATGCTAAACGTCGTGCCGAACGTGCACTACCGCGAACACCTAAACCGATCGCTCACGGCAGCAACGCTGGTTTCGCGCGCGGATGCAGGTGTGAGCCATGTGTGCAAGCTCATCGTGCGTACCACCGCGAATACTCTGCTCGCCGCCGTAGCGAAGGTATCCCTGCTGAAAATCACGGCACACCGTACGGCTATCAACTGGGGTGCAAGAACCGTGAACAGTGCCCCGCAAAACCAACGTGCGCTGACGCGTCCCTGGCGGAAGAAAACCGTCGCCGTCGCGAGCAGGGCATCCCTGAGCGTGAGCTCGTGGATGCTGCGCCGGTGCGTGCCCACATTGTGGAGCTCCACAAGGTCATGCCGTACACGCGTATCGGCGCTCTTGCTGGTATCGCACCGAAAGATATTCGCCGCTTCGTGACCGGACGAGATAGCGGCCTCCGCAAAGGCGAATTAGCACAGCACACCGATAGGACGAAGGCAGAACGCATTATGGCAGTTGTTAGGCAGGAATCATGAATATCGGTGATCTGGTCACTGTAGGCACTGGAAAAACGGTATGGGTCATCACTTCATTTTGGGGTGATGACATGGCGACGTTGCAGCGTGTAGATCGCTCTGATGTGCACACGTCGGTTCACCTCGCACGTCTCAAGGCAGGTGCAGCGTGAGAACCCTGAACCTGTGGCCGCGTGAGTTCTCCCCCGCTGCACGCCGTCTGATCGTTGCCCGTTCCGGTGGTGTTTGTGAAGGCTGCGGGGTGGCACCTGCAGTCGAAATTCACCACCGCCTATTCAAGTCGAGGTTGGGGTTTGGGAATCCAGCAAACGGGTTACATGTGTGCGGATTCGGCAACAACCAAAACGGCAGCTGCCACGGCACAGCCCATGCAGGGTACATCGGCGAGTCCCTCGGCTGGTCGATCCGTTCAGGCTTCGACCCCCTACTCGTGCCCACATTTCGCCGTGTCGATGCCACGTGGTGGCGATTCGATGACGCCGGCGGCAAGGAACAAATCAATCCACTGACAGCTATCGAATATTTGGTGCTGATCGGGGCAATACGAGAGGGAGTGATGAGGTAATGCCGAGAGATAAGCGTCTGTACATGACGTTCCCAATTGACTTCCCGCAGCACCCGAAGGTGAAGCCGTTGTCTGACACGGCGAAGTGGACGTTCGTGGAAATGAACGGCTACTCGCGACAACACGGACTCGACGGGAATATTCCGGCCGCTGCAGCTCATGCCACATGGAAGCGCACAGCATTGGCAGCTCTGGTTGCTTCGCACCCCGTGAAGCCGTTGGTGATGCTCGTGGATGACATGTATGTGATCCGTGACTATGCCGAACATCAGCTCACGTTGGCTGACATAGCAGACCTGCATGAGAAGCGTGCACGTGCTGGCGCTATGGGTGGCAAAGCGAAAGCAAGTGCTAGAGCAAAACCGAAGCAAAACGTACCAGAGTCAGAGTCAAGGTCAGAGTCAGAGTCAGGGATACAGACTGACGTGACTGAACTACCCGAGTCAAGTCAAGTAAGTGATGGGTCAAATTCTCGACTTGACGCAGTAAATGATGTCGTCCAGCAACGTGCGAGGCGTGCAGGGATCGGCAATCTTGCTGCGGTTTGTGATGCGCTCGCGGTCACTACTGGTGAGCCGGTGTCGCCGCTTGGTGCGGTGCTCCTGGCTGAGGCGATCGTGTCGAAAGCGAAACGGGTCGTCAACAACGTGGATGCGTATATCGCGACGACGTGTCGGCGGACTCCGGCTGAGGTGCAGCAGGCGTACTTCGACCTCGACATTGGGGCGGTGGCGTGATGGGTGGCATGTTTCACGGTGGCGCGCCAGGGATGAAGCCCGGCGACATCATTACCCCGCAATCCGGGACAGATCATCTGGTCGATGGTTGCCCAACATGCGAGGCGCGTCGAGTCGGCGCCCCGCTGCCTGAGGACAACCTCGACCCGACAGCGGTGTACGTCACGACGGTGCGGGACTACGCGAAGGTGTACGCCGCAGGTTACCCACTCGGAGCTGTCTACCGGGTTGAACCTCTCGGAGAGCTGACACCGTCGCCTGACCCTGTGGAGTCGTACGGGGTAGCTGCTGCGCGTGTGGGGTCGGTGCTTGACCCGTTGGTGAGGTTGAGCGGGCACGAGCAGCGTCGACTCATTCGCAAGTTCATGGGATCCGGGGCGGTGACGTCATGACCTTCGAAGCGAAGTACGGCGGCATCTGTGGTTCATGCACTGAGCGCATCCACCCCGGCGATGACGTGCGGTATGTCGAGGACGATCTCGTGCATGTCGACTGCGAGGTTGCGGCCCCCGTTGAACGCAAGACGGAGACCTGCACCGAGTGCTGGCTGATCAAGCCATGCGAATGCGAGGTGACGTCGTGACCTATGTCGAGACCGCATCCGATCACATATTCACCGCTTGGCTCGCGACGCTCACCCCGTCAAAGGTGCTTCGTGACCGGGAGCGGACGTTCTCGAAAACGGAACGCAAACGGCAACGGTTTTTGCGGGAGAAATCAAAAGTTGAGAACCAGGTCGCGGTCGAACGGATGTTCACGCGGCAAGAAATTGAGACAGCACAACGGGTAGTTGAAGCCCAGAAAAGGAACACATTATGAGCGGCGAGACAATTTTGACCGTAGTTGGCAATTTGGTAGCAGATCCCACCTTGTCCTACACGCAGGGTGGGTTGGCGGTGGCCAATCTGACCATCGCATCTACCCCGAAAACGTTTGACCGTCAGAGCAATGAGTGGAAAGACGGCGAAGCGCTGTTCTTGCGTGCATCCGTGTGGAAGGAATTCGCGGAGCATGTTGCTGGGTCGCTGACTAAGGGCACACGGGTTATTGCTCAGGGGCGGCTGCGTCAGCGTTCCTATGAGACAAAGGATGGCGAGAAGCGGACGTCGATGGAATTGGAGATTGACGCTATCGGCCCTGATCTGCGGTACTCGACGGCGGCTGTCACTCGTGCACCCCGTGACGGCTCAGCTCCTCGTGCAGCTCAGCAGAGCAGTGGTGGCACCGTAGGCGCGTCAACTGGCGAACCGTGGGCTACGACTCCCCCGGCAAGTCCTGAGGCCGCAGGGGACGTTTGGAACACTCCCGGCGGCTACTCAGATGAGACCCCTTTTTAGGTCATGGCGATCCTAAATGGCACCGATCGGGTGCACGGAAACGCCAAAGGACGCGACACCGAATGTAAGCGGTGCGAGTTCTGTCACACGAAGCAGTACGGATGCCTTGATGCGGTCTGTTACTGCCACACGCACGACATGGAGCCGAAAACGACGAACGGAGAAGGACGATGAACCGGAAGAATCCACCTGTCCACAATCACGGACCCGAGGACGGGCTTGGGCTTTCTTGTCCTGAGTCTGTTGTCGGCGGTTTCCTACAGGGGGCGTGCCTCCTCGCAGCGGAACAGACCGACCCGTTCTCGCAGTCGCCACACATGGCCTCGAAGTATTGGGCCGAGCTGGTGAAGGCACGCAAACGGATTACCGAATTGGAAGCCGCTGTCACCGTACCGACCGAACCCGTGTGGGAATACGGCCTGATTGGTCACGTTGACGACATAACACCAGTCTTCGAGTCGCAGAAGTTCGCGGAAAACGAGTTAGCGAACCAGATCGCCCGACTGCAACGCCAAGCCGACCCTGACCCGCCGCCCGTTTTGTTCCAGCGCGTGAAGCGTGGCCCGTGGGTGGAGGTGACCTCGTGAGTATCGAAGACGAAGCACGCACCGAAACAGTTGAAGCGCTAGATCGTTTGACGCAGATCGCGCTCGACAACACCTCAGAGGATGTGCACGATGCGGTTTACGAGGATGCTAAGCGGGTTCGTGCTGAGTGGGCCGCTTCCCGCAAGGTCGAGGTTGCACCATCCGACACCGACAGGCAGCTACTGATCAATGTCATGCGTCAAGCTCGGAACCCGGGCGGGGAGGTTGTGCTCCGCTATGAGAACGCAGCCGATGCAATCCTCGCTGCTGGGTTCTCTCGCTCTCAGCCGGTACAGGTGACTGACGAGATGGTTGAGAAGGCCGCGAAAGCTGCTCACGATCATGTTCGGGCTCAGAGGCCAGTCAGTCACGGGCCTTATGCGGCATGGGGATACCTTGACGATGCTTATCGCGATTATCTGTGCGACGTTGAGCGCGCTGCTCTTGTGGCTGCTCTGGGAGGTGGTGACCATGAGTGAGTACACGCCAACGACAGATGATGTTCGTGAGTGTTGGTCGGAGGCGTATCAGGTTGGAGATCGCGAGGGCGCGTTCGACCGCTGGCTTGCTGCCCACGACCGGGAGGTTGCAGCGAAGGCGCTCAGGGATGCAGCAAAGAGCGCGTTGAGCGACTGGGCCGAAGGTCTGGCCCGCCGCCGACTTTGGCACGTCTGGCTGGCCGAGCGCGCTACCGCCCTCGTGTCAGAACCGAGCACACCCGCCCCCGTAGAGCCCGAGCGACCAACATGCACTGACTTCCATTGGATGGGGCAGGCGTTCTCTTCCTGCGATATGTGCGGAAAACCGTTTTGGGATCACGTCACACACCGAGGCGAACCAATTTCGGACGAATTCCGCGCAGGGGTCAAGCGCAAGTGGGAAGTCGTAGAGCCCGACCCTGAATCCACCGCTGACACGAAAGGCACACCATGAACACCGGACGCCCCATCGAAGAGCAACTCTCCACCGCCCGCTACATCCTCGCCCAGTTCATCGCCCAAATTGATGAATTCGAAGCCATGAACCGAGAACAGCGCCGCACCGAACGTGGCCAAGACCTCACCGCAAGGATCGACGGCCTCCGAACCGGCCGCACCACTTGGGAACAACGCATCACCGACCTGCAGAACGAACACGACCAGGAGACACCATGACCGACACCCTGCTCGACGTCGTAGACCGACTCACGATAGAGCACCCATACCGGGCCAACATCGAAGGACGCCCACGCTGGGTAAGACGCGACCCACTCATCCTGCTCCTCAGAGAAGCAATCGCATCCACCCTCACCGGAGGCAACGGCCTCGCCGCGTCAAACTCCAAAGTCCCATTCGACACCGACGCACTCGAGCAGTACGACACCCTCGAAGCGCTCATCCTCACCGAGCTCCACAAAATCTCCGACAAGGTGCCGCACCTCACGCCAGAGCAAAACCTTCGCACCTGGTACACCACGTTCATGGTCACCGCCGACGAAACCGACATCGACCGATGGTGCGACATGTGGGGAGAGTGGGAGACACGCATCGAAGCAAAGATCACCGCCCCGATCGTTCTCGAACTCATCAACAGCACCACCAAGCAGCCCTACCCCTGCCCCGAATGCGGATTCGACTGGTTCGAGAAAATCCTCAACTCCGGACCAACAGGCAAAGGCGGACGCTGGTACGACAAAGAGAAACGCGTCTCACTCACCGCCACCTACCGCCCAGACGGGCAAGGCGGCCTAGAGAAAAGCGCAGTTGAATGCGGATGTTGCGGATGGAGAGCAACCGGATCCGCCGGCGTTCGCGGATTTGCGTGGGAACTTGACAACCCCAAGATTGATATGGCCACAATCGCGTGACACGCCGAATAACTACACCGGTGTCATTATGATGTGCCATAATGGGAGGGCACTGCACTAGTCTGTAAAAAACTGGTTCAGCAAGAACTTCATGAAAGGGCCCTCGACTTCGGTTGGGGGCCTTTTTCGTGCAACCACTTCCGACCACACGGGCACCCCAATAGCCGCCAAGAGTGGCACATCCGTCGATGAGTTCGGAACACCCTTCCCGCCTATCCCCGTGAGTCGCTCTCCGGTCTGGTTGCCGCCCGTGCAAGTCGGGCCGGGATCACACACTTCGGCAGGCCCACGTCAACGCTGAAATGGCTACTTGTAGGCGAAGGACACCAGCCACGAGCACCACCCGTTACCTTTCTCGGGTCGAGGTGTACCTGCGAAAGCCTGCCGAACCCTTGTCAAGGAGAACTGAGCCCGTGAGCCTGTTCGACCAGATATACCCAGAAGCCACCGCCGAACAACGCGCAGCCCACAAAGCACTTGTCGCAGACATCACAGCCCACTCGAAGCAAAGACCGTGCCCCGAAAAATGCGGCTGCACTGAAACTTACGACGACCGCCACCCCGAAAAACCCACAGGCGGCTTCGGAGTAGCGGGATGCCCGTGCAACCGTTGCTAACCCCCAACACGTAGAGGCCACGCCTCAACCCACAGAGCCAGCAGGACTGGCCAAGAGGTGATGACCATGGCCGTTGGAACATTCCAGACTAAACGCGGGCATGAGGCTCGAGCGCTCTTCGACCAGGGTCTTGGTTGCAATGCGATCGCGAAGGCTCTCAGAGTTGGCGCAGCAACCATTTCGCGGTGGGCTGAGGCTGAGGGTCTGGTGTTTGACCGCGCACAGGTGGATGCCGCGAACAAGGCACACACGGTGGATCTCGCAGCTGCTCGGATTCGGCTCGCTGCGAAGATGTCGTCGGCTGCTGAGTCGATGCTTGATGCGATCGATGACGAGTACCTTGTGTATAACTTTGGCGGTAAGGACAATGAGTACGCCGAGCACATTCTGGATTCGGCGCCTGTTGAGGTGAAGCGCAGCATTATCGTGACGGCTGGTATCACCTTCGACAAGCTCACGAAAGTGGTTGAGGCAGAAGGCGATCCGGACGAGGCTTCGGCTAAGAGTATGCTCGCTGAGCTTGGCGCGTTCCTTGGTGTCTCATGACCGAGGGGCTTCCCGCGAACTCTGCGTTCAAGGCTCCGATGTCCGACAAGCAGATCTGTTCTCTCCGTGAGTCGAACGCGCGCATCAACATCTGGGAAGGCTCGGTGCGTTCGGGCAAGACTATTGCGTCGCTCGCTCGCTGGCTGATTTATGTTGCGACGTCGACAATCCGGGGCGAACTCGTCGTCGTTTCTCGCACACGCGACTCAGCCGCCCGTAACGTCTTCGCGCCACTCATGGACCCGGAGCTATTCGGCACGGTCTCGAAGCACGTCAGCTACACGTCTGGTGCCGCTTACGGTTGGATTCTTGGCCGCAAGGTGTGGGTGCTGGGTTCATCCGACATCCGTTCGGAGAATGTGCTCCGTGGCCTCACCTGTGCTGGCGCGTACGTTGATGAGCTCACACTGTTGCGTGAGGACTTCTTCACTCAGCTGCTGAACCGCCTGTGGGAGGGTGCGCAGCTGTTCGGCACCACAAACCCGGACTCCCCTGGTCATTGGTTCAAGGTCAACTTCCTTGACCGGTGTGACCCTGAGCACCCCCAGTTCCTGCCTGACTGGCGCGTGTGGAAGTTCCTCCTTGACGATAACCCGATGCTGTCGGAGGCCCGCAAGGATGCGATTCGTCGCGAGAACACTGGCTTGTTCTACCGTCGTAACGTCAATGGCGAGTGGGTTGCTGCTGAGGGTGCGATCTTCGAGACGTTCGACCCTGACATCAAGCTCGGTTTCGTCATTTCATGGGATGACCTGCCGCCGATGCGTGAACTCATCGCCGTCGGCATGGACTACGGAACATCGAACCCGACCGCGGCGCTGCTGCTCGGCATCTCGGCGGAGATCGACCAGTACAACCGGCCAGCACCGCGCTTGTTCCTCATAGACGAGTACTACTTCAACTCGAAGATAGAACAGCGACAGCTCGCACCATCGGAGCAGTCGCGGGAACTCAAAACGTGGCTCGATCAAGAACACTTGCCGCTGAATTCCAGCGCCGGCATGCGTCCTCGCTTCGTCATTCTCGACCCGTCGGCAGCACCTCTGCGCACTGAACTCGCGCAGCAAGGCGTCACGACAACACAGGCCGACAACGAGGTGCTGTACGGCATCCGCACTGTCGCATCACTCATCCACGACAAGAAGCTCATCACCTCCGACAGGTGCAAGAACTTTATCCGCGAGGCACCCGGTTACAGCTGGGATCCGAAGCAGACCCTGCTCGGCAATGACAAGCCCATGAAGGTCAATGACCACGCGATCGACGCCGCCCGCTACGCCGTTGTTACGACTGAGAACATCTGGCGCCAACACATCAAACTCGCAGCCTAGGAGGCCTCATGGCAAACACTGACCAGTGGCCACCCTCCCCTTTCCATATTGCGGGCGCACGGTACAACGAACACCGCGCCTGGTGGTCTGGTGACATGTCCACCATCAAAGCGATCTACTCCGGCACCGGTGTTGCAACGCACACACACAAGGGTGTTGCACACCGTGGTGGTGTTATCGGTGGACTCTCGAAGATGTTCTGGGGGCAACCTGTTGCTGAGGGTGAGAACCGCACCCAACTACACTTGCCGCTGCCTGCTGATGTTGCCCAGAAGTCGTCATCGTTGCTGTTTGGTGAAGCACCCCTCATTGAGCTCCCCGATTTCGAGGATAAGAACAAGGCCGGTCAGGCACGCCTCGACCTGATCATGCGTTCTGATGAGTCACACTCGCAGCTGCTGATTGCTGGCGAGTACGCATCCGCTCTTGGTGGTGCCTACCTTGCCCCTGTGTGGGACACCGAGGTTGCTGATCATGTGTTCCCTAAGGCGTATCGTGCTGATGTTGCGATCCCCACGTTCCGGCACGGGCGTCTGTCGTCGGTGAAGCTGTGGACTGAGTACCGCACCGACAACGCGAACATCATCTTCCGCCTCATTGAGGAGCACACGGCTGGTCTGATCCGGTACACACTCCACAAGGGTGGCGAGAACGTTCTCGGTCAGGCTGTGCCCATCACTGAGCACACGGAGACTGCACACCTTTCGGGTCTGATCTCTCCTGTGGAGTATCTGTCTCTTGCCACTGATGGTAAGTACACGGTCAGTGTTGCGACAGGTATCTCCGAGATGGCTGTTTCGTACATTCCCAACATGCTGCCGAACCCGGATTGGGAACAGTTCGGACCGCTCGCGTCGGTTGGTCGTTCTGATTTCCTCGGCAACGAACCTGTTTTCGACAAGGTCGACCAGATGTGGTCTTCACTGTTCCGTGATGTTGACAACGGGCAGGGTCGCCTCACCGTTCCTGAGTCATATCTTGAGACTGCCGGCGTTGGTAAGGGTGCCTCGTTCGATGTGTACCGCCAGGTGTACTCGGGTATCAACGCACTCGGATCTGCTGGCGATTCCCTCGCTTCGCAGATCACACAGACTCAGTTCCTTATCCGTGACGAAACACACCTGAACATCATTGATGCGCTCGAACGTCGCGTGTTGCGCACGATCGGTCTATCACCGAAGGAATTCGGGAAGGTTCAACCGTCCGGCATCAAAACAGCCACGGAAGTGAACGACGACAGAAGCGAATCTGAGGCCACACGAGACGTGAAGGGCATCCACGCCCGACCTGCTCTCGCAAAGCTCGCACGTCTGTCGCTGGCCATCGATGGTGTGGTGTTCGGCGGTAAGGGTGGTGGCGAGTTTGACGCCCCCGAGGTCACGTTCGCGAAGATTTCGCAGGAAGACCCGGAGAAGCGGGCACGCACGTTGCAGATTCTTGACATGGCTCGTGCGATCTCTCTTGAGGCTCGTGTGCGTGAGCGTGTGCGTGACGACAACCTTACTGAGACTGAGATCAAGGAAGAGATCGCCCGGGTGCAGATGGAGCAGGGGAAGCCTGCCCCAGATCCTGCCACGTTCACCGGCGACCCTGTAGACGAAGAGCCCACGAAGTGACGAACGCGAAACACGAGGCAAGTCGATGAGCGTCGAAACGAAGGCCGCGCTTGACGCCGCAATTGACGCCCACCTTGCAGACGAATGTGATGGTGCGATCGTCACGGGCTACGTCTTCCATGCAGCCTTCATGAATCCAGAACTTGATGGTCTTGAAGCTCACGGATACTTCGCTGAGTTCCCGGAAGGGCAACCCGCCCACGTTTGTTTGGGACTCGCGATGATGCAAAAGAGTCACATCGAAGACAGTTCCTTCGGAGACGACGAGGAGTAGCTTTTGCCGCTCTATATCCCAGACCCCGAGAACCTCGCGCCCGCTGCGGACTTGATCGAGGAACTGGGCGCCGAACTCGCCGCCCGGTATGCCGGTGCCGAGGATGAGCTGATTCGTGAGATTGCGAAACGTTCCTACCGTGATGTGGCGTTGCAGCAGGCTCTAGCCACTGCGACTCTCACCGCCGAGCAGACCCAAGCGCTCGCCGACAGGATCGCCCAGAACCGGGCGTTTGCCGAACTTGCCGCATACCGTGCCCAGTCCATCCGTGAGTTGCAGTTCCTCGCCATTGAAGTCACCGACAAGTTGCGTCGTGCTGGGCTCGCGCAGGAACTTATCGATATTGCTGCGAAGGAAGGTGAAGCCGCCGCTGCTGCACGGTTGCGGATGGCGTCACGACTCCCCCAGACGAGCGCACTCACCGGCAACGCAACACAAGCTGTCGCTGCCCTGACCATTGATCTCAGTTCACGCCTTGAGGCGATGCACCTCCGCATCTCCCGCTACCCACAAGATGCTTACCAGAAGGTGATCTCGTTCACCGCGTCGTCACAGATGCTCACCGGGCAGACGATGAAGGTTGCACAGGCCCAGGCAGTGCAACAGTTCCTGTCACAGGGCATCACCGGGTTTGTAGACCGGGCTGACCGCAACTGGCGTATCGGTTCCTACGCAGAAATGGCCGGACGCACCGCTGTACGCCGCGCCTACGAGGATGCCGGCATCTGGCGGATGCAGCAATCAGGTCTCAACCTTGTCACCATCGTTGGCGGTATTGATGCTTGCAAGCTGTGTGCCCCGTGGATTGGGAAGGTTCTCTCCACTAACGGGCAGACCGGTGTTGTGACGCTTCCCCACGCGACAGAAGACCGTCAGATTGTTGTGCAGATCGCGGGCACCCTCGACCAAGCGAAAGCTGCAGGTTGGGGGCACCCAAACTGCTTCCCCGGTTTCGTTCCGGTGTCAGCGCCGTCGGGTGTAGTTGGTGCGGACTCTCGCTGGTTTGAGGGCGAGGTTATCGTCATCGACACAGCCGCTGGTCGACAGCTCACCGTCACCCCAAACCATCCGATACTGACGCAGGAAGGTTGGGTCGCTGCGGGTTCGCTCGTGGAAGGCCAGAACCTCCTGAGCTATAACGGGAATGTCGAGCAGGTAGGACTTGGCCGACCAGATCATGAGGGTGTTGAAACCCCCATCGGCGAGGTCTTTGAGACGCTGCGGAAGTCGAGCCATGTGACGTCCGTCACGATGCCAGGTTCCGCCGAAGATTTCCACGGCGACGGTATCGCTGACTCCGATGTCCACGTTGTATTTGCTGACCGCCTGTTGAAGGCGAACGGTGAGTCCGAGGGCTTCAATCTCTCGTCCGAGGGCACGTTCCTCGTCAGTAGCGTGGGAAAGTTCCCGCTCCTTGCCGATGGCGCGCTTGGTCAGGTCGTCCATCGTGCGCTTAGCGCCACGGATGGCGTTGTGGGAGGGTCTGGCCCATTCCGAGCGTTGCTCGGGGGTGGCTGCGTCCATTCGGCGCTGCATGGCCTCGCTGGCGGTGATTTGCACACCAGCACGTTGGAGCCAGTATTGGACACTGCCTCGATCGACACCGATTATTTCACCGATCTGCTGGTGGGTGATCCGTTCAGCGGTGTAGAGCCTGATGGCTTCGGGCAACCAGTCGGGATCGATCCCGCTCTGCTTGACAGCGACATTGTGTTTCTGGAATCGCCGGTAGATCAACTTACGGTCGACGTTGACGGAGGCCGCTATCTCGCGGACAGTCTCACCGGCCTCGTATCGGCGGATTGCATCGTCAAGGTCGAAAGGCGGGGCTTTGCGGGGCATGTGTACAACCTTCAGTCGGGAGACGGCTGGTATACCGCCGATTCCATTGTAGTGCACAATTGCCGCGATAGAGCGGTCGCTTACCTTCCCGGCTTGTCGATCCCGCAAGAGAGCGTCGAGTACTCCCCCGAGCGGGAGAAGGAACGTTCGAAGCAACGAGAAATCGAGCGCGACATCCGTGCAGCAAAGCGTGACGCTGCGACCGCTGGTGACGATGTCTCCCGCCGGCGCGCAACCCGCGAAGTTCGGGAACGTCAAGCAAGCATGCGTCAGTTCATCAACGACACCGGCCGGAACCGTTCGAACTATCGCGAGCAACTGCATTTCGCAGATGGCCGCTAATCCAAAACAGGAAGGTCGAAACTAAAATGACAACCCCAAGGGAAAGTATCGAACAGAGCATCGCCCAGTTTGAAATGCGTGCCGTCAAATCGGCGGAACGCTCGGTCAAGCTGATGGAGGAATTCGAAAAGGAGATCGAGGTGATGGAAAAGTTCAGGGAGGCCGCCAAAGAATACCGTCAAGCACTCGAACAGCTGAAGTAACCAACCTTCGAAGCACACACCTTTGGACGTGTGCCACCATTAGACCCCCGTCGTCTTCCGGGATTGACGGGTCAAGTGCATGCCGCTCTCTTGTATCGGGAAGAACGTTAGCCCCGGCGTGAATCGGAAGCACGGAAAGCGACGAGCCGGTTACCGGAACGTTGACCGCGAGAGCGGGGACAGGAATAGAGCGATTCAGTTCGCCGCGCAACGAGGGTGAAAGACCCTCCGTCCCCGCTTCTCTGCTAGTCGCTCGCCTTCATCTCACGAATAACATCATCCAGAATCGCCCGTGAACGTTCGAGACGTTCCACAAGCTCCTCTGATGTGTGTTCCGCCCAGACCGTCAGCTCTCCCCGCTTGGGAGCAGGTTCCACAAGCCCGAGCATTTCCAGCAAGGGCCGTGTTGGCACGAGTACACGCCGCCCGAGCTTGAGCGATGGAATCTCACCGGCTTTTACTGCTGCGTAGGCATGGCCTCGACTCACTCCTAGCAACTGTGCAGCCTGATCGACATTCAGTGTCGGCAGCTTCATCAGATTTTCATCAGTCATCGGTTGCCGCCACAGATTTGGCCTTCCAGAACGTTTCCATACGCAACGATACCGCTCCGTAACGCCTAGTTGCAGAGCTTCCCCTCACGTCCTGCAAGAGCAGGCGATCCACCCAACTCGGCCAGGCGCCGCGAAGGAGTACAACCGTGTCCATCAAGACCAGCATCATCCCTGTTCAGTCCGACGTCGACGGCATGGCTGTCATTGGGCGTACGAAGCACCAACTCATGGGCATCCGCTACGAGAATGGCGAAGGTGGGGACGGTGGCGATGCTGCCGCTCAGGCCGCAGCCGCGAAGTCTGCCGCAGATGCCGCAGCTGAAGCAGAAGCCGCGAAAGCCCCATGGACTGCCGAGAACTTCGACCCTGCCCGCGCACAGCGCCTCGTCGAGAACCTCCGCGGCGACATCGCAGCCCAGAAGGCTTCCACCAAGACCGAGATCGACGCAGCAGTGAAGGCCGCAACCGCCGACGCTGTGAAGCAGTCGAACCTCGCACTCGCGAAGCTCCTCGGCGGCGGCGAAGAACTCGAGACTGACCCTGCCAAG
>Ga0314855_100027_pt1 | contig 49617 bp, 84 predicted proteins | sample 2018CB1WmetaG_FD_203636 | JGI IMG/M metagenome (GOLD analysis project Ga0314855, IMG submission 203636) | Cryopeg brine viral communities from Beaufort Sea near Barrow, Alaska, United States - 2018 CB1W | ecosystem: Environmental > Aquatic > Marine > Coastal | place: USA: Alaska | collected... | reverse complement strand
ACTCTTTAAATCGCTTAACGGTTATTGTATAGGATTCCATAGTCTTAAACCCAACCTCTACCGACTTCTTTTTCAAGGCAAAATCCAAACTACTGATCAGTCCTTTTTCTTTTTTGTTTACCGTATCATACGGACTATACCCTCTTTTTAATGATTCTAATAGTGCCTGCTGCATTAATTTTACCTGAGCAAGCCTATCATCAAAATCGGGGTAATCCCTGTTTAAATTCTCGTATATGGCCTTTTGCCGTTTGAATTTATTAGTAACCGGGTCTCGAAAGGAAAAATATACATACCACCTAAACCCAATCCGGGTTAAGTGTGCTTTCTCCTGCTCAGTGAAAACGCTCTGAGTAGTTAATAACTTTGGGTAAATGGAAATATTACGATACATCCGGGGTCATTTTTTACAGTATTCGATTCAGTATTCGATTGGCTTTTTTTATCTTCAAAAAACGCTGGTAAGGCTTGGTTTTATTGGGGGTTTAGTTAATTGTTAAAATAAGCAAAACCCCGGTAATCACTCCGGAAAACACTTTTTCCCAACGTATTCATTGGGCTGCGGGCTTGTTTTTACCTCTTTTTCGGTCATTTTTAACAGTATTAGTATTCGATTTGGTATTCGATTAAGTCAGAAAAACCCCGGGTTGACCTTATTTAAACCATATATTTTTAGGGCTACTTATAAACAATTTACGGGAAACCGTAATGTTATTTGTAGGAATTTGTTTAATATTACTATCTTAACAAAACGTTAAAAAAACATAACTACAACGATGTAGTATTTTTACAAACCCCACAACATTTTTACTGAATGAAATTCTTCAAAATACGCACCAATTATAAAGACTTTAAAGACAACTGGAACAACTATACCTATAATGAGCGGAAAATACTTCTAATGCATTTTAAAGAAGAATTAAAGGGGGTTAGCGCGGAGGTTGGATAGTGTCCACTTTCTCCTTTACTAATTTTTGAAGCCGCAATAATTCCTCCTGGGTGTTGCGCATTTCGCTGAGTTCTATATTTAACTCCATAAGCGATTTTAATAACATTTTTCGGGTTTCCTCTATTATAGGCATTATATCTTCCAGCACCTTTGCGGAGATCACATCTTCTATGCTTCCATAGTTGGGGTCTGGTTTCTTTTCCTCTTTTACAGCATCACCTATATCAGGGTCATAGTTCTCAATTATTTTTATAGCACTTTGTCCTATATTTCTTATCCCACTTTCCCATTTAGACACCGTGCCCGTCTTAACCCCCACCAATACAGCTAAATCAGCCTGCGTTAACCTGTGTTTTTGCCTAAATTTTTTTATCTCGAATCCCTCCATATGCGACATTGTAATAGTTTTAACAAAAGTTTAACAATCACATTGTCTTGTTATGTGGTACAATGACATATATTTGTAGGACACACGGACAGACAATATAAACGCAAATATAATTAATTATGGCTTTACAAAAAAAAGAATTTGAAAGGGGTTTTCAAGGTGGGGAGGTTGAACATATCGAAGGAACTGTTTACCGCTTCATCAACAACGAAGAAAACATGTATATCTCTTTTGATTTGTCCAATGACGAAGTTAAGGAAAATTCCAATACAAATCTAAGCGATAGCCAAATACATAGAATCTGGAAGGAAGTTTCCAAGTTCGCAAACGAGCAGAGGGAAGATCGGGTTTGTGATGACGAGCCAATGAGCCACTCAGAACAATACGCAACATTTTATTAACCAACTAAAAATAAATATTATGAAAAACTTAAAACCAACCTACCAATTATCGGTTAAAAAAACAGTCAATGAAACGGTAGAAATCACTTTACCGTATTATTTCAAAACAGAATACACTGCTTATTTTATAATGAGTGAAAATAGGGCTGTGAAAGTAGGGTTCAATTCTTACTTAAAAGAAATAGGGCACACATTTCCTGAATCTGCTTTTGCTACAAACGAAATTAAAACAGAGATAACAAAAGAGGAATTTACTGAAATATTCAATAAAGCTGTTGAAAGTCTTAAAATAAACAACGGGATATGAACATTCAAAGAATAGAAATAAAGCAAAACGGAATGTTCCTAAACTCTTTTTATCAGGGAAAGTTTTTCAGTGTATGCACCGAAGGGGAAACCCGATTAATAGCAATTAAAAGGCTATTGACAAAAGTAATTAACCATCACAATACAAAAAAATAATGGTAGGACTAATGGAAGATAAGACCGAAAAAATAAAAGAGTTGTTCCTGCAACTGGATCATAAATCAGAATTTATAAACCAGTTGGTCGGAAAAGTGAACAGGTCGGAAAAGACCATGCGCAAATGGTGGTTTTCAAATTACGGCCTTTGGAGTGTTCCAAAAAAATTACAGGATCAAGTGATCAAGGAATTGAAGAACACCCTTAAAAAGCAATAATGAACCTTAACCTTCAAATGGTCAATCAATTTATAAGGGACGGATATATTTCCATTGAGGACCTGAAAGATATAATTGTCAGGGAGGAAGGTGAGCCAAAGAACCTGACCACGGAGGAACAGAAATTTGAAGAAATGGTAGAACGAATGATGAACAGATGATAGATAGTTATTTAGACAGCCGGATTTACGGCTTGTTAAACGACGAGATAATCAGGATTGAAAACACATTAATTAACAATTGAAAAGTAAACATTATGAAAACTAAAGACGTTAAAACGCATTACCGGAAGGTATTTAAAAGCGACCATTTAGGAACCGCAGATTTAGAGGATTTTATTGAAGAAGGAAAAACTTTGATATTTAATATTTCTTATGTAAAGCAAGAGATAAACGTGAGTGTGGCAGGGAGAAAGGGAAACCACAATATTGCCTATTTCAAGGAATCTATTAAGCCCCTTGTTTTAAATGCCACAAATTCAAAAACAGTAAAAGGATTTGCAGGAGGTAGCCCCTTTGTGGAGGACTGGAATAATATAGCGGTTGAGCTGTATTTGGATGCCACCGTAAAAATGAAAGGTGAAATTGTTGGAGGGGTACGAATCAGGCCGACCCAACCAAAAGCCGAAAAGAAACGTCCTGTATTTACAGAGGCAAACTTTGAAAAGGCTTGGAGTGCCGGGGCAACCGTAGATGCCATTAGGAAAGTATATCAATTAAGCGAAGAAAACGAAACTAAATTTATAGACTATGTTAACTCAAGAGATTAAGCAGCGTACCCAGGAATGGTTTGATGCCAGAAGCGGAAAATTCACAGCCTCCAGGATCAGCGAATTAATGGGAATTAAAGGACTGAATAAAACCGGGGAAACCTATTGTTTTGAAAAGGCAGTTGAAATCGTATTTGGGAAAGATGAAGAGGAAGATTTTACCTCCTTTGATATGCAGCGGGGTAATGCTTTAGAACCGTTGGCCTTTAGGAAATTCAAGGAGATAAAAGAGCTGGAATTTTTAGATGTGCAGGAATGCGGCTTCTTTCCACACGGCAAAAATGCGGGAGCCAGCCCGGACGGATTGGCGGGTAAAAATGCAATCCTGGAAATCAAATGTCCCCGGTCAAACAAATTCTTTGGGCTGGTTAGAAATGGAATGATTGCAATTGATCCCGGTTATATAGATCAGATGCAAATGCAAATGTTATGTACTAATTCTGAGAAAGCCTATTTCTTTAATTATATCATTTTTAAAGGTCAGGAAATGTGGCACGAAATAGAAGTGCCACGTAATGAAGGTAGAATTGAAATAATGAAAGAACGGATTGAAGAAGCGGTAATCCTACGGGATAAAATAATCATTGAGTTAACCAATAATCAACAATTCTAATGATTTACAACCTATCTATTAACCACGAAAAAGAGCAAGCGATCACCCGGTTTAAATACTTGCTCGATAACGATAAAAAAGTAGAATTGAAAGTGAAGCATCCAAAGAAAAGCGTTTCCCATAATTCCTATGCTCATTTATTGTTTTCGTGGTTTGCCTTAGAATACGGAGAGACCATGGAGTATGTAAAGCAAGAGATTTTTAAGAAACTGGTCAACCCGGCAATCTTTAAAACTGAATTTGTCAATGAAAAATCAGGTGAAGTCCGTGAAGCACTCAGAAGCTTTGCAGATTTAGACTCAGGCGAAACCACAATCGCAATCGATAAATTCAGAACGTGGAGCAGTAAGGAAGCCGGGATTTATTTACCAGAACCCAATGATATGGCTTTTCTGGAAGAGATCGAAAAACAAGTAAATAACAGTAAATATCTATAATTATGAACAAAGTAATTTTAATAGGGAATTTAGGAAATGACCCTGAAACCAAACATTTACCAAGTGGGATGCAAGTTTCCAATTTTAGCCTTGCAACTTCTGAAACCTATAAAAAGGACGGGGAGAAAGTGACTGAAACCACATGGCACAATTGCACCGCCTTTGGGAAACTTTCTGAAATAGTAGAAAAGTTCTTTATCAAAGGAATGAAGGTATTGGTTGAAGGACGGATCAAACAGGAATCCTGGGATAAAGAAGGAGTGAAACAATATAAAACCATTATCCTGATGAACTCCTTTGAATTTGTGCAAGATAAACAAGATGCGACAAAACCAAAACCACAACCTGAATCTGAACGAGTACCAACTGGAAAAGACGAGGAAGATTTTGATGATCTGCCCTTTTAAAATGTCCAGTTTTTGCGCATAAAAACTGGACAAATACAAGTGCCCCCACACGGGGGATTCATTTTAACCCCTCAAAATTCCCCCAAGAATGATAAAAAATTGGACTAAAAAAGAACTTGAATTTCTTAAAGATAATTATCCAGAAAAAGGGAAACTATATTGTTCTGAGAATCTTAATAAAACAGAGCCACAAATACGTTATGCTGCCACCAAACTTAAATTAAAATTTAACCTTTCAAGTGAATTTCATAAAGAATGGCAATCAAGAGCAGCAGAATCTAAAAAAGGAAAAGCACGACCTCAGCACTCAGCTTATATGAAGGACTTGCATAAGAAAGGTGAACTAAAGCCTTTTATTAATTCCCAAACACCTACAAGTATATCCAACAGGATGAAGGATTGGCACGACCAAAACGACCACCCTAAAGGAATGAAAGGCAAAAAGCATAGTACTGATACCGTAAAAATAATATCACGCAACTCAAAGGCTATGTGGCAGGATGAAAATAGTATAGTTAACCAACCTGCACACAGACAAAAATTATCAGATAGAGCATCTAAATCTATGAATATTAGACAAAAATCACCATCAGGGAATATTTATTCCAGAGGAAAAAAAGGGAAGATTAGTATTGGGGGAAAAACCTTTTATGCAAGATCCTCCTGGGAAGCAAATATAGCAGCTTACTATCAATTTCTTAAAGATAACGGAGATATAAAAGATTGGGAACACGAACCTAAAACCTTTTGGTTTCTTGAAATAAAAAGAGGTGTGCGATCCTATTTACCTGATTTCCTTATAACTGAAAACAACGGTAAACAAAAGTATGTTGAAGTAAAAGGTTATATGGATGCAAAATCTAAAACTAAAATTAAAAGGTTTGCTAAATATTATCCTGAATACGAATTGATACTTATTCAGTCTAAAGAATATAATGCCATCAAGAAAAATAGCGGTTTAATTAAAAATTGGGGTTTACTGTGAACTCTTATAAAACCAGTGATGGCAATTATATCGAGAAGTCAATCATTGACCGAAAGATCCGAAAAGCCAAAGCGCACCGCCTGGAATGGCAACGAAATGAATTTGGTTATAATTTCTGCGAAGATGAAAGCGAAGGGCATATTTGCGGCAATAACGGGTCAGGTACTTATTTAGATTGCAGCCACGAAATTTCAGTTAATGAGTGCCAAAAAAGCAGCCAATCAGAACTTGCATGGGATTGGGTGAATAATATTTTAATCAGGTGCAGACCACACCATAATAAGCATGATAAAAATTAATTAATAAATAAAAATCATTATGAAAGAACTACAAACACAATTCGCAGGATTAGGTCAGGTAAGAGGATATGACTTCAATCAAATTACAGCCACACCATACGGCTATATTTACGCTAAAACATCTTTGGAAGGTGGTAAGACCTTTGAAGTATTTAAACGTGTAGAAAACACCCTTTACGGATGTATAAGTTATCCAAGTAATAAAGCTTTTGGAATTTGGGCTTGGGAGGTTGAAACATTAGAGCGCGCCAATTTTATTTTAATCGAAATAGAGGCGAAACAAAATGCTAAAATAGCAATCCAGTAACCCCAACCGTTATGACCTTATTTGTAAAGAGCGAATCAGAACCCCATGCAGTATGTTTTATCATTAGGGAAAGCGGGGAAGAAATCAGAGTTTCAATGAACGGGAACACTCCCATGAACAAATCCAGATTGACGAAATGGGAGTATTTCCACATCAAACTAAATTATAAAAAAGGCACTAAAATATTCTAATGGAACACAAAATAGTTCATTCAGTTATAAGCACAGCCATAGCCTTGAATCATATAGAGCAGTTAAAACACACCTCAATTTACAATAAAGAACTGAGGAACAAGGGGAATCTATTTTTAAAGGTATTGATAAAGCAGGAAAAATATTTCGATTCCTTTTTGGATGCTGAGGACAAATCAGCCACAGAGGTGCACGATGTTTTTTATGATTACATAGATACTATAAAAACGGTTTCCATCCCGGAGATGGGAGAACTAACCGCTATTATTCAAGCGTACCGAAAAGATAAAAACAGCATTTTAGGAATAGCAAAAAAGATACTTTAAACCACTAAATACAAAGAAAACGATGTTAATAAACGACCATTTTCAGAATTTCAAAAGGTATAATATGCCGAAAGCCCAATTAGTAATTGCGGATATCCCGTATAATATCGGAATCAACGCCTACGGTTCAAATCCAAGTTGGTATAAAGGAGGTGATAATAAGAACGGTGAAAGCGAACTGGCGGGAAAGGAGTTTTTCGATACCGATAAGGATTTTAGGATATCAGAATTTTTGCATTTCTGTTCTAAACTGATGATTAAAGAGCCAAAGGAAAAAGGAAAAGCACCTTGTATGATTGTCTTTTGTGCCTTTGAGCAGCAATTTGAATTGATAGAAAAAGCAAAGAAATACGGATTGAATAAATACATAAACTTGGTATTCAGGAAAAACTTTTCCGCTCAGGTCCTTAAAGCAAATATGCGGGTTGTTGGCAATTGTGAATACGCTTTATTATTCTACCGGGATAAACTGCCAAAATTCAACAACCACGGTAAAATGGTAATGAACTGCATCGACTGGACCAAAGACACTAAAACTGAGAAGATCCACCCCACGCAGAAACCAGTTGAATTGTTGGAGAAACTAATTAAGATCTTCACAGATGAAGGTGACGTCATAATAGATCCTTGTGCCGGAAGTGGGAGTACTTTAATTGCTGCGGATAACTGCAATAGAAAATCATTTGGTTTTGAGATTAAAAAGGATTTTTTCAAGGCAGCCACTAAATTAATCACAGAGAATAAAACAAAGTTTACAGAGATAAAAGAGTTTGGATATGCCAAATCAGAATTATCTAAAAAGCATCCTATTTTGTTTTAAACAAACTACCTCAAAACCCTGATTATGAACCGAAATAGCCGTATATTTAACGCACAAAACCGCCCGGAATTAGAGTTCCGAACGGCTTCTAATATTCACATAAACCTAATTTATATGAACACTTCGCCAAAGATACATAATTCACTCAATTATTCAATGCCATTACACCTGATGTTTACCTATAAAGGTAAATTCTATAGCAGGCATAAGTACTGGACTTTTGAAACCGCAGAAGCAGTCTTAACCCGAATTGGCGCAAGCTATTGGGAATTAGGATAGAACAATTATTTTTTAAAAATTAAATATCCCCCTGATATGACGAGTTATGAATTAAGTAGAAGTTTTTGGGATTACTCTTTTGAAAACCCAGAGAAAATAAGACCGATACACTCCGCAATTTTCTTTTTTGCTATTGAGCATTGTAATCGTTTGGGATGGAAGGAAAAATTTGGCCTCCCTTCTCAAATGGTAATGGAGGCAGTAGGCGTTAAAAATTGGCGAACCTATTCAAAAGCATTAAATGATTTGGTTGAATTTGGGTTTATAAAAATGATTGAAATAAGCAAAAATCAATATTCCTCAAATATTATTGCCCTTGTAGAAAATACCAAAGCACCTACCAAAGCACTAGACAAAGCATTGTCAAAGCACAGTACAAAGCATAGTCAAAGCACGGTGAGTATAGATAAACAATATAACAATATAACAAAAGAACAATATAACAAAAAGGAATTTTTTGAAGATTGGAATTCTAAAAGACTGGAACATTTAAAACTCCCTTCCAACCTAAAATCATTTAGTTATGATTCTGAGCAAAATCTAAAAGACCTTTTAAAAGATTACGAACCCCAGGACATACGCAACGCCTTGATCGGACTTTTTAAGCAAAAGAAATTACCGGGGGATAATACCTCGATGCAATCAAACCCAGACCATTTCCTAAAATACTTTAACTCTTATTTGACAGCCTACGGGGATCAGAATGTAGGATTGTACGGTAAAAAAGAAACAGCGCAATTATGATACAAATCACCAACGAAGATAATATGCTGCTAATGGCACGCTATTCCGATAATTATTTTGATCTGGCTATTGTTGATCCTCCTTATGGGTTAGGAGATAGATTAGTAAAAGGCGGGGCAAAAGGTGGGATGGGTAGTTTAAGAAATTTAGCAGATGATAAGGTTGAAAATTGGGACGAAATACCATCCCCTGAATATTTTACAGAATTGCAAAGAGTTTCTAAAAATCAAATAATTTGGGGAGGCAATTACTTTTTGGATTATTTAGGGAAAACAGATGGCTTTGTTGTTTGGGATAAAATGAACGGAACTAATCCAATGGCAGATGCAGAACTTGCTTGGCAAAATATAAAAGGAAGTACAAGGATGTTTAGATGGCATCATTTCAGCGGAGAAAGAACGGCAAAAATACACCCAACGCAAAAACCTATTCAATTATATAAATGGCTTTTTAAAAACTATGCAAAAGAAGGAGATAAAATTTTAGATACCCACTTAGGTTCTGGAAGTATAGCCATCGCCTGCCACGATTACAAATTTGATTTGACCGCCTGCGAACTTGATAAAGAATATTTCGATGCCGCAATGAAACGAATCAAAGACCACCAATCACAAACAACCTTATTTTAAATGAGTAAATTAACCTTCAGCCCAGTAGAGGAACAGGAAACAGATTTCAACTACAAAAAATACTTTAACGAATGTTTTGTGGATATCAGCGAAGATATTCCATTTCCTCCGGTTGCTTTGAGTATTGGCAAAACAGATTACAAGGGCAAAATGTACGACAATCCTACTTTTACCTACGGGGAAATAAGCCTGATAAAAGCCAAAAAGAAAAGCAAAAAAACATTTCTAAAAACCGCTTTAGCTGCGTGTTATATTGGGGGTCAGGCCTCAATACATTTCCCAGAGATAAAAAGCCGAAGAGAAGGTGATAAATACGTATTTGATTTTGATACCGAACAAGGGCCTTATTACTCAGTTAAGGCATTTAGGCGGGTAATGGAGATGACCGGAGCGAATTATGATAATTATATGCCTTTTGGAATTGAACGTATCAGCGACAAAGCACACCGATTGGAATTTATAGATCACATTGTTTCAGATCCTAAATACAAGGGAAAAATAGGAATGCTGATCATAGATCACATTGCCGATTTAGTCCGTAATCCAAACGATGTCATTGAAACCGATAAAGCAATTCAATACCTAATGAAGTGGAAAAGGGAAGGGATGCACATACTTTGCATTATTCACACCAGATCAGAAGATAATAAAGCGAGGGGGCATTTAGGAACGTTTATAGAGGAAAAATGCGAAACTGTTATTTTAGTTGAAAGAACAGACCCAACGGTCAAGAACGATCCGGTACGAGTTACCCAGCCAGATGCAAGGGGGCCGGAGTTTGACGAATTTCATTTCAAGCTAAACAACGATGTAATCCCGTACGAATGTGATATAAAAGAAGAGGAAAAATGGTAAATCAAATGAAAATAAAAACAGCAATAAACAGGATCTTCTGGAGGTTTGGAGGCAACGAAAACAAGAAACCTTTTCCGGTAAATCAGGAAGATGTAAACGCCTACAACTCCATAGATGAATATATAAAGCAAGCCGAAAAACAGCAATGTCAGCAAAATGAAAACTTTGCAAAGCTGTACACATATCTGTTTATGAAGATTTTAGAGAACGATAAAAGTACGGTAATGGATAACCTGGCTCGAAAGAAAATATACTCCCTTTTGAAAAAACCGCTTTATCAGGTAATCGAAGATTTTAAAAACTCTTTGAATGACAGCGAGCAGTATGAAGCCTTAGAAGCATCAGGAGCATCTTTAAAGCACCCATTATTGATTAACGAGCAAGAAACGGCTGATAGTGTAGAAAAATTAAAAGAGTTCGTTAAAACGCCTGAAAACAAGTCTAAACTATTGGGGGAGGTGTGGGATTTTGAAACGGTGAAAGAATGTATTGAAGCAGAGATAAACCAAGCCTTAAATTTATTTAAATAGCCTTTTTTAAGGCTGGTAAAAACAAATAGAAACAACATAGAGATTAATTAAAAACCAAAATTATGAAAAAAGCAGAAGAAATTTTAAAAGAATCAATAGGATTAGAAGGTGATATTACGGAAAAGGATTATAAATACAATGTTACGGTTGGTGAGGCTGTAGCGGCGATACAAATTGCATTAGATAAAGGTTATAAAGAAGCAAAAACAACAAGCATATAATTATGAAAGAAAAACTGGAAATACTATACGGAGAATACATGCACTTACACCTTAATACGGTTGATTATTTACCTAAAAAGCAATATTTAGAAAAAATGAAGGCTATAGAGATAATCTTATACCCGATAGTTTACGGATTGCCAGACCCAATAAAAGAGGTTAAATGAAACCCGGCCATAAAGAATCCCTCTTAAAAGACCATGGGATCTTCATTTCCCCGCAGCCCACAAAATACAACACCGGGCTTAAAATTAAGGTTATGAAGCAGGGAAAACAAGTAACAGGACCCGATAAGACCTATACAGAAAAGGAATGTTATACGCAGATTGATATTATAAAGGAATTTTACTACGAAAAATTAATTAAACTGAAATTATGAAAGCAAAAGAAGTAGCGAAATTACTCGCAGGAAGGATTAACCAAGAGCATTATATTCTTGGCTTGATGAATAAATTGTTTTCCCTTGGATACGAGAAAGGGTATAAAGATGCTGTTAAAGAAGCCTGCCAGGAAATTCAAAAGAATTATAAACCAAACAATTAATTTATGAAAAACACAAAGCCACAAACCCACCGCATCCGTTACATAGGATCAAAAGGAAGAGTAAGGAACGATATATTAATCCAGGATATCAGCCGGGAAGCAGCGGAGCAGGAATTTAGGAAGGAATTTAAACTTGAAGTTATACCTTCCTGATCCCTTCCCAGGTCCCGTTAACATAGAAATGACCGTAGCCCTCAGGGAGTTTTATAAGTTCGTGAACAGGAACACCAAGAGCATCAGCAATGCTTTGCAAAACATTTATAGTAGTGTTTACACTGCCATTGTCAATTTTACTGATATAGGTTGAGCCCTTACCAATTTTAGCGGCAAGTTCATAAATCTTAATCTTTTTGATCTTGGCAACGTCTTTAATTCTAAATTCCAATTGGGTTAAATTTTTAGGCAAATGTACAGAAGTTTTAATATTCATTAGTAGTGGGGTTTTTAAGGCTTTATTATTAGACTGTAAATATAGTGAAAATACCTCAATAAAACAATTATAATAAAATAAATGCTATGTGGTGGTATTTAATCAAATTAAGTTTTGTATATTTACACCATAGGAACAAACAAATAGAAATTATGACTAAGCAAGGATTAAAATTAGAAGTTGAAAAATTAGCCAAAGAAGAAAATATATCATTTGTAAAGGCTTGTCAAATAATGCAAGGAGCTTCTGCTCAATTAGGAAATGAAGAAATGATATCAGTACTACACAAATTAAAAATGGAGAGTTTATAAATATCGCATATCGAGATACACAATAATTTAAACCAGGGGGAGCAATCCCCCACAATACCAAACAACATGAAAAATATAACAATCGTTATCAGGACAGTAATTTTAACAGCAATTGTATTGGGAACCTTTATGGCATTGGTTTCTTTTGGAATCCCTTTAGACTAGAACTTATGGAATATGAATACAGAGATAGAGATTGGGAAATGTGGCTTGAAGGTTCATCAGATGAAAAACCTATAAAAAGCGATATAGTAGAACACGCCAAATCAAATGGATATAGTTTGGAAAATATTAAAATTTGGTTTGATAATATGCAACACTTCTGGAGGTTTAGTGCTGATTTAATTAAAGATACAAACTAAAATGGATTACTCAAACATCGACAACATCAAGGTCAGTAACACCCCATCAGACGATCAATGGGTAGAATCTGCCGATAGGAACGGAATACCAATGAGCGATCAGGAGATCCAGGATCTGACGGATGACCAGCATCAGGAACTTATTTTAAAATCTAAAGGAATCTTACAATGAATAAAATTACAACAACGCAATTAACAGGATTAGCGGAAAAAGAATTTATGAGTTGGTATATAAATAATTACGGAAACGTTTATTTTGGAAATGAAATATACTTTGAGGGACTTCCTTTGTCGATGAAATTTTCTGTATATGTTGAATTTTTTGATACGGTAAATATTTTGCCGGATGTCGCTAATTTATTCATTCCTCATTGCGGGGAATTTCCCGAAAAATATTGCGCAACCGTTCAAACGCCTGATAAATACTATCACTTAGATTTTACCGACGATGTGAATGAAGCGAGAATTATAGTATTAGAAAAGGCTTGTGAAATATACGAATCTGAAAAATTAAAATGTACATAATAACTGAAATTATGATATTAACAGGAAAATGTAAAGTAGATTTTGAGAGTTGGTTTTTTAAAGGAACTCATTTAGAACTTTCTGATTTAGAATTAAAAAACACAAGCGAAGCAGATAAGATGGATATTTTTTACGAATTATCTGAATCAATGCAATACGGTGTTTATGTGGATTTCTTTGATAGTGTTGGAATAAGAATTGAGTTAACGAAATGTATCGGAGGATGGGCTATCTACATTAATGGGGATTCAGATTTCAATTTATATATAAAAAACAGGAAAGAATCACGAACCGCAGCAATTAAAAAAGTAAACGAAATCTATAACAAATAAATTATGAACTTAACCACGAATTTTATCCCTGAAAACTGGCACCCCTCCAACTTCAACGGCTGGATAAATAAGATTAACGAACACGTAAAAGAATCGAAATGAAATTAGAACTAAAACATTTAGCACCTTATTTACCTTATGGACTTAAAATAGAAATAAACAACTATAAACAGGACTATGTAGGGTTAAGGATGGCTAAAATTACAGGGTATTATTTTATGAATTTTGAACCTTATTTTACTTATGAAGGTGGAGCAACGGGAAAATCTTTTAAAAGTTTTAAACCCATCCTAAGACCTTTATCAGACCTCGCAAAAGAGATTGAAATTAACGGCGCATCATTTATCCCTATAACAACTTATGTTTATTATAATATTGAAATGGATTCTATAATAGGATTAAATAAAACTCAAATAAACACTCCGTATGGATTAATGAAGTATTTATTTGAATGGCACTTTGACGTTTTCGGACTGATAGAAAACAATTTAGCAATTGACATAAACACTTTAAACCAATGAAAAAAGCAGCCCTTACTATATTCCTCCTTTGGTGGAGCGCATTACTTATTTTAGGAATTTATTTAACAACACAAGCGGTATGAACAACACCATCACAAAAACAGAAAACGGGTTTAAGGTAGAGCCTTTGGAAATACTCCAGGAAATCAAAAAGGATTATGTGGATAAATTCGACGGGGACCCGGTAATCAACCGGATCTGTACGGTAATGATAAACGAGTTTAAACTCAGGAGCAAATGAAATCAAGTGAACTGAGAATAGGAAATTTTATAGCAAGTAGGAAGGAATTTAGCGACATATCTACAATAGGAGAAGTTCATAGTATATCTTCTTTAGATGCTCAATTTGAGCAATTAGAAGTAGAAACAGATGAAGATTTTACTTGGTTTTTTAAAGATAACTATTGTGGAATTCCATTAACCGAAGAATGGTTATTAAAATTTGGATTTAAATTAACAGAGGTTGATTACTACGAAAGATTTGATTGTGTTATTCATCTTGATATAAATAGAATTTTTATAGCACATGGAGAATATCCCAATAGTTTTGAATCTGAAATAGCTATCCCAAAATATGTTCACCAACTACAAAACCTATATTTTGCTTTAACAGGAACTGAGCTGACACACCCCTAACCGTTACACCTAAACAAATAATTAGACAAGGCTAAAAAATAAATTAGGTCAGTATAAAAATTATGCTTAAATTGCGTGTACTAAGTAGTTTAAAAGCCCCCCAATGGCAGAAGTAATAGAATACCGGGATATCCTAAAGAAGCACCGCATCAAGGTAGTTGCCACCAACGGCAATAAAACCTATGCATCCTCTGAGGGGTACAGTAATTTAAAGGATGCCCGCAACACGGCAATCAACACGTCCATTCAATTACTGGAATTTTACAACAAGGATTTAAGCGCAACCCAAAAACAACGGATCGACGCTTTATTTTATTTAATGCTGGAAGATAATGATTAAGTAAACCTAACCGTTATGAGGGATCAAATACTTTGGGATATAACAAACGGATAAAGAATCAGGCGGGCGTTTCCCGTAATTGACCTGTGGTAGGAATGACCTGAAAAGGTTGGGACTTGCATTGGTTCGAATCCAATCCCCGCCTGTTTTTATACTTTATACAATACGATTTTAATTAAAATGAAAAAATTAATTCAAACTAGATTACATAATCCACCTCAAAAAGGTAACTGTTACCCAACTGTAATTGCTTGTTTTATGGATTTAGAATCTTCCGAAGATGTGATACAAATTCAAGAGTACTACCCAAAGGAAAATGAAGATACTGAGTGGTTCTTAAAGTTATGGGATTGGCTAGAAGATAGAGGATGGGGAATAAAGCATATTGATGGGCATTTGTACGATAATAGTTTTTATTGCGTAACTGGAAATAGTCTAAGAGGCAATAGTCATATTTGTATTTATCAAAATGGGAAATTATTTCACGACCCACATCCAGATTCAATAGGATTGATTACAGAAAAACATTTTGAAATAATCTATCAGTTGTCAACCATTAGTTTACCACTGAAATAAACAACAAATTTAAAACTCCTGGATCAAAGGCATCCCAAACCGAGTTATCCCCACATAACTTTAAGAGCCGGGAGTTTTTATAAAATATAAAGAATATGAAGAAAATAGCAGTAGGCCTATTAGTATCTGTTATAGTGAGTGTTGCGTTAAGATATGTAACCTCAAATTTATTTATAGTAGGATATTTTAGTTGTGCAGGGTTTTACGAAGGTATGACTATATATAAAAATAGACGGGAAATTACTAATATATGGAATAAGGTATGGTCAAACATTAAATCTTATATCCACAACAAATGAACAGTATCAGGTACATAAAATTTCAAACAGGCGTAAACATCATAGGATTACCGACCTATACAATTCATTTGGTATCTGAGAAGGGCGTAAAGTTCGGAAAATCAAATATGGAATCGAAAAGTTATGATTTGACGAATTGAGCATTAACAAGGGTTGAGTTAACATCCTCTACAGCGTGGAGACAAAATAAAATAAATTATGAAAATAAGAATAACTAAAAGGGTAAACGACAAGATCACGAGAGAAGTTTTAGTACCTCAAACCGTTATAGAACGGGAATCTAAAAGGGCAAACGAGTTTATCGATGCCGGGGTTGCTGAGGAAGTTAAAGTTAGTGGAGTGGTTGAACCAGCTATTTCCAAAATGGAAACAACTGAAAAGCCTAAGAAGAAACGGGCAAGGAAAAAGAAATAATATAAATTAACCCAATAATGGAAAAATCAGAAAATACCGGAAGGCCAAAGATAGGATTAGACGTCCTTTGGGATAACTGGAAAGATGATATACTCAGCCTCTACGATGTAGGGGCTTCTGATGTTGAAATAAGGGCTTTAATCGCTGATGAATGCGAAGGCGAAACCAAATGTTCATGGGATCTTTTTGATAGATGGATTAAGGATGAGCCGGAGTTTTCCGAAACCATAAAAAAGGGAAGGTTAAAATCTAATACTTGGTGGGAGGTTGCGGGGAGAAAAAACCTGAAAGAAAAAGACTTTAATTATACCGGGTGGTATATGAATATGCGAAATAGATTTGGTTGGGCTGATAAGCAAGAAGTTGACCATACCACAAAAGGCCAATCAATAAATGTTATTTCTTTAGGCGAAGGAATTAATCCTGATGAATAGTGAAATTACTTGTAAAGCAAGAACACGCAGCTTATTTCCTCAAAGATGATGTTACAGAGGAGATTTTATATGGAGGCGCTGCGGGTGGTGGTAAAAGTGCATTAGGCTGTTTATGGTTGATTGAGAATTGTCAAAAATATCCCGGTTCAAGATGGCTGATGGGAAGGTCAAAATTAAAAACATTAAAAGAAACCACGTTAAACACGTTCTTTGAATTATCTGGAGATTTAGATTTAGGAAATCAATTTACCTATAACGCTCAAACCAATACAATCAATTGGATCAATGGCAGCCAAATAATATTAAAAGATTTATTCCTTTACCCCTCAGATCCTAATTTTGACAGTTTAGGGTCTTTGGAAATTACAGGGGCTTTTATTGATGAGTGTAATCAATTGGTTTATCGGGCCTGGCAGGTTGTAAAATCCCGTATAAGGTATAAATTAAACGTATTTGGAATAATCCCTAAAATATTAGGTACTTGTAACCCTGCAAAGAATTGGGTTTATAAAGAATTCTATAAACCGTCAAGAGAAAACGAATTAGAAGATTACAGGAGGTTTATACAATCACTTCCAACTGATAACCCATACTTGCACCCCTCTTATTTAAAATCATTGCTCAGGCTTGATAAGAACAGTAAAGAGCGATTGTATTATGGCAATTGGGAATATGACGACGACCCTTCAACCCTCATAGAAATGGATGCTATTATGGATTATTTCAATCCTAAGCATATAGAAAGGGATGGATTTAAATATATGACCATTGATGTTGCCCGGAAAGGGAAAGATAAAACAGTCTTTAGGATTTGGGATAATTGGCTATGTACCCATCGATATGAAATGGCAATAAGTAAAGTAAATGAGGTAGTTGACAAAGGTATTGAACTACAAAAAAAACACGGTGTCAGTAGTTCTCATACGGTTGCCGATGAAGATGGTGTAGGTGGCGGGGTCGTGGATTATTTAAACTGCAAAGGATTTGTAAATAATTCCAAAGCATTGAATGATGAAAACTATGATAATTTAAAAAGCCAGTGTTCAATTATTATGGCTGATATGATACAAAACAGGTTGGCCGGAGAAATATGTAACAACAAAGATATTAGAGATCAGGTTGCAGAAGAAATGGAACAAGTTAAAATGAAAAATATTGATAAGGACGGTAAACTTGCAATCATACCAAAAGATTTAATGAAAGAAAAGATAGGGCGTTCTCCTGATGATTGGGATTCAATTATGATGAGAGCTTTTTTTCATATAGCACCCAAAACAATAATAAGCAAACCCCAAAAACCAGCCGGATTGAATTTTGGCAGTTAATTAAACCAACTATGGAAGAAGAAGAATTTGAATTTGATTTTAAAGATGAAACCCAGGTTAAGGACTTTTTAGGTCTTGATGCCTCACGCCAAAAACAGATTACCGAGTATGCGTTAGAATACAGCGGGGAAGATGAAGGGCGAAAGCTCAGGGATCTACAAGTAGGAAAACGGGAAGATTATACCAGTGGAAAGAAAAAGGTAGTTGCTGAACGCCTTAAAATACAATACCAAAAGAAGGTTGTTAATACTGCGGTCAGTTTCCTGTTTGGGGATGCACCCATCATTCGTGCCAATGACCCGGACAAACAAAGCGCTATCGATATTTTAAATGTGTTTAAGGCTAATCGTATCAACAATAAATTACAGGACTTCTCAGAGGCCGTAATGAGTTCTACTATCGGGGTTTTTATCTTCTCAATGGGAGGGGAAAGCGGAAAAGAAATCAAAGCGAGGTTTTATAATTCAGATAACGGAAGTTTTACACCTCAATATGATGTGTATGGGGATTTGGTTGCTTTTTACTGGCAATTCGTGTTACCTGGAAAGGAAGAAAAACAAGTGTGGATTTTTACCGCAACGGAGATACACAAATATTCAGATGAAAAATACCTAACCTCAGATGCGCATCCATTCGGAGTGATCCCGGCTGTGTTCGTGGACCAGGCCAAACCAGAATGGTGGGAGGTGAAAGAAATGATCGATAGACTGGAAATGCTTGTGTCTAAATTAGCGGGAAGTAATAACTTCTTTGCATTCCCTATCCTAAAATTGAAAGGGGGTACAATGAAAGATGCCGATGGGAAAGATATTCCATTAATCGATATTGCTGATGATGGCAAATCTTTATTGTTAGGTCACGCAGTCCATAACGATCAGGTTATTCAATCAGATGCTGAGTTTTTACAGAGAGATACCGGAGTAGAATCTATCACCCTTGAAAAAGAACTGTTACAGGAATTTATACACAGTATTTCCCAAACCCCTAATATGAGTTTTGACAATGTGAAGGGCATAGGCGCTATTTCAGCACGTGCAATGGTATTGATGCTGCAAGATGCCATTAACAAGGCAAAGCGCAAACGTGGCAGTTATGAAACCGCAATAGGGCGTATCTTATCAGTAATCAAGAACGGATTAGGGATCAATGATCCTGATTTAACCTTTGATATTGAATTCAAACTATCCATCCCGGAAGACATCAAGGAGCAGATAGACACCTTGCTTAATGCAACAGGAGGAAAAGCGTCTATGGCACAAGAAACAGCCGTACAACACAACCCAATGGTTAAAAACCCATCCGAGGAATTGGATAAAATAAAAGCGGAACAAACCCAAAGTATGGGAGAAACTTTTAACGTGTAATATGGAAGGAGTAAACGAACCATTTAGGAGAAAATTAACCCGTAAAGAAAAACGGGCGTTTGATAGGAGTCTAAAAAAGCCGAAATATCGTAAGATAGCCAAGCGGATCATCGACCAAAAAGAAGCGTTAATTGATTGATATATTGTATCTTGTAGCCCTAACCGTTAGTAAATGATAGCAACTACATTTCCACAGGTAAACATAGAGATTGCAAAGAACCAACCGGAGTATAATACTTTGCCCGCCTTTTACAATCCAGAGGACGGCACGACCACCTTTTGTTTTGAATTGGAGCTTGAAGAAATCCAACAAATAGCCCGGACCGGGAAGATTTGGATTCAACAATTGACCTTTGGTCAGAAGATGCAGCCGATAAGCGGGAGTTGTTTAAAGCCTGAAAATTTAGAATAGCAACTATGCCAAACCCATCTGAAAACCGCTTATTATCCCTTCTCCACGCTCAGGAATGGCACTTGGACAGACTGTATAGTCGGTATTCTTTTATATTTGGTCATATACTCAAAGGGAACTCCACAGGAATACTATCACCCGATAAAACCAGGCAGTTTGAGAGGGCAATGTTGGACTTTAACGGGGATATGGAACGCACCCTGCAACAACAAATCACGAATAGTTTTGGCATATCCAATACAGGAAATGATGAGCTTGTAAACAAGTATGTTAAGGGAATGGACCTGAAAAGCGGCCAGTTGAACAAATTCCTAAAGACCAATGATGGAGCGGTTGCTTCTTTCCTCAGTCGAAAAGCCGCAGGGCTTAATTTAAGTGATCGGGTTTGGGGATTGACTAACCAAGCTAAGGAAAGTATGGAAAGCGTTATGCAGTCCGGAATATTAAGCGGACGCAGCGCCTCAGAAACTGCAACCGATTTAAAGAAGTACCTCAAAGAGCCTGATAGGAATTTTAGAAGGGTGCGTAATTCAGATGGCAAGTTGATGTTATCAAACCCCGCTAAGAATTACCATCCCGGCAAAGGTATTTACAGGTCCAGTTATAAAAACGCACTTAGGTTAAGCCGGAATGAAATCAATATCGCATATAGAACCAATGACTTTAACAGGAGGCAGGATATGCCTTTTGTAACAGGTCAAACGGTTAAATTATCAGGGAGCCATCCTGCTTATGATATTTGTGATGAACTTGTAGGAACATACCCTAAGAACTTCTTATTTACGGGCTGGCATCCAAACTGTTTGTGTTTTTCTGAATCCCTGTTATTGCCAAGGGATAAATTCAAGGAGTATTTGGGAGGCGGGAAAATAGACGGACGGCATCAAATAAGAACCGTTCCAAAAACGGCAACCGATTATCTAAATGCGAATTCTGATAAGCTGCGGAGTTATAAAAACACACCGTATTTTCTAAAAGACAATTTCAAGAATGTAGGGAGTGAATTCGTGTTCAATCCAAAGACTAAAATACCGGGAATAGCGCCAAGTGTTGTTAAGACTGTTCCAAAGGTTGCGCCTGTGGTTAAAACACCTGTTAAGAAAACAATCCCGATCCCTAAGAAAATCAATATCATTGATATAACAGATATGAAGGGGTTAAACGGGGCTGTAGCTGATTTTGCAACATCCAATCCTTCATATTTTGCACGTGGTTTTAAAGAAGTAGCAACAACAAGACGTGCAGGGGTTAATGGGTTTACCACATTAAGAGGGGATATTTATCTCAAAAAAGATATTGCAGATCAGGTGATTTCAGGAATAAACAACATCAAAAGAGGTGTTCCAACAACATATAATCAGGAAGTTGGTATGTCAACATTCCATCATGAGATTATGCATAATGCCAATAAGATTGGGAATATCAGGATAACAAAACTCCAAACAAGGTATATGGAACTTTCAAATGAGTTTGTTTCCCGTAACCGTTTACCTGAATTTATGGAGCGCCTTGGTGGTAAATTAGAAAACAGGGGGTTAATGTTGGATAGGCCAAACACGGGTTATAATACAATGGTCAGAAACTTTGATAAACTTATAGAAATTTCAAAGGCAGATAAATCTTTGGTATTAAAAGACGTTGAAACCTACCTAATCAATGAAAGATATGATACTCAGGTAGAGGGTTTAATAAATGCGATTAGGAAACATTCAAAGGTAAAAATAGGAAAACAACAAGCAAGGCAATTGATAAAAGGAACTATTCAATATTCTGAATCAGGATATATAGAATTTCTAAGTAGGTTTAAATAATTTACTCAAATCCAAAAGAAGCTAATTCTGTTTCAAAAGATTTATTCACAGCGTTTTTAAGTTCATTGTTTTTTGTTAGTTCTGCATAATCTAAAAGGTCTTTAATCCTTGTTTGAGTAGCAAGGTTTTGACTGTATTCCTCTTTAGGTTGTTCAATGCCAAACTCATCTACAAGGATTTTTTTATCAGTAGTGAAGTCGTGAATTGTTGCAGTTCTAAGATTTATATTATTATAAGTCATAAGTAAGTAATTAATTTAATGTTAGTTAACCAGTAAATATACAAAAATTATCAATACAAAAGGAAATATATTTTTAACCCCAACCCCCCAACAATGCAAAATCTAGTTTCCCAGGTACTCGCAACCGTTGAGCAGACCAAACAACAATTTTTAGAATCACAGGGCAAAAACTGTGAGGCTGAAAAGCGGCTGTTCATCAATTGGTATATAGAAAACCATAAAGGCTCTCTAAGGTCATTAATTTACGACCTATCGGAATACTACCTGCATATATCAGAGGATCGAATCATAAGATACATCAATGAAAAGGGATAAAGCGTTATTATTAAAGCGGAGAAAGACCATGGCCTTGCTATTGGAAATCAAGAAATCCCGTGGCATCAGTTGGAAATGTGCTATTATAGAGATAGCAGAAGCCTTTACCGTATCAGAGGTAACGGTCAGGAAAGAACTAACTAAATATAACAAGGTGGGGTTTATTGAATGTTAGGTGGTTCTGGTAATGACATCCAATAAATTATATCAACCCATCTACTATCTATTGATGCACCATTAAGCATTGTTGGAGTAGGTGGTTTAAAATCATTCCCATCCCACTCGGCAAATAACGCTTCTTTTGTGGCTGTAGTTTTAGGATTTTGAACAACTAATATCTTTTGTCCAATTTGTGGTTTTCTATCTTTTACACTTATCCATTCCATAACCTTGTTTTTTTTTAATTCCTACAAGTAAATATACGACATTTTAGCCAATTACACACCCCAAACCGTTATACAACCCAAAATAACATCAAATTCGTGGTAACTACGCATCCCCAAGCCAAATAAGCCTACTTATATAAGGGGCTTCATTTATATTTACGACCTATCAGAATGCAACCAAAACATTTTATAATGGAAGAACTTATTAAGAAACTTAAACTGGCCCTGGAAGACGCAGGTACAGCCGAGGAGCTTAAAAAATTCGGGATTGAACCCGAACAAATAGAGGGTATAAAAGACCTCAAAGTACCTGCTACTTTAGAAGAAGCCTTACAGATCAGGGAAATCCGCAGCGAGTTTGACAAGAAGATTGCAAAGTCTCTTGCTACACGTGAAGAAAACCTTAAATCTGAATTCGACTTTGTGAAAAAGGAGCAAAAGAAGGAAGAAGAAAAAAACACCGTAACCGATCCCGCAATGAAAGCTTTGCTTGATGAATTTCAAGCACTAAAGACCAAATTAGAGGAAAAGGAAAAAGCTGAATTAGTGCAGACCGCTGCACAAAAGAAAGCAAGTGCCGTGGAGTTTTTGAAATCCAAAAGCATACCGGGAGTATATGTGAATTTGTTGAACCTGGAAGAAGATTTGGAAGGGCAAATGGAATCCGTATCAAAGCAATTTGAAGACGATGGAGGCTCATTTAAAGCACCAAGAGACCCTAACAGGCCACCACAACCACGCAACCCCGGAACAAAAAACGAACCTTCCAAAGAGGAAGTCGAAGCCTTTAAATTAAAAGTTTAACAATGGCAAGAGAAGATTTAGTTAACGCTGTAATCACTGCGGAAACCAATCTGGACACGGTAATTATCGAAAAGGTAATAGAGACCGTTAGAGGTGGGCGTACGCTTGATGTAACAGGGTTTGCCGACACTGTGATACAGGCCGGACACGTGGTTTTTCAAAACCCTGACACAAAAGAATTTGTGCCACAACCTGTAGATGGGAGTATTCCCGCTACTGCTACTCCTGATGACTATATAGTTGTTGGAGTTCTTACAGGATCTATCCTGGCAAGTGAGCCATCCGCGGCTATTATGACACGCGGAACAGTAAATGAAGTTCCACTAAAGTACCCTATCAAAGCTGCTACAAAAGCACTGCTTGGAGATAGGATCGCTTATACAATAACTGAATAAGATGGATGAAAGTTTATTTAAAGAACTGGTAACAAGGTGGACATCCACTGCCAATGCCACGTTAAAAGATAATAGTGTAGAGCAGAATTATTTATATAATTCATTGCTTAGACTTCAATTGTCTGTAGATCATAAATTTAGTTCTGTATCTGGTAAAAATAGCCGGGTTACTGCTGATATTGTATCTATGGATTCCGACCTTCCACTTAAATCAAGAGGAAAATTAGAGACTTACAATGGTAAGATACCTAAAATTGGTTTGCAACGGTATTTAAAAGAATCTGATCTTTCTGAGATTGATATTTTAATTGCACGTGGAACCGCTGAGAGTACTTTAGCTGCAAGAATATTTGACGATTACAACGCTTCTGTAATAGGAGCCCGTGAAAAAGTTGAATATATGTTGCACCAGGCAGCCTCTAATGGAGTTGTTGCAGTGCCGGAAGATGAAAATACAGGTCGTACCATTCGTGTTGATTACGGTATTCCAGATGCGAACCGTTACGGTACAGCGAAGGTATGGAGTGACGTAACTGCGGATGCAGCCGGAAAACTTGAAGAAATCTATCAGGCAGGTATTGACAATGGAGATAATATCGTTCTTGCCCGTATGGATAGACAAACCTTGAACAACCTCAAGAAAAACGATAGCATTAAAGCCCTTTACAGAGGTTTGAACAACTTCCCGGCTGATGCAGGTGTTTCCTTGAATCAAGAGAAAATAAATGAAGTGTTCCAATCTGAGTTTGGTTTTGCTATCGAGGTAGTAAACAGAACTTTTGAGGTAGAGAAAAACGGAGTTGTTTCAACTGTAAAAGGTTGGGTTGACGGTGCTATTTCTTTCTGGACCACTACCGGGGTAATCGGGGATTTGGTATATGCCGATCTTGCTGAGAAAACAAGACCTGTTAAAACTAAAACATACGCATACCCGGAACAATGGTTGATGGCTGCGAAATGGAGTGAAGGAAACCCATTGAGGGAATTCACTGAGGCGCAAGGATTGGTTATGCCAGTTCTTAACAACGTGAACCACATCTATTTCTTGGACACTGCAACTGTAGAAATATAAGTAAATGACCAACGCTGAATTCTTAAATGATTTAGTACCTGATTTAAGTCAGGGGTTAAAAGATGCCGTTATGACAGCGAGGGGAGTAAGTCCTCTTGCTGTTTATAGTGGTGATTCTGCGATAGAATTGGCTGAGGCTGATCTCTATATGCGGATGCTGATAATCCCGGAATTTAAGGAAGGTTCTTTATCGATTAAGTATGATGTACGTTCTTTGAAAGAATCGGCTAACAGGATTTACCTGAGGTACGGGGATTCACGTTATGACAACGGGGAGCCTCTTATACAAAGGCAAAAACTGTGATAAGTCGCTATCCACATACCGCAGTAATACGGTTGACAACCCAAAGCAATGACCCTATCCCGGTAATTTCAACTACTGAATTTACCATTGAAAAAGGAAGGTACGAACCAGCTAACGGAATAGGAGGGGGTTCAAATACCCTTAATTATTCTGCTAAGTTCTTTTGTCCTGTACTAGACCAATTAAAGGAAACGCCTCATTTGCTGAACGGGCAAAAGATGGTTATCGATGGCAGAGAAATCGGTATATCAAGCGCATGGAATTATCAATCTCATTGTGCGATATGGCTGGATTAAACCCATTGTTCAAACTGAATGTGGTTCAGGATTTTTTAAAGGAAAAAGTGAATTCCATTGAGCAAAAAACACTGGAAGCACTTCAATATGAAGGGGAGTTATTTATAAATAAAGCACGTTCAACGGGCAACTATAAAGACCGAACCGGAAACCTGAGGAGTTCTATTGGGTATGTGATATTGAAGGACGGAGAACCTATTAAATCCAGTTTTAACGGAGGAAAAGAGGAAGGAAGGTCAAAAGCAAAGGAAGCAGCCGCAGAGGTTGCAACGGAATATCCAAGAGGCTATGTTTTAATCGGAGTGGCAGGAATGAATTATGCCGCAGCGGTTGAAAGTAAAGGTTTTGACGTTATTTCAGGAAGCGCACCGGAAGACAATCAAATAAGAGATTTATTAAATGCAATTAAGCCTTAGCATACAAGAAGCCTTATTTACCCTCTTAAATGTAGGGGTAGTTACCGATGAGATACCACAACTCTTTATCGGCAACCCTCCATTGGATTATCAAGGGGAATGCGTTTCAAACAATGTGCTCACAAACCCTAATTTATACGTTCAAAGTGGTTATTGTAATGTGAATGTTTTTGTACCTATGGTATCGACAGGCCGTTTCAATTTAGCACGATTCAAGCAAATAGTACCTATTATTTCCGATTTACTGGATGATTCCCATATAAGGACTTCTGATGGCACATTTTACTTTCAGGTAGAAGATGACAAAGGGATCTTTTTGGATGAAGACAGGGATGGGATGAGTTACTACAATTTACGTTTAACATTTCAATCAATTAAATAAATTACAATGGCAAAAACAGATAACATTTTAGGTGTTGCATACCTTGGCCTTGGCGCTCCTGGAGACGGGGTTATGGGTGCAACCTTAACAGAATTTACCGATATCGAGGTAAACAGTGTAACCATAGAGGGGTCTACTGGAAATGACACGAATATCCCAACAGAGGCGGATGATGCGTATATCACCCTGACCGATTCCCCTTCACCAACTACCATTAAAGTACGTGCCTACGGGATCACTCCTGCACAACGTGTGCTTATTATGGGAGGTGAAATCAATACCGAGACAGGCGGAGATGATGAGGGAAAATGGATGGCCCCCCGTTCCATTCCTAACATCTACCTATCTATGAAAATGATGGGTAAGGATATTGAAGGAAAACAAATGGTCCTTAAAATACCTTATGGTAAGGTATCGGCAAGGGATCAGGGTAACATCACCAAAAACGGATTGCCCGCAGTAGAGATTACCGTAACGGCCAACACTCCCGAGAGTGGCGCAGGTGTTAAGGGAAATCCTTACATTTTAGGTGCTGAAACAACTGTATAATATTTGTTGCTTTTTTATCACTAAACCCTGCTTTAATTGGCGGGGTTTTTTGTGGTTTATATCCTTAAATAAACTATCTTTATACCTCTAACCGTTAGTAAGTTATCTTATGGAAGCAAACGAATTGAGGATTGGTAATTTAGTTAAACTGCCTATCTATTTAGACGAAAGCGAAAGTGTCCACGAAATAACAGGCGTTGATACAGAGCATCCTTATGTTGAATGGGTAACATTTGATTATTTAGAATGGAATGAAGTTAAGCCAATTCTATTGAATGAAAATTGGTTAGAAATATTAGGTTTTGAATTATCTTATGATTCAAAATACAGAAGGAAATATGATCTAATAGGCGATTATCGTTTTGGGTATGATTTAAATAAAGTTGAAAGCAAAGATGGTTGTGCTTCGGGTGTAAGATTCAAAGGTGATCACTTTAGATTAAAATACGTACACCAACTCCAAAACTTATATTTTGCCTTAACAGGTGAAGAATTAAATACAAACCCCAACTAAATGAACGACAAAGCAAAGTTACTGACTGCTCTTATTGAAAAGCCGAGCAGGTATACCATTGACGTGGTAGAAAACGACATGTTACCTGAGAAAATGAAGGATAAAAAGAGCCTTGACTTTGTCATAAAACCCCCAACACTTGAAACCCTTTCACATTGTGCCATCCATCTTCAAGGATTGCCAAAAGAGGTATTAGAAGCCAAGGAATTAGCTATTACAGAAGCCTTAAATCACATCGATGTAATGGTAAAAGTGATATGTATCATTTCCAGTACCAAATCTGATTACCCTGAGTGGTACGAACCATTTTTTAAAAAGAACTGCACCCCAAAAGAAATCTTCGGGATCTTCCACGAAACATCCCTAAAAATGCAGACTGATTTTTTTTTGACCTCTTTCCAGATTGCAAGCCAGATAAATCCGATGATGATGAAGATGCCGGAGAAGACCCTAAAAGGCTCAACCCTTTTCAGTTAGTCGGGTCTATATCCCATTACTACAATTACTCCTTTGAGTACGTGTTAAGCGGCTTATCTTTTCAGAATTTAATGTTGTTGAATGCATCCATTCCTAAATACAAGAGCAAGGACCAAAAAGAGAAGGACAAGAAAAAGCAACCGATGGATTTTAACTCTATCGTATCGGGCGCAATGAGAGGTTAATCAAACCGTTCTAAACTATCCGTAAACAGCTTACCACCCGCATAGAATGATATTACAGTGCCGTTCCTGGTTATGGTGATACTTTCCTCATCAAAGATATGAACTGCCAGGATATCGTATATGAGCGGGTAATCCAGCTTATAAACTCCGGTTGTAGATCGTGTGCCACCTTGAATATTCCCGTAATCATCTGAGGTAAAGTATTCTATTTTGCCACTCCGAAACCTGATAACATCCCTTGAAGCATCCGTATCTTGTGCGTTGATATCGTATCTTTCAGATACAAAAGTAGTTGTGTTGACCGTTATAAGGTCGTGGTCTGGGACGTTTGTCAATTCATCTTTAGAGCAGGAAAACAACATAAAAGGCAGGATAAAAAATAGTTTTTTCATTATAGTATAGTTTAGATGCTAATATAACAAAATAAACTATATTGAAATGTGGGGGAAATTACCCCAATCTAACCACTTTATTATATTCGTTTAAATGCCTGATATTATCGGGAACGCTTAACAATTGACCGTCAACCCATTTTTCCCTGAATACCATTTCAAAGGTTACATTATCAGGGATTAAAAAGGACGGCAAGTTTTGAACGTTCAACCGCAGCTTTGTTTCATCAAAAAACGGGCAAGAAGTGATCCCTTTGTTATCGGCATAATCAAACAACACCTTATAGATTTTATCTTTATCAACCATCCATTTATAGCCTTTCCAATTCCCGTATTGATACCAGTATGTTTTGGTTTTGAAATAAGGCGAACTTACAGAATATAACAGGTTATCTATTTTAATGCATTCCCAACCGTTCCCGCAGTTGTTATCTATCTTTCTCAAATCGTAACAATCCCCTATCCAGTGAGCGTGTAAAAGGAATTGGTAAGGATGTACGGGTTTGCCATTAAAGGTGGCAGTCGTACCTTTCCAATGCTGAATAAAGCTGAATAAACTCCTTATTTGTGCGTATGCTTCCAATACATTAACAATCTCAATCGTTACAATCCCGTTGTTCAAAGCACCTCCCAACTCCCTTGAAAATGCGAGCGCATCCGGAAAGTATTTAGATTTGTTTGCCTTGAATTTTAGGATGTACATAGATTGGTATAAGCTATCTAATATACGGAATTAAATTAATATAATTAGGTTTGAATCCTGATACTCCAATAGTAAGAGATTTATTAAAATACTCTTTAATGAAATAAAATATATTATTAAATGTAATGTTTACAGGATATTTGAATTTGATTAAACTATCACCATATCCAGTAGCATAATACCTATCCATTGTGGCACAACTTATAGAATCTTCTGAAAATCCGTTTTCTATGATTCCTTGTATATTTTCTGAATTAGTACCGTGGTAAAACAAAACGTTTATTTTTAATATTCCTTTGTTATCCATAAGGCTTTTAGTAATTTTTCTATTTCTTCTATTTCATTAAATGTAAATATGCGACATCCTACTCTTAATGTAGGTTTAAAAGTTTCAGAATCATCCGCACCTAAATTCTGTTCTATTGTTAATTCAAATCCATCTAACTCCCATATAAATGCACTTATACCTTCTTTCTTTTTCTTATAGGATTTTATTTTTCTAAAACCCAATCCTATTATTTCTTCATCTGTTATCATCCTATCTAATTTTAAAGGCTGCCAAGAACCTGTTAACCATACTTTTTACCTCTGTCACCTTGCTTTCAGGCACTTTGAAATGCACCGATTTCGTTGGTTCGTTGTACATCGGCTTCGCACCCGCTCCGGCACGTTTGCCGCCTCTTTTATCTTTGGTCATTTGATATGTTATAAGTGATATAAACCCATTGTGTTTAGTTGCAGTTGTGTTTAGCAGTACGTTGGCAGCAATTAAACTGAATAGAATCTAAATTCATATCTTCCAATAGCAATTTTAAATCCTAAATCTTTTACGCCTATCATTCGTTGATACCTAAACCATTTACCCCCTATTAAGTATTTTCTATCTACTATTTTTAAAACCATAATTATTAATATTTGTTTACTGTTATTCTCAATGTGTTGTTCAACATTAAAAAACCTGTTTCAGTTATTAAGGATTACTTAACAACTGAATTATTAAGTTTCTCTTGTTCTTCATTTAACACATTAAACAATAAATCCATTGCCTTTATATCGTGAACAAATACGGGGTTCAATACCTCTAAAAATGTACTTATCTTATAAGCAAACGCTCCTATATGTTCAGGTGACCTTGGTTCGTCAATGACTTCTTGAGCATCTTGTATCAAATCAATAGTGACCTGATGCATATCGTAATTATTCAATTCCTCTAAATCTTCTAATCTTCTCATTTTGTTTGGTTAATTTCAGTTGTAAAGGATTACTTTACAACTGGTTTTTATTATTGTTTTTCCGTGCAGTTAAGTACTTGTTTTAAGGTGTTTAACTCTTTATAAGATAAACTTACACCTATGCATTTAGACGCTACATAAACATCATATACACCTCCGTTTGTTTCCTTGTAATAACAAAGGATCTCGGTTTTGAAATCCCTTGTTATTAGTGTAATATCTCTATGCATTTCTAAGTTCTAAATGTATGTTTAATGCTTTTTCAGCCCCTTTTATAGTTTTATATGTTTTTCTCCAAGTTCTTGAAGGTGTGTATTCATCACTGAAATAAGTTGTGATAAAAAATTCGTTTCCTAGTTGCTCTATTTTTTGAGTTGTCATAGTTTCTCTGTTTTAAGATACTGCAATATACATCTATTTAATGAATAAGTAACCATAATCAAAGAATAGTTTTATTTATTTTTTAAACCCATGAAAACCACCTCATCAAACTCGTGGTATCTACGCATACTCAGCCCTTAAAAACCCCTTTTTTCCCTTCCCTCAAAGTACTTTGCAGTAAAACTTAGAAGATGGCTGTAAAGGGAGATAATTCATTGTATTTCGCAACGGGAATGGATAACAGCGGCCTGCAATCAGGCGCTAAAGATGCCGTTGGGATCGTTTCTCAGTTAGGTCAATCTATAGCGGGAATAAACCCTTTCCTTGCCCTTTCCATAGGTGCAGCCGCAGCCTTTGCCACAATCGCAAATTCAGCATTCAAAATGATGCGGGAATTCGAGACCGCAATGAAGGAGGTGGAAACTATTTCAGATGCCACCCAAAAAAACTTTAAAGGCATATCAGCGGAGGTGTTCGCACTTTCCAAGAATTCACCCGATGGACCTGCCAAGTTAGCCAAGGCATATTACCAGATAGTTTCAGCGGGTTATGATGGTGCAGCCGGAATGCGATTACTTGAAACGGCATCCAAAGCCGCAACCGCAGGGGTGACATCTACGGAGACCGCAGCCGATGGGATTACTACTACTTTAAACGCTTTTAAATTAAGTGCTGAGGAAGCCGATCAGGTAGCCGATGCGATGTTCACCACCGTTAAGTTAGGTAAGACCACCTTTGAGCAGTTATCATCCACGCTATCACAGGCAGCACCGCTTGCAGCCGCCACCGGGTTCTCATATCAGGAACTTTTGGCAGCCGTTGCATCCCTGACAAAGCAAGGTGTGCCAACTGCTCAGGCAATGACTCAAATACGCTCAGGGATAGAATCAGTCTCAGAAGTATTGGGTGACGGTGCAGCCAAATCTATGACCTTGCAAAACGCCTTTCAAGCCATCTATGACAAGGCGGGAGGAAGTCAAACCGAATTAAAGAAACTTACCGGACGGATGGAGGCGATGAGCGCCATTCTTGGTATTGCCGGACCTAATGCCGCAAGTGCAGCAAAAGACCTGGAACAGTTAGGAGATTCTGCCGGGGCAGCGGACAAGGCGTTTAAATCTATGGCAGGCTCTAATGCGAATGAGTGGGCTATCTTAGGGAACAGGATTAAAGCCACTACGGAGGAAATAGGGAATTCAGTATTACAGGCAAGTAGTGGGATTGCACGTTTTTTAAATGGTGCTTTAGAAGATAGCGAACAGTTAAAGAAAAGTTTTAACGAGCAGCGGGTTGAACTTGCAAAATTAAGAGGTGAACTTTTAAGTGTTGCTGAGGGGAGCGCTGAGTACAACCGGATCAAAAACGAAATACTAAAGAATTACCCTGATTTTATAAGAGGGATTGAATCTGAAACTGCCAGTACTCAGGATCTTTTAAATGTATTGAATCAGGTTAATGAGGCGTACATACAACGTTATAAATTTGAACAGAGGCAGGAAGATTTAAAAGCCGCTTTAGGAGAACAAGGGCAAATAGAAATAAACATAGACGACTATAAAGATAAATTTGCGCAATCTTTAGCAGAATTAGAAGTAGTCGCCAAGGATAATGGGATTGAACTTCAAATAGATTATCAGGCAAATGATGATGAAATCCTGAATTCTGTAAAAGCACAACTTACAGGTGTTGAAGGTGCTTTTGATAGGACATTAAACTCAGGAGATAAATATAAAAACGTTTTAAAGGGATTTGCTACTGAATATTTAAGCGCACTTTCTCAGAGTGTAGGGAAACAAGCCCTTTTAAATACAGAACTGGAAGCACAAACCTTATTGGTTGATAATATGACCTCAAAAAATAGGAGGTTATCACAATCAGAATTAAAAACCACAGCCGGAAGAATTGAGGCAATAAAGCAGATAAATGCTGCAATGAGCGCATCCGACCTAACCACTTATACAGGGTCAGGGATAAAAGAGATTGAAGATGCTATTACGGCACGGGGCAAGATAATTGACCAACTCACACAAATAAACCAAACTGATAATTTAGAATCTTTAAAACCATTTTTAGATAGTGAGCTGGAGGAAATAAAAAAATACGCTCAGGAACGCTTTAGGCAATTAAACACAAAAGGAGGAAGTGGATCAGCCGGGGTTCCAGATAAAGATGTTTATGCCAAATCTTTAGATGATCGCAAAAAGCAATATGAAGCCTATCAGGCAGTAGTAAACCAAATCGGGCAAGCCGCAGCACAATCGCAATTTGCCGACCTGATGAAATTAGGTACAACTTACAGTCAATTCCTGCAAAAACAATTACAAGAAACCACATCCGCAGCACGCCAACAAGCGATAGCCGCAGCCGCAGAATCAGCGGGATTGGATTTAAAAGGAAGGGATAAGGTCAGTAGTGTTGGAAGCCTTACCACAGCGCCAATCGTTATAGATTTTGAGGTAAATACAAGTTCTATAAAATTTATAGAAAGCACCTTAGATGATTTAAGACAACGTTTTAAAGAAGCGAGTAAAGAAGATAGAGGCTCTTTAGAAGGACCTATAAAAATGTGGGAAAAACGCCTGGAAGCCGCTCAAAAAGGACTGACACAGGAAGAAGATTTATACAGCGATGTAACCCGTGCTTTATCAGAAATGACCTTTGAGAGTTTAAGGGATTATATTTCATATTGGAAAAAACGCCTTGAAGAAACTCAAAAAGGATCAGATAAAGAAGCTGAAATACTCGGTAAAATATCAGATGCTAACCAGGCTATCTGGCAAAAACACATTTCAGAAATATCAGCCAATTTAGGACAATTATCAGGCAGTCTTAGGGATTTAGGGGCTGAGGATATGGCCGATTTAGTGGATGGACTTCAAAACGTTGGGGGCGAATTAGAGGGTATCTTTAAGATGATGAAGGGCGATGCCTCTACGGATGAAGCAATAACATCTGGAATTAACGGGGCTATTGGGTTGGCAGATATTATTATCAATTCCGCAGCAAGAAGAAAAGCCGCAGAGGCCGATTATTACAATTCTGTTATTTCTCAACAAAAGGATTATAACAGGCTTTTAAACGAGCAAATCAGAATACAGGAAAGCGCCACGGAGAACGTTTTTACAACTGATTATATATCTAAGATACAAAGCGGAATCGATGCCTTAAAAGATGCCAATTCAAGTTATGCGGAAAGTCTCAATGCACTACAAGACGGACAAGCGAAGGTAGGACAAAGGAACGCTGTTGATATGAATAGTGTTTTATCAGGCGTTGGGTCTGGAGCAGCTTTAGGTGCTGCAATAGGTTCTGTTGTTCCTGTTATTGGAACTATTGTTGGGGGAATAGTCGGAGGTATTGCAGGGGGAATCGTAGGGTTGTTTGGAGGTAAGAAAAAGAAAGATACGTTTACCGATTTGTTAGGTGAATATCCTGAATTGATAAAAACCACAGAAGACGGTGTGCGATCTTTAAATGTTGAATTGGCACAAACTTTAGTAGATCAGAATCTTGTGAACGATGCTACAAAAATACTCCTTAACGATACGATAGCCTGGCAGGAACAGGTTGAAAAAGCACGGGAACAAATCGCAGGGGTTGTTTCCGACCTTGCAGGGGGATTAGGTGACAACCTTAGAAACTCATTAGTAGAAGCATTTCAGGCCGGAGAAGATGCCGCAGTAGCAATGGGAGATACCATTTCAACCGTGTTGCAAGATGTGTTGGCACAACTTATTTTTGATGAAATATTTTCTGCTCAATTCAAAAAATTACAAGAAAATATGGCAGCCTCTTTTGATTCAGGAGGGGATGGAACATGGCAAGATGATTTTGCCGCATTCTTTGAAGAGGCGCAAGGTTTAACAGATGAATTCAATCAGTCATTACAAGATGCCAGAGATATTGCAGTAAACAACGGGTTTGATGTGTTTGGAGATACAAGGGATGAACGTACGGGATTATCAGGGGCTATCACAAATATCACGGAAGACACAGCCGACCTATTGGCAGGTTATTTAAACGCAATGCGCTTAGATGTACGACAAGGGGTTACAATAGCAATCCAGAACAGTACCTATTTAAGCAAGATAGCCGACAATACAAGTTATAACATTTATTTAGAAAGCATAGATAGTAGGATGGCAACGGTAGAACGTGGAATATTAGAATTTGAAGCAAGAGGATGATTATATACAGAAACATAGCAGAAGTAAAAACCATAATCCACGATTTAGAAGTGGATTCCCAAACCGAATTGCGCCAAAGCATTTCAGGTGAAGATTTAATGATGTCCCGGTTTACCTCCGAGGGGGATAAACTGGATATTCAAATAGGGGATTTTACGGAATTCAAGGATTCAGTCTACACCATTTTAGATGAGCCTAACGTCAAAAAGAGCCAAAACTCGTTCACTTACAACTTACAGTTTAAGAGTGACCAATACATCTTAAAGAACGTTCAGGTAATGTTAGATGATGAGGCTGAATTCTTTTTATTTGGCAATGCTATCGATATGGTCAGCCGTATTTTAAGCAATCTTAACCGGGTGTATACGGATGGACTTTATTATGCCGATTATGTAGAGGAAACGGAATCTAAAAACATCAATTTCAATAACGAAAATTGCCTTTCTGCACTTCAACGCTTGGCAGGGGAATTTGATTGTGAATTTACTGTAAAAGGGAAGATGTTAACTTTTCGGAAAAAGATAGGAGTTGAAACAGACCTTGTTTTCAGGTATAAAAAAGAGTTGAGAGATATAGAGCGCCAAACCCTGACTAATGCTGAATTAGTAACCGTGTTGTATGCGTATGGAAGCGAAAGAAACATCACAAACGAATACGGAAGCAAGCGTTTAAAACTGCCTAAGATTGAAAAGAACGTGGATATTTTCGGCACTATCGAGCGATCCGTAACCTTTGAAGATATCTATCCAAGGTTTAGGGGGAATGTAAGTACTTTGACCGAATACAATATTTTTACCGATACCGGGATAGACTTTGATATTAACCAGCAATTAATTGGAGGTGCAAAAGCAAAAGTAATCTTTAACACGGGGGATCTTGCGGGGCGTGAATTCGAGATAGCCAATTACAACCACACCACAAAATCGGTTGATTTAATACCTTATACGGATGATAGCGATTTAAGGCTACCAAACGACATCTTAAAACCAAGGGTAGGAGATACCTATGTATTCATCAATCTTAAAATGCCTCAAACCTACATAGACAACGCAGAAGCGGAGTTATTGGAAAAGGCAAACGAGTACATAGATAAATATTCACAGCCCAATGTGATCTATAAGATAGCGACCCATCACCCTAATTTAAGACAGAATAATACCGATTTGAATATAGGGGATGTTATCACTATTCAGGATGATGATTTTGGGGTAGAATTCCAAACCCGCATATTATCACTGGTTCAAAAAAGAAACAATGAATTTGAATACAGTATTGATGTAGGTAATCAAACAACGGTTGGATATTTTACACAGGTAATGAACAACCAGAAAGATATACGGAATAATATCTATCAGAACAACCGCTATTGGAATGAGCAGTTTAACCGGGTGTTCAACAATATAAAATTCAAACAGGCCGTATATGTGAATATGGGGGCGCATAGCCCTACCACTTATTACTACAACAACGAAAACCGGATTGATTATGTTTATTTATTAGACCAATCAGGGAAAAAGTTCTGGTATTATTTCCTAGGTTCGGATCATACACGAGGGGAATTCATTCAGGCCAACTGGCAACTGATAGGGGATAGTTTTGATATTATCGCAACCCAAACCATCCTCGCTGAAAATGCCAATATTGGAAACTGGATCATTCAAAACGGGCAAATTGTATCACAGGCTGTTTATGAATCTACAGATGAAACAGAGGTAGAACCAAGGGCGCAATTGAACGGAACGGATGGGATTATAAAACTGGTTTCCCCAATTACTATTTACGGGGATGCCGGGTATAGACAATACAAACAAATCATCTTATTGGATTCCCAAAACGGAAATATTTCAGCTTCCAGGTCAGGGGATTCATTTCAAGAGCCTGCAAGTGCCACACTTTCAAGCAATGGAGTAAAAGCTGATTTTCCAGGAATAGATACCGGGGAAGTTGACACTTATACCGGACAACTATTAACGGCACAAAAAAGAGGGGTAGGTGCTATTGTTGCTGTAGGTGCTGGAAAATTGACATCGGGCGCAAATTGGCTGTTCAGTAATTTTATTGCCGGGGTTGTTGGAAGGGTAATCAATGCTACTACTTATAATGGAGCGCCTGCCTTTGGAGGTGTATTCTGGAGCCTTAAATCTTTTGGTAGGAATGTAGGGATTACGGTAATTCCAAACTTTACATTCTACCAATGTGAAATTTATGATGAGTTTATTTCGTGTGACAACACGGTTTTATTAAATGTAAAATTACCAAAAAACCCATCATCAGGGCGTAAAATAGAAGTAAGGAGAAACAATGGAGATGTAAATGTATCTACCTCAGATAACAAACAAATGAGGTTTAGGGTAAATGAAACCCATAAGCAAATTGATTTAGGGGATTGTTGGATCTTCATATTTGATGGGTTTAAATGGGTGTGTAATTATAAAGGCAGAGGCGCATGATAACATTCAATAACATAGATTTTAGAACACTTGGATTAGTACCACAGTTTATTTCCGGGGTATTGGATATGCCAGCACGTCAAGGGGATGCAACTTATGATTGGGGGGATATCACAGAGCCACTAGTAAGCGCTGATGATATTTATTTTGGCAAAAGGGATATTAACCTGGATTGCTTTTTTGACGAACGCTTAGGGGTTGATTTTAAGACCGCTTCTGAAGCTTTAAAAGCGATTACCACCACCCAAACCCTGATAACCAATTATGGGAATTTTCAAGTGAAACTAGACGAAATAAAAGTAGTTAAAAGTTACCGTGGAGGGAAGACCTTAAAAATAAGGTTTATTGAATTAAACCCGGATTTAAGCGGAGGGCTACCGACAATTTCAGGCTCGGGGTCGGTACGGATTGACGGATATGATTTCTTTGCTCAATTTGGAATGCTGATAGAAACTGCGACTTTATACGAAGTAGAAAAACTAAAATCAAGCAAGGAAACAACCTACAAAAGCAACGTGTTAAGTCTATACAGAAACCCGCAGGAATTAAACGTTAAAGTCAATGGTATCTACGCATCTAAGGCAGATATGACAATCAAAATCAACGCTTTAAATCGGTTATTAGCAAAGGATGGATTAAGGCATTTCGTCTACAATGGAAACGGATTTCAGTGTTATGTAGATGATGGTTTCAAAGTAGATATAAAGAGGAACAGGGTAGAAATTAATCTAAAACTAAAGGTAGTTATGCTGTATAATATGGATGAAATAGTTGCGGAGGTGATTAACCAAATAGAACTGCAAGCAAGGCCGCAAAGCGATCTATCTGTTACAGATGATACACAGGCTTCTTACATACAAGGAAAATCCACGTTCAAGGCCGCGAATAGCGATAAGTTAAACGGACAAGCCGCTGCATTTTACGCAAAGGAATCAGAAATAAAAGCGCTGAGGGATTTGGATCTTGCCGCTGAATTAGAAACTGCAACCAATTTTTAAAAATGGCAATAGATATAAAAACATTGTTCCAGAGTTTTAAAAACAAGATAGGGGAAAAGCTGAACGCTTTAAACACCCGTATCAATGAATTACCACAAGCCGGAGGTATCAGTAATGATGCTGGGCAATCTTTATCACAGGGATCGGATAGTTTACCATTTTACAAAGCCATGACCGATGCGGAGGTAAAGGCTGCAAATGAGCGCAACGCAAACACGAACCCATTTACCGATGCTTTAAAGGCTACGGTTGAAGGTTTTACAGGAGATTTATCCAATAAAGCAGATTTAGATCCACTTACAGGAAAACTTGAAGTGAGCCAAATCCCAAAGTACTCTATTACCGATGTAATAAAACCAATTGAAACTACTTTAGCTGATTTTATTACCAATGTAAACAGTTATGTTTTCGATATTGGGGATGTGATAATCATAGATGGAGTTGCGCTTACTCATTACTTGTACGATGGTGAAGACAGGTCTTTGACTTCAAGTTATAACGAAATAAACCCGTCTGTTACGGCTGATTGGGGTTCATTATCGGGAATACCCGCTAAAATAAACGACCTTTCAGGAACAAACACCGGGGACCAGGATTTAAGCGGCTTAGCCACTGTTGTTTATACAGATTCTCAAGACACAGCCACCCTCCAAGCCGCTAAAGACTACGCAGACACCTTAGACCACGACAATGTAGATCACACCTACACCACGATTACTTTAATGCTCGCAGATCAAAACTCACAACTTACAGACGATGTTATAAAAGTGACCGATGCAAGCGAAGATGCAAATGTAGGAGCGGGTAAAGCTTATTATTTCTACGATGGCACAATTGCCGGAACTATTGAGGACTATACGTTGCTGACTAAAAAAGAACTGGATGCCCTGACCTCTGCGAAGATTATAGCCGCCTTAGGAATCACCCCTGCCAATGCCGCTGACTTGTTGACCCCTGTTCCACTTAACGCAGTCTTTACAGATACCGTTTACGATGACACAGCAGTTAACGATGCTATTTATAGAAGTGATTATGAGGATATCCCCGCTGATTACGGGTTTTATCTGACCGATATCGCCAATGACTATTCCAATGCCTTAGCGAAATTAGATGCTACTTTCAACGGAAAAATAGCTGTTGTAAAAAAGGTGGATGGCAGCCATAAATTCATAAAGCGGGTTTCTTTTACAGAGCTTGACCCAACCAAAGCAGATTTGAGTTTTAGGGCATTTGATTTTGGAGCGGAGAAACCCGCAGCCTATGGAATGAGGATTGTTAATTTGAGCCTTGAAACCACGGTGGACGGGATCGAGATTTGGAGCGGTGGGGCTTGGGGAAGTATGGGAGCGGCTGCAAGTGGGGTGAATGTTACGATATTTTTAAACAGGCGGTTATTACCTACAACAAGCGGAGGAACAGCCACCACCCGAACTATCAAACCCCTTGCAAATACCTCACAACACACGTTAATCGCAGCCGATTTTACCGATTTTATATTGCAATTCACAGCTAATGCAAACGAGGAAATAAGCATTATTCTAAATGCAGGAGTAGCACCTTTGAACGGAGAACTTCAAATGATTTCCACAGGGAATAATAAGTTAGCACCGAGTTTAACAGGGGTAACAGGAACTTATCCAGAACAAACCAATCCCAAAACTATTCTAAAAGGATGGTTAGGAGGAATCGTAACGGCAACCGATGTTATTTCTTTTAATGGTTCTTTAGAAAGCACCGCAACAGGGGGCTCAGGAGAAATGAACGTGCAGCCCGATTGGAATGTTACCGATAATACCTCAGATGCTTTTATTTTAAACAAACCAATTCCAACGGTTTACAGTCCTTTTACAAATACGGTTGACGGTTTAGTGCCTGCCCCAAATGTTGCGGGAACTACGACCTATCCTGTTACTTTAGACACCCCAACGGAAGGACAAGTATTTACAGAGGGCGACCCGATTAATTTAACCGCTACGGTTACTGAAACAGTAACGGCAACCGTTAGGGAAAAACTGACCAATGAAGGATGGGTTGCGGATATAGGAGTACCAAGACCTGTTAAAATTATTACAGAAAATACCTATACTTTGATTTTGAGCGATAAAAGCAAGATGTTGATGTTCACAGGAATAAGCCCATTTGTTACGATAAACCAAAATATATTCTTAGGTGGAGAGGAAATAATATGCTCATTTGGTGGTACGGGTGATTTAACCTTCACTGTATGGGATGGGACAAATGGTTTTGTGGCATTAGATACCGTAGAAGGAAAGTTGCCAAGAATAAAAGAAGGGGGTAGTTTCAGGATTATTTTCCAAAATCCATACCCTGCATATTTATCGGGTGATTTAGTTCAAGAATACGGAATCCGCCAAAGTCCAAACGGCACATTATACAAAATATCTGTAAGCGATGCAGGGGTAGAAGTAATAACAGCACTATAAACTATGGCAACAACAGTAAAATATTACCACGAAGGAACATTGATAGGAGAGGGAACAGTCGCACCTACATATCCATTTACTTGGAACGGTGCAACCGCAGGAGCGCACACAATTACTTGTAAGAGTTTTGTAGATGGGGTGGAAAAACAAACATCTACGGTTAAAAATATAACGGTTAATGCAGCAACATCAACTGTGGTAAGTAAAATCCAACCCACAGGAGAATGGTACAACTTCACCAATAAAACAGTTGGTGTGTTTACAGGGGAATATGGAGCAAAAGGAAATTATATAACAGGGATAACCTCAGGAACGCCCGAATATATCGCAGGCACGAAACTAAAAACACTACGGGCAGAAAATGATGGAATTTCATTAGGAAGTACAATGAGTTTCTTGAACGCTGCCACCGATGGGATTTCCGTGTTCGTAAGGATGAAGCCTTTAGAGATAGATACGAACTGTTATATGTTTGGACAAAGTTCGGGAAACCACTTTTTTGTCGCTGCGATAAACGCAGCCAATAAATTACAGGTATTAACCAAAATGGGGACTACTACATTAGCAGTAAATACTTCTGATGCAGCAGTTTTCTCAGGGGCAGGTCCTTACCCTGTTAAAGATTTCTTTATAGAGATAGACAAGGCAACAGGGGTTGTTAAATTCTACGATGGAGTTACAGAAATCCCATCCACAGGAGATGTGCTTTCAAGTATAACGGCATACAATCCAACTACGGTATGGGCTTTAGGTGGTAGGAATAATACGGGTTTTGATACGGTAGCGGATATTTCTGCGGAATTTGAACACGTGATTATCAATCCTCAGTTATTTACAGGAACTGAGAAACAATTTATCATAGACAATGTGTAGTTTCTTTTCCATAGCGGGCGCGAGCAGTTTAAAAAAATTCGGGATAGGGGTTGTGACGGATTTTGTCCCCGTGATATTGGAGTTTTCACAATCCAACGGGGGACAGGGAGAAGCCGACAGGTTAGTGGCAACAGACCAGATAACCGCTGCGGGATTAACAAAGATGGCGTATAGCAAAACCCCCGCAAATTGCAGGATGTATAACAAGCCAATTATGAACCTCACGGACGATGGGGTAATGGAAGATATGAGCGCGGGTGTGAACACCACGCAATATACGCCAACGGATAGGACTTTTGGTGCGGAGATATCCCTTTGCCCTCTCTTAAAACAGCACACGGCAAACAAAGTGTATTACGTTAAAGCAATGAGAGGTGGTACTGCTTTGTATTCAGGGCCATCAAACTGGAGTGCATACAACAGCGACAACTTACTGGATATGTTTTTAAAAACGTATGCCACCCCTGCAATAAACGATATCATAGCTGAAAACCCCGGCAAGGAAATCAGGGCGGTATTATTGAGGCATCAAGGGGAGAGCGATAACACGGATTTAAAAAGGAACGCTTACTATGCTAATACGGTTGCTCAAATGGATTACATAAGGGCGTTCCAGATCAACGGGATAAAATATTTTGAAACAGCCCCTTTCTTGGATACTTATCTTTATTACAGGCCAGAAGAACAACAGGAAGTGGATATGAACATCGTAAAAGAAACCTTTGCAAATGATATCGCAAATTCTTATATGATTGATATACGCATCCAACCTCGTAAAATGGATTTGACCACAGCACAAAAGGGCGGATTCAAACCTACTATGTCGGACAATGAACACGGGAGTTATTTAGCTATGCTTCAAAAAGGGGAATCCGCCTATGATTTACTGAGATCAATCAATTGGATATAATATGAACCCACTAAAGAACCCTTATTATGAAAAACTACTTTGACAAAGAACAGCCGACCTGGAAAATATTCCTTTGGGTATTTACCATATTACTTATAATTATAAGCCTATCCATATACTTCAACTTATGAAATACTTGATCCCCCTTTTACTGCTTATCAGCCTTAATCTATCGGCACAGGAAAGCAACTGGAATATCCAGACCGATGAACAAATGACCTTCAATTATGAACTAATGGGGCGTAATACGGCACAGGGCGCATTTTACGGAGCAGCCGGATATGGAACAGGAATGTGGCTCTCAGGCAATAGAACCGGATGGGGTATTGTTGGTAGTGTTTTGGCTGCAAACATTCCTATTCTAATAGGTGGGGAGTACAAAGACCCCGAAGCCATTATAGGCAGGAATTTAGGAGCACTATCCTTTAGTTTAGGAGCGACCTTTTACATTGAAACCAACCGAAAAGGAAAACTTAATTATACCCTTATTTCAATATTCCAACGAAGATGAAATACGTAATCCTGTTCCTGATGTGTAGCAGCTCATTTGCTCAAAAATCCAACTGGCCGGTGGTTACTGCGGAACTCTTAGACGGGTTCGTAATTCAGGCAGAAAGCAGGGGAATTGAAGTAAAACAGCGACTTTCGACCATTAATAAAATCCTGTTTTTGCCCGGTGCAAAAAATGAACATTGGCATAAAAACGGAATCTGCACGATTACCATAGATAGCAATATCAAAGATGACTTTGAATTGATATTTAGAGTTTATCACGAAATAGGACATCACCTGGAAGTTGACCATTGCCCGCTGTGTTCTTATAATATTATGGCGGAGATTAAAACAGGAAAAACATCCTATTTATTCAACAACCAACCTATAAGAAGATTGTATATAGATTTATTTTTTGAACAGGTGCGAGATCCAAGTAAACCACATAAACACTATTAACCCCCTCATTTTATGAATTTTTTTATCGAAAACTGGCAAACCATTATATCACTTTTAGGAGGCTTAGGTGCTTTTGTTACGGGGTGGAACGTGCGCAAAATAAACGCCAAAGAACAGGAAGCCGGGGCGCTTCAATCCGTTCAGAAAGTATATGATACTTTGACGAAACAAATAGATCCAAAATTTGCGGAGTTGTTTAACGAGATAAAGAATTTAAAAAACGAAAACATTGAGCAACGAAAGGACATGAGGATTTTGCAGGAAGATAACAGAAACTTACATACAGAGGTTTCTAAATTATTGAAAAGAAACCACGAATTAGAGAAGGAAAATACCTTACTAATTAACACAACCCCAAACGGAAGCACGAAATGAAAACAAGTGAATCAGGAATCAGGTTAATAGCAAAGTTTGAAGGGTTTAGAAGCAATCCTTATTTAGATGCCGTTGGAGTACCGACAATCGGTTATGGGAATACGTTTTATCCCGACAATTCAAAGGTGACAATGAACGATGCAAGTATTACTGAGGAAAAGGGCCGGGAACTTTTAAAGGTCATTGTATCGGGATTTGAGAAGGAAATCGCAATGCTTGTAAATGTCTGTTTAAATCAAAACCAATGGGATGCAATCGTATCTTTTACTTATAATTTAGGAGCCACAAATCTTAAATCTTCAACACTTCTAAAACGCATTAATTCAAATCCTTGTGATCCAGATATTGCCTATCAATTTTCCCAGTGGAATAAGGCAAAAGGTAAAACTTTATTGGGGTTAACCCGCAGGAGAAAAGAGGAAAGCGACTTATATTTTAAGTAAAACAGTAACCCTAACCGTTAGAAGTGGGTATTTCGTCGAATAATTACGTTAAAAACCCTGTAATTGCTTGATTTATAGTATATTTATAATGTAAAATCAAACGAAAACTTTAAGGGATGAAATTAACTGGAAAGTGCAAAAGCGATTTTAGAAAGTGGTATTTAAACGAGTGCCACGATGCTTCAATATTGTACAATGATTTTCGTGATTTACACTCATCAATGCAGTGGGGTATTTATTTAGACTTCCTCGATAATGTTGAATTTGAAGTTATTGTAGAAAGAGCCGTGGATGATGAATTGGATTTTATAAACACCTTTGAATGGGTAGTTTTAAATACAGATACCAATGATAATTACGGAGGTGGTGGTAATTCCGATTCAAGAGCAGAAGCCCAAAACGCAGCAATAGAAAAAGCAAACGAAATATATAATAAAGCATAATTCTTACCCCAATATAATATTAACCAATCCCCCCTTATATGGTTTTAGATTATGACGAATACATTGAAGAAGCCTTTGATTTATATTTAAACAATTCTGAATTACAAGGAAATAAATCAGCAGTAGCAAAATTCCTGCACCACAAACACGCTTTATTAGAATATGTGGAAATGGATTCTTTCAGAAAGCATATCGGCGATATGTTGAATAGGAAAATTGCTGATAAAGAAGTTGTTGGAGAAAATGTAAAATTCAAAAAAGGGCTTCAAAAATACAGGGATCTAAGCAGAATAAAAGACAAATCATTTCGGGAGCACGCACGATTGGAAAATGCTTTGGGAGAGTTCGCAAAATCCCAATTGGAAATTTACAAAGAACACGGAGAAGCGTTAAAAACAATTAAGTTAAAACCCCTTAAAAGAAACCTGAACGCATCAGGAGTAGGTGTGATTCAACCAACGGATCTGCACGGAAATGAACTGGTAGATTTGCCGCATAATAAATATGATTTCAATGTACTGGCAAAAAGATACAAGTTTTATATTTCGCAATGTCTGGAAGATTTCAGGTTAAAAAATTATAAAAAGGTCGCTATGTTATTCACAGGCGATCTTCTAAATTCTGACCGTAGATTGGATGAACTTTTAAACGCTTCAACCAATAGAGCAAAAGCCACCTCTTTAGTTCGGTATATTATACTGCAGTCTATTTTAGAAGTCAGAAATGCAGGTTATGAAATTACAATTGTTTCCGTATTAGGAAACGAAAGCAGGGCCGGAAAAGAAATGCCATTTAGCAATGAGGGATTAAGTGATAATTACGATTTCATTATTATGGATGGCCTGAAACAAATCCTGGAATACTCAAAAATAAAAGGGATCACTTTTGGCAGTTTAGACAAGGTAGAAGAAGTAGTTGAAATTGACGGATTAAATTGGTTAGTAGCACACGACATCAGCAAAATGACCAGCCAACAATCAAAAGCGCAAGCGGGAATAGGACGGTATTCGTTGAACGGAATAAAAATTGATTTTATGATAGGCGGGCATATTCACGCCACTAATATCAATGATTTCAGCGCACGTTCATCTTCTATGGTTGGAGCAAATTCATACAGTGAGAACGCCTTAAATCTGGCAGGGAAAGCGGGTCAAAACTACTTCTTATGCAGGGGCGGAAGGATTAATAAAATTGCCGTTGATTTGCAGGACGTTTCCGATATTGAGGGCTATGATATCATTCATCAACTCGAAGCTTATAATGCAAAATCAGTCAGCAAATTAGATACCAACAGAACGATTTTCAAAGTTGTTATTTAACCGAACAAATAAACAAAATATCGTTATTTCAAGGAACAAAAGTTAGTGTATATGTGGACTTAATTTAAATAAAGTTAGTGTATATGTGGACTAAAAGTCACGTAAACGGTACAATATACTTGACAAATACATACAAAATTGTAAAATATATGAGTTACAGGGATGATTTTAAATCGCATATACATTTTGAGAGCGAAAACAACACATCGGGCGGAGATACCATTGTTCAATCGGTCGTAGATAAGTTCCAGGAGCGTTCAGAGGTAGGGATAAAGAAATACGGTGTTACATTAGACCGGAAAGATTTAAGCTTGTTAGAGTGGTTGAATCATCTTCAAGAGGAAATGATGGATGCGACTTTATACATTGAAAAACTGAAAAATGAACTTTAGACGAACTTAGACGTATTTTAGACGAACTTTAGACGAAGTTATGAAAAACCACCTCATTTATTTATTGATAATAACTCTCTTATTATTCTTGTTGTTCGACGGTTGCAACAATCGCAGAAATACCGCAGAAAACACGGAGTCGGTCACGGAGTATTTAAATGATACCATTACCTATTACAAAAATGAAATCGGACAGGAAATAGCCCACAGAAAAACAATTCAAGGCGGGAAAGAATCCCTTCAAATCCTGCTCACAAAACAAATAGATTCAACCCGGCAATTAAAACGCATGGTAAGTGGGTTTAAAAAAGTGGATGCAGCGGGAAATATCACGCAATTAGTCAAAGTGGATTCTGTTTTTATCCCGTATTACTCAGATACGAGATTCAGATCCCAATCTAAGAACTATTTTGTAGAGGGGTTTGCGACTGATCAAGGACTAAAAATAAACACCCTTGAAATCCCGAATACATTATCATTTGTAATCGGGAAAACCAAAGGCTTTTTTAATTCCGAATATCGCATAGAAGCCGTTAATTCAAACGAACTAATCAAAACAATAGGATTGGATAGTTACACCTTCAAGGAACGCCCCAAGCGCTTAGGAATCGGTTTACAGGTGGGATATGGTCTTGGGGCTAACTTTAGTTTAGCACCTTATATCGGGATTGGTGTGAGCTATAATTTGATTAGGTTTTAGGATTCAAGGCAAAATTGCTTGCTTGCTGAATCTGTTAGTATTAATTTATATTTTACCAGATCTTCAATTTTCCAGTTAGGCATTGTCCCTATTTTGGTATTTGCAATTGTAACATCTTCAAAGTCAGTTCTAACAACAACCCTCCCAAATTCTTTTATTTCGACATCTTCAAATAAAATATCCTCTTTATTTGAAGATACGAACATTTCAAGGCTTAAAGGCTGTGTTAAAAATTCAGCGTAAAAAATCATCATACCCTTTTTAAAGTAATCTTCGTGCGAATTTGATTGCGCTAAATTTAACACGTAATCGGTCATTGATATTAATCTCATAATTTTAATTTTAGTTTATTCTAAGTTCATTATCTAAACTATTGGTTTAGGGATTAGCTTTTTCTAATTTGTCAATTTCATTTTCTGCGTGCTCAAGCATTAATTTAAATCCAGCTCCTTTTTTTGCAATAATCATCATTTCCTCTTGAGTGTCGGCCATTGAAAAATCTTCTATATTTTTTAGTAGTTTTGCTGAATATTCATCCCTTTGCTCTTTATATAAATCAATTAAATTTTTCATATCCCTTTTATTTTATCGGTTACAGCTCTAATTACTTTCTTTTTGTTCAACTCCTTATCCTTCAAAAACACATTGTAAAGCCGTTCTATCCCTGCTACAATTACCTTGAATTTGTGGGAAGAGGTGAAACTATGCCCGGATTTATACCCGAACATCAAGCCGATGTCGTGGTCCGTCAATTTGTGTTTATCCTTTATTTCTTTATATGTCATATTGTTTAAAGTGAGGGGTTGGTAGATATAAACACAATGGGTTTATTTGGAGTTGTGTTTAGCGGTACGTTGTGTGTAATGCTAAGGTAATTTATGATATTGACCATTAACTTGATATATTGCTACTTGGCGTAATTTATCACCCCAACCATCATAGCTTAAGGATTTTCCCGTGAAACGATGTCTAATGTATCTACAATGAAAATAATTCCTGTCAATATCATCCAAGCCTAAAACACTTCTTTCTATCGTACATAATTCCCAAAATCTCTTATCATATTTAAACCAATCTTTTATATTTTTAAACGGATTGATTATTTTGATGGTTATTTCCATTTTATTTAATTTTAGTTAGCGACCCGCACAACACACAACACCGCATAAAGTTCAGTTGCCGAAGTCAGTTTGCACACAGGCAACCGAAACTTTATACGCATCCGTTGTAGTCAATAGCCTTCCATCTTATTTTCTTTAATATATCTCAACGCTTCATTACCCGCTATTCTTTTCTTATCCCAAAACTGGACATAAGCAGCTTCTTTTTCCCCGTGGCCACAACAGGCATTCATCACATTTGGAAGTGTTCCTATGCAGCCGTCGTGCCCTTCAAGCGTCCTATGAATGCCGCAGTATCCACAGACAACCTTTGCATAACCGTTTAAGTAATTTCCCATACTATTATTTTAAACCGTGAACACAAATATACAAAATAATAATGGAATAAAACAAATAAACAGGATAAAATTTACATTGGAATGATTAGTCTAAAACCTTATAACACCCTGATATAAGTTTGTGGACTTATTATTGGGATCTAAAAAGCCACCCCGTTAACTGAGTGGCTTTAATAAAAGACTTTGACTGGTACGCTCATGCGCTCAAAGTACTGTTGCGTAAATATACGGTTATTTTAAATACTTTGAATACTCATCCGGCAAACTCGCATCTACGAAATGTATATAATCCAGCATAGCCTTAGAAGTGTGCCCGGTAATACTCGCTAATATCTCCAGGGCTTTGTCTTTGGTGTGATCCTCAATAAGTGCTTTATAAATCTTAGTAATTCCCGTGTGCCGAAATCCGTAAACAGTGTATTCTTTAGGCACATTCATTTTCTTTTTTAACCGGGCATATCTCAGGGTAAAGTACCCCCGCCTGTTGTCCAATTGCCTTTCCCATGTTCCTGGTCCGTTGGGAGTAAATAGAAGGTCCTCCAGTTGCGCTCCTTTGATATATTCCTTTAAATCATCGTAGAGTATATCCGGGATTAGTTTGGTCTTTAAACCCTTTGTCTTGGTTTTTTCGTAAATTAACCGCTGTTCCAGGTTTACGTCCTTTACCTGCAATCGACAATTTTCCTTTGGCCGCCAAAACATATAAGACACGAACCAGATAAATAAAAGCATTACCCTGTCATTTTTTTGTAAATAATCGGTAATATCTTCTACTTGTTTATCTGAATACGTGGGATCTCTTTTCGGGGCAGTTTTCAGGTCCTTGATATTCCTCACAAAATTCCTATCGATATAATCATTATCCTCCAATACGGTAAAAATAGCACTCAAAGAAGATTTGTAATTGTTGCGGGATCGGTTAGAAGTGAGGGCGGCTATATGATTGAGGTATAAATTAACAATGCGTTTATCGACTTTATGAACCGGCAAATGTTTATACCCATTATCAACTAACCATTCTTTAAATCGCTTAACGGCTATTGTATAGGATTCCATAGTCTTAAACCCAACCTCTACCGACTTCTTTTTCAAGGCAAAATCCAAACTACTGATCAGTCCTTTTTCTTTTTTGTTTACCGTATCATACGGACTATACCCTCTTTT
>Ga0314855_100026_pt1 | contig 50143 bp, 74 predicted proteins | sample 2018CB1WmetaG_FD_203636 | JGI IMG/M metagenome (GOLD analysis project Ga0314855, IMG submission 203636) | Cryopeg brine viral communities from Beaufort Sea near Barrow, Alaska, United States - 2018 CB1W | ecosystem: Environmental > Aquatic > Marine > Coastal | place: USA: Alaska | collected... | reverse complement strand
ACGGGTCAACTGTGGGGCTATCAGCTGCACCCGTCTCCCCGGCCCCGGTTGCTGAGCACCCGGTGAGCAGTAGGACGGTCGCGGCGAATACGGCAAGGCGTAGCTTCATGATGGTTCCCCCTGTGTTACCACGAGCCTAGCGTCCGCCTCCGGAGGTTCTCGCGCCGTGTCGATACCTCACGCATGGCGGCTCGCTCGTCGACGTCGAGACGGACCATGCGCAGCGCCGCGACTGCATCTCTGAACCCGACAGGAGTGTCGAGCCGCTTGAGTTCGTCCTGCACTGGCTCACGTGCTGTGCGTACTGTGGTCTTCGACATGGTGACATTAGACACTATTCATGAGGGTGACTGCTACCTGTTGCCACCTATTCGCGTGGGTGCACCACAATGCGAGCGCGCGGATGTCCGGGGAACACCTCGACGTGATCGATCAGCGCCCGCAAGATCTCGCGCTTCTCTTCGACCTTGCCCAGGTGCCAGTTCTCCAGCAGCACGGGGATGACGCGGATCGGCTCGACCTTGGCCTGCACTGTAACGGTCAGCCGTGCCTGCCGGAGCGCTTGTTGCTCGGCGAGGTACTTGTCCCGCAATCGCACATAGGAGTCGTGCGGAATGTCGGAATCGATCAGCCTCTCAGAGAGTGAGTCGAGTCGTGATGCGACGACGGCCAGCTTCGCGTCAATGTCGACCGATTCGATCTTCTTGACCGTGCGGGGCGTTTTGCTCGCAGTTGCAATCTCGGCGCTGAGTCGAAGCTCGCGATCGGTGAGCCAGGCGAGCACGTTTGCCTCGACTGTGGATTCCATGACGTACCCCCCAGTATGGGTGCGCTTTTCCTTCGCGGCCACGCATCGATACTTTGCTGTGTGCTGCGCCCCGAACTGCCCAGCGGTCATCGCCGAGCCGCAGGAGCAGCGCACGAGCCCCGAGAACAGATATTGGGACCGCTCCACCCTCCGGTAGACACGGCGGCGCTGGCGGGCCTCCTGGTAGGCATCCCACTCGCTCGGATCGATGAGCGCTTCGTGCGCGCCAGGCATCAGCTCATCGCCGTTTCGGATGAAGCCAGCTGCGAAACCTGAATCCATGACGCGGCGCAGTGTCCGGTCTGACCACAGCCCGTCACCTTTCACCCCGTAGCCGCCAACTGGTCGTGTCGGTCCGTGATTCATCCATTGGACGAGCGAGTAGACGGACTCCCCCGCGATGTACCGCCGGAAGGCCTCGGCGAGCACAGCGCCTTCTAGCGGGGCGATCGTGAACCAATCCCCGCGAGCATACTGATACCCGAATCTCGGCTTCCCGTTGATGGGCAGGCCCTGACGGATGCGTCGTGCATGCGATTCCTTCCAACCGTCCCCGATGCGCTCCGACTCGAACGCAGCAAACTCGGTGAGCATCCCCCGAGCGAGACGCCCGGTCGATGTTGTCGTGTCCAGCGGTTCAGTGGCCGATTCGATGCGGCCGCCGGCGACCTGCACACGATCGGCCGCCACTGCCCAGTCAAGCCGGGATCGACTCAGCCGCGACCACTTCCATAGGACGATCACCTCGGCCTGTTTGGAATCAATGAGTTCCATTACACGCTTCACCGCGGGCCGGTTCCATGTTCGCCCGGAGATACCAGGGTCTGCCTCGACGGCGACAATCTCATAGCCTTGGCGCTTGGCATAGGCGCGCCCCTCGTGCTCTTGCAGTTCCAGGCTGATCGAATCCTCGCGAGCGACGGACTGGCGGAGGTACAAGACTGCGCGTTCACTCATGACTTACCCCGTGCGCCGGCGCCGAGATTCTTTTCTCCCAAGCCGTGCAGGTGCAGGCCTACTTCACAGAGCGCAGCGCGGCCGTGAACACAACTATCGGGTCGAGGCTGAGCACATCGCACATGGTCACGAACAGGTCCATGTCCAAGGCACGTTCCCCTCGCAGGTACAGCGAGACGGTCTGCTGCGGGATACCGCCGAGCAATTCGCCCAGTCGCTTTTGACTGATGAACATTTCGAGGTAGGCGTCGTTGAGAACGGGGGCCACTGCCAGAGACATTGGGCCGGGTTTCGGTTTGCTCCCCTTCGACACCCCTCGACGCTATCGGCAGGACTGCCAACTTCTGCGAAAGGGTAGGCTCAACCATATATATGGTTAGCGCTGTTCCGGTGGTGGTCAATGGGTCTCCTGGTTGGTGTGGCCCGATGTTCGCGGGAGTTGGATGTCGCCGGTCGGATGTATGTTCTAATGAATTGAGTTAGGGGGCACGATGCACATGTACGTGAACACGGTTCGGAATCGGCTGAGGATGGCGGCGACTGCTGCGGGGGTAGTGAGCAACTTGCCCGAGACGCCTGCTGACATTGCAGTCAGTGTGGCCGTTTATGAAGCTCGGCGTTGTGGCGTAACCATTTCAAGCGTTTTCGATGAGCGCCTCAGCGTCGAGGGCGATCGATGACACCGTAGTTCCGAGGGCTCGGGCCAGTGCGTGCAGTTCGCCAATAGTGGCGGCGCGCTGGCCTTTCCTGATGCGGATCACAGTGCGGAGGTGGATTTCAGTCTTGGTACTGAGTTCCTCATTGGTCATCTCGACTGTGGACATCTTCGCGCGGATAACTTTGGTTACCGCGAGGTCCAAGGGATCTATTCGTGTCATAACAGTCACTGTATGACCAAATCTGTCACTTGTCGATTCACAATATCTGGGGATTGACAAATTTGTCCTGTCTATCCCTCGACTTGCATAGTGACAAATCCGTCACTACAGTGACAGATATGTCATCCACACCGCCTCAAGCTCCAGACGTAATCAACGTCGTCAAGAAGTCCCTTGGCATGTCAGACGGAGCTCTCGCTTCAGCCTGTGGGATTGCCCGCTCGACTCTTCGCACGAAGATACAAAACGTTGACCTGTTCACCATCGCTGAACTCAAGCGCATCGGCCCGGCTCTCGGGACCGACTACATGACCTGGCTAGATCCGGTCGCAGCGTAATGGCCGAACCATCCGACGCCGCATACCGCCGCGCCGGTGAACTCGCCTTCCAAATGCTTTCGCGCATCGCCCAAGATGCCGCCGAGCAGCAGGCCGCGGCATAACCGCAGCAGCCACCGCTCCCCCGCCCTCATCTGAGTAGGGCCGCAACACCTCACATTCTGGCCTCTCATCACGAGGGGCAACCGCTGGCGTGCCCGCATGCCGGCTGCAAGACATTGCCCCAGGAACCACCGCGAGAGCGACACGGCTGGGCGCACCTGCACCTCATTGAAAACTGAACACAGCGAACTGAGAAGGATATTTACTCCGCCACACGGGCCCCGAGAACGAATGGGGAGACGGAGTCAAGTAGTACGGCGAGTAGGGAGCGGCATTCGAAGCCAGGCCCCGCCAAGGAAAGTACTCAGGTCGTTCACGTGCGGGGCAGCTAGGTGTCTGCCAGCGCACGGTGCTTTATCAACGCGGCCATTTCGGCGCGCCACCGCATTGCAAACCAGATGGTCAGGCTCGAGCCCTGACCAGCAAAGGGGACTGGCCCTCATAACCCAGTCAAGCGGCGCGCCCTTCGAGGGACTGTCTCGGGTGTGAGCCCCGGCGTCGCGCTCAACCAACACCGAATGTCACGAAAGGACATCGCATGACCGACAAGAAGATCAGCCCCCGCAAGACCGCCCGCAGGAACGAGAACGAAAACCGGCACACGGTGAACATCGGCAGAGTCGCCGCCCTCGGGATTCCGGCCGCAACGAGCGAGCACGTCACGGTGCGCCGCGACAGCAAGGGTGCCACGTACCAGGTGACGGTGACCAAGAACGTCCGCGAGTCGAAGCTGCTACGGACTTGGGGCCGGTCACGTGCTCGGGTCGCTGACGGGAATGCCCGGGAGGCCATCGCCCGCGCCGAGGATGCCGCGATTGCCGCCGAGCTTGCCGAGACGGTGCGCTGATGCCTCCCGACGCCATGAGCCCGAGGGCACCACAGACCGACCTTCCATATCGGGTGCGCGTGAACGGCGCCACGGTTGCCGCATTCAACAACTACGACGACGCGGCCGTATTCGCTGAGCCAATCATGCGCGAGAACGGCGCGATCGAGATCGTCCTCAGCATGACGGCGATCTAACCCACCAACGAGAAAGACCCCCGATCACTACTCGGGGGCCACGACACAGAAACGAGATTCAATGCCCACCCAGACTACAGACTTCGACGCCGAGATCAAGAAGCGTCAAGCAGAGATCAGCGAATTGCAGCAGCAGAGAACACGGGCCGAGGTCGCCGCGACTTCACCCGATTGGCTCAGCTCCGGCGGCAAGTACATGGTCAGCCTCAACACGCACGGCAACGGGGGCGCCGAGGTCACGACCTTCCGCTACAACACCCCGCAGTCGTCGGGATTCCTCACGGCCGCCGACATCGTGAGCCTGCGTGACCACCTCTCGCTCGTGATCAACCTCGGGTCGTTCTCGTGAGCGCGGAGATCGTGCCGTTCGAGTTCAACGGGGCCGAGGTGAGAACGGTCCTGATCAATGGCGAGCCATGGTTCATTGCCAGCGACGTGACCGACCTGCTCGGCTACATCAACGGGCGGATGGCAATTGCCGTGATCCCTGACCGCATGAAGAGTTCCGTCACGATCAGTGACGGAACCCCCGGCAACCCGAACCGCGCCGCACTCAATGAGGCGGGCGTGAACCGCCTCATCATGCGGTCGACACTTCCCCAGGCTGAACGCATTCAGGACTGGATCGCAGAGGATGTCCTACCCGCCATCCGCAAGACCGGCACCTACTCTTCGCCAGCTGCTCTTGCCGCTCCTGTTGGAATCGACCTCGACACGATCCGTCAACTCAATAGCGCGGTCGGGATGCTGCTTGAGGCGAATGAGCAGATCACGGCCCGCGCAGTCGTCGCCGAGGAATTCAAGGCCGCCATCGAGGTCGCTGATGGACTCACGCCGCGCGAATTCCACAAGCACTACCTGAGTGATATGGGCGAGCGTGTGTTCTTCCAGATCCTCTACACCGCAAACCTGCTCATCGACCAGCGCGGTATGCGCGTCGACGCGAACGGCAAGCCGAAAGCGGGCAAGCAGCACGGCCACCCGAGCTACAAGGGCAAGCCGTACTTCTACCTGTACCCCACTGTCGACCGTGACGGCAACCGTTTCGAGAACACCCGCGTTCGCCCTGGCGATGCAGAGCTTGCACTCCTCGCGTTCTTCACCAAGCGCGGCCACGCCGCCACTCACAGCAAGGAACTCGCCAATGTCTAAGCCTGTCTACCTCTACCGTGCAGTCCTGACCGAGCAGATGGAGTTTCGCAACGTCGAGCAGGGGTGGACAGATACCTTCCCCGCTGGATACGTCATTGGCCGGCAAACGGGCTATCTGTCCCGATCCTCGGCAGTCGCCAACGGTGCACTGTTCTCCGCGGGTTGCGATGGCTCTTTCGAGGTCGTCCAGTCCGAGGCGGTCCGATTCCTGACCATTGCCGAGAAGCGAGACCAGCGCATCACCGAGCTTGAAGCATTGCTCGCCGACTTGAAAGCAGACCGAACATGACGAAGCCAACCGCACCGTACCCCGCCGAGCCGACGCACGGTTCGCAGATCCTCGCCGACGATCGCCGCCGGCGCATTGCCAACCGCAGCGCTCGCAGACGGTTTCACCTCATCTTCTTCGGCTCGCTGTGTGTCGCGCTCGCTGCGACGATCGGCGTCCTGATTGTGAGGATCTCGTGACTGCCGTTGAGGAAGTGCAGGCGGCGATTGAGAAGCTGACGGCACTGCGCAATGCAAGCAGTCCTGCCCCGTGGGCAGTCACTCATGACTCGGCTGGGGTCTCGGTACTTTGCAATATGGGAGACAGTCTCAGCATCCCGGTCGTCGCCGTGCTCTCTGATGAAGACGGCGACGACTTCAACCCCGACCCGGGCGGCGCGGACAACGACGCCTACCTAATCGTCACCCTGCACCGCACCATCGACGCGCAACTGGTGATCCTCCAAGACTTCGCAGACAGGTTCGCCGGGCGAGCAGATAGCCCATGGGTGCCAATCGCACCCGCAGCCACAAACGCGCTCGCCTTGGCCCGCGCAATCAACGGCACGCCATCATGACCGGCCATGTGCTCAAGTCCCCCGGCTACATCGCCCCGCTGCTCCCCACTCCCGGCGACAAGGTAATGGTCATCGGCGGGCGCGGTCGTGACGAGTGGGATATGAAGGGCTACCTGCTCCCCTCTGCTGACGGTGTTGTCCGGCTCGCGCATCAAGCGGCCGACGACGACAGAGCGGACCCGCCCGAGGATTGGCTGCGTCGATCGTGGCCAACCGCCGACGTGATCGTGTTCCGGCTGGCACTCAGAACGCAGGTGTTCGTATGACCGTCGCGCACTGGCTCCAGATCGTCTTCGCTATCGGCCTCATCTTGGTCGTCATCGGCATTCAAACCATCCCCGTACTAATCCTTTTCGGGCTGGCCGTCATGGTCACCCCCACGACTATCGGCCTCATGGCCAAGATTGAGAGAACCAAATGACCGTGCACGACATCACGAGCTTCAAGATCCACCAGTTCAAGGGCGTTCGCGCCACCGTCGAAATCCTCCCGAACGGTCCCGGCCTCATCGTCATCGGCGGGGCGAACGGTTCCGGCAAGTCGAGCGTGGTCGATGGGGTCATGCAGCTCATGGACCCGGCTGGGGTCAAGGGAATTCCGAAGCCGATTCACGACGGCAAGGATTCGGCGTTCATCGAAATGACAACCTCGCTGGCCGTGGTTCGCCGGGCATATGCGAAGGATGGGCCGGGCGAACTCAAGGCAACCGCGATCGACGGAACGAAGTATGGCTCGGGCAAAGAGTTCATGCTGAAGTCAACGGGCGGGCAGGTGTTCGATACTGCCGCGTTCGCCCAGCAAGACGAGAAGGATCAGCGGTCCGACATGCTGCGCCGTGTTGACCTGCCGTTCGATGTCGACAAGCTCGACGCCGACCGCAAGGTGCTGTTCGACACTCGCACGGTTACAACACGGGAGGTCAAGAAACTCACCGCGCGGCTCGAAGGATTTGCGCCGCACGACAAGGGCGTACCGGATGCCGAGGTGAGTGTGGCTGAGCTCATGGCGAAAGCGAACGCCGCGCACGTTCACAACGGCAACCGCAACAAGGCTGCCGACTGGGCATCTCAGGCGGCGTACGACGCGACCAACGCAGCCGAACGCCTTGAGGCCGCAAAGCTCGAAGCCAAGCGCACCGTGGACGCCGCGAGGGACGCGCTCGCCGCACTCGACCAGCTGGCCCCCGAAGTCGACCTCACTACCTTGGATGCCGAGGTGGCGGGTGTCGAGGAAACCAACGTCAAGGTCCGGGCGCAACTCGCCAGAACCGGGGTCGCCACCGAGCTCGAAGAATCCACGGATGCGGAGAGCGCGCTCACTGCTGACATCAAGGCGATCGACAAGCAGAAAGCTGACGGGCTCGCCGCGGCGAAGTTCCCCGTCGTCGGCCTCGGCATCGACGCAACGGGCATCACGTTCGATGGCATCCCGTTTCGCCAGGTCAACCCGGCGCAGCAGATCATCGTGGCATTCGACCTGTTCACCGTCGACAAGCCCGACCTGCGGATCATCTTCATCAAGAACGGCGACCTGCTCGATGCCGACTCGCTCGCTGGCATCGAGAAGCTCGCGATCGAACGCGGCTACTACGTGATCGTCGAGCGGGACCGGGACAACTCCAGCGCACTCGGCTGGACCATGAAAGACGGCGCCCTTGCGGTGTCCGCATGAGCGACAAGAACGAGGTTCAGACCGCCGAGGCTGCCAAGGACCTGCCCGACGCCACATGGGTTTTCGACTCTACCGACAATCCGTACTGCCTGATCGACACCCACATGGGATTCCCGCAGCGCATGGCAATGCGAAAGGGAGGCAGGTCCCTCACCGCGCTGGAAAACCTCACCTACCCGCTGCACCTCGCTGAGTTTACCGGCGACTGCGAGCACAAGTGGGGCCACCACGAACTCGGCCACTGCCACCGATGCGGGCAGGTTAGCGCCGAGCCACGACCCCTATTCATCGACTTTCACACGGAGGGACACGAAGAATGACCGACTTCAAGCACGCCGCACTCGACCAAATCGAAACCGTACTCGGGCGCGGCGGGCATCTCGAAAACAGCGACAGAATCGCGCTCGCTCAGGTGTACGCAACACTCGCGCAGACCCAGCAGATCGAAAGCATCAGCAACCTCATCGAGGGAGTCATGGGCGACTGCACCATCAGAGTCGAGCGTGTCTCGTGACCCTCGCCGCGGGAATGTCTGACGCCTACTACGACGTGCCAGACGACGACCCCGACGAGATCGAAGAGTCAGACCCCGAAGACGAGAACGAACGACGCGCCGAATGGAGACGCGAATGACCCCCACAAGCACACCCACGAGCCCCGCTGAGAATGACATTCAGCGGGGCTATTCCATTCTCACGGCCACGAGCAACACGCCTGATTGGCTGCTGGCCCGCAAATCGATCATCGGCGCGTCTGAGGTTGCCTGCATCCTCGGGTTGTCCCGCTACTCCACGCCGCTCGGGATCTACATCGACAAGCTGAACCCGAACATCACCGACGACATGACCGAGTGGCAGGAATGGGGCCACCGCCTCGAAGACCCGATCGCCGGATGGGTGGCCGACACCAAGGGACTGATCGTGGAGCCGTCACCGGGGCTGCTCAGATCGACGCAATATCCGTGGCTCGGCGCAACACCTGACCGGGTGACGGATCGCGGCGAACCCGTCGAGCTCAAAACCTCGGATCGGTTCATGGCCGATGCCTGGGCCGAGGGCGTGCCGGACAACTACCGCATTCAGGTGCTCGTGCAGATGATCGTCCTCGGCGCCCGCCGCGGCTATCTGGCAGTGCTGCACGGCGGCAACCGTCCCGAGTTCTTCACCATCGACTGGGATCAGGAAGTCGTCGATCAGATCATCCGCATCACGCGGTCGTTCTGGTATGACCACGTACTCGCTGAGAGCCCGCCTGACGCGACGACGAGCGACGAGCTCGCCCTCGTGCATAAGGATTCCGGCGAGACGGTAGACGGTGACGAGCGCTTGCTGATGGCGTGGTGGCTCGACGGGCAGGAACGCAGCGTGTACAAGGACGCCGAAGCCAAGATCAAGGCCGTCAAAGTCGCCTATCAGGAACTGCTGAAGAACGCCGATTCAAGCACGCTCGCCTACAAGGGCAAGGCGCTCTACACGTGGAAGCGACCGAAGCCCGGGCAGTCGTTCGACATGGCGCTATTCGCTGCCGAGCACCCCGACCTCGTAACCATGTACACCCGCGAACACGCATCCTCGCCGCGGTTCCTGCGCAAAGACACCAAGGCGCTGAACGAAGAGTTCGCCGCTGAGCCGCCCGAAGGATACGAAGCCGGAATCACCGTGCACGACGTACTCGGCAGCTACGACGACCTCACCATTTGGAAGACCGAACAGAAGGACAGCAAATGACACTCTCAGGCAAGATCGCCGACAAGCAGGTGGAGCAGAAGAAGGCGCCCACCATGCGCGATGTCATCCAGAACCAGAAGGCAGCGATCGAAGCGCAACTCTCGGGCGCGCTCAACTCCGGGTCGTTCGTGAGAGCCGCGATCACCGAGATCGGCAAGAGCCCCGACCTGCAAAACGCCACCCCGGCATCGGTGCTCGGGTCGATCATGCTGGCCGCGCAACTCAAGCTGGAGATCGGGCCGGCGCTCGGGCACTTCTACCTGACGCCGCGCAAGGACAAGGGCCAGCAGATATGCCTACCCATCATCGGCTATCAGGGCTTGATCGAACTCGCCTACCGCTCGGGACGCATCGGCAAGATCGAGACGTTCCTGGTGCGTGACGGCGACAAGTTCGACCACGGCGCCAACTCTGAGCGTGGCCGCTACTTCGACTGGGCTCCCGCCGACTACGACGAAGACCGCGAGTGGACGGGCGCTGTCGTCACGGCACAGATCATCGGGGCCGGAACGGTGTGGGCGTACATGCCTCGCGCGAAGATCCTGAACCGCCGACCCAACGGGTGGGAGCGCGGCCCATGGAAAACGAACGAAGAAGAAATGGCCCGCAAGACTCTCGTGCGCGAGGTCGCCCCGTACCTGCCGAAGTCGACGGAGTTCGCCACGGCCGTGCAGATGACCCGCGATGTCGAAGAGGGCAACAAGAGCCCGCAAACCATCGCCGGGATGCAGGGAATCGTCATGGTCAACGAGACCAGCGAACCCGCCGACCCGATGGCACGCACTCCCGAAGAGCAGGCCGAAGACGGGGCGCAGTCGTGAGTGCAATGGACAAAAGCATCACCGGAACCACCGCCGGCGTCGAGGGCGGTTTCATTCCGTTCGAACAGACGCTGGAATTCGACTGGAAACAGCCACCGCTGCACCTCAACCAGCGCATGAACAAGCACGCGCACGACCGCATCGTGGCCGAGACTCGCCTCACCGGCAAGCTCATGGCGAACCGGATTCCAGCGCTCGGAAAGTGCCGCGTGACGCTCACCTGGTACGTGGTCACGAAGACGGTGCGCGACGAAGAGAACCCGGTGCCGACTCTCAAAGCGCTCTGTGACGGGCTCGTGGACGCCGGAGTCGTTGTCGATGACAGACCGGCCTACATGAAGAAGCTCATGCCGGAAATCGTCTGGCTCGATAAGAAGCTCGGGCACGTAGCTCACATGACGCTCCGAGTGGAGCGGATCGAATGATCGGCCCGAAGGTCCCGAAGCCGACCGCGGCCGACGAGCGCGACGCCTACGAGCTGGCTACCCTGCGCGATAAGGACACATGCCAGCGGTGCCGCCGAGACTGTGGGCCACCCGCTCGCGACCACCGCGTGAACCGCTCGCAAGGCGGACGCACCGTCGTGAGCAATCTGCACGTGCTCCGACTGGGCTGCCACAAATGGGCAACCGAGCATCCTATCGACGCGCAAGCCGAAGGATGGGCCGCACCGAGCTACGCCGACCCGAGTGAGTGGCCGGCACGCCGGTGGATGCCTATCTACGGCGGGCGACTGCACCTGTCCTGGGTGCTCTACTCCGATGACGGCGAGATCGTCGTGATCACCGAAGAGGATGCGATGCAGCGAATGTATGGCACATCGTGAAGCGCGAGAAGTGGGTCATCCGGAAACGATGGTCATTCATGTGGGGCAGCCCGGGAATGTACTGGCGGGTGTCGCACTCGTCGCTCCCCGCGTACTTCCATCACCGCTACCACCTCTACTCGTTCGCGGATGCTGTGGAGTACGCGGATGCCCACGCACGAGCAGTGGAAGCGCCGTGACGGTCATCGACAAGGCCAAGCTGCTCGCCCACATCAAGGCCCGAGCAGACAAGCAAGCATCACTGCCCGCGGCCGCAGTGCTCGACGGGCTGGCCGTCGCCATCGCGAGAGGCGACTTTGACGAAAAGAAAGGAGGTAAGACGTAGTGGTCTGGTTCAACGTTGACGATGGGTTCCCCACGAGCCCGAAGGTTTTGAGCATCCCCAGGGGTGAACGAATGGCCGCCGTGGGTCTCTGGACAATCGCCGGGGCGTCGTGCGCAAAGCACCTCACGGACGGCCATATCGGGGCGTTCATGATCGATGAATGGGGCGCCGATCTGGTCTCTGCAGAGGCTCTCGTGACCTCTGGCCTATGGGAGACAACCCCTCAAGGATTCGTCTTCCACGATTGGGAGGGCTGGCAACGCACGAGAGTGGAAGTTGAGAGCAAACGCAAGAAGGAAACCCTTCGAAAGAAGACCTGGCGAGATAATAATGCTGGTCAGAAGTCAAATCCTGTCCCGCCTTTGTCCCACGGGACAGACAGCGGGACCGACGTGGGACAAGAGCGTCCGTCACAACACCCAAGCCAAGCCCTACCAAGCCAAGCCAAGCCAAGCCGATTAAGTACTAAAGAGCTTCTTGTCGAAGAATCTCCCGTGCCCGTCTCGGAGCTTCGCCCCGAGGTCGAACGGTTGTGCATCCTGCTCCGCGACCTCGTCGTCGCAAACGGATCGAAGTCACCGACCATCGGCCCGGGATGGCTCACCGCAGCGCGGCTCATGCTTGTCGCCGATGGCCGCGAGCCGATGGCTGCAGAACGACTCATGCGGTGGTGTCAGGCGGACAGCTTCTGGCGCGGCAACATCCTGTCGATGCCGAAGTTCCGCGCGAAGTACGACGAGCTGCGCCTGCACGCCGAACGGCAACGGACTCAAGGGCAGCAGGCGAAGGTCCCGAAGGATCAGCAGATCCTCGACGTCATCGAAACCGGCAAGCGAATGCAAGCCGAACACGACCGAAAGGCGCTGAGCGCATGAACTACGACGACATCGGCAAGCTCATCGCCCGCGTGAAGGTCGGCGACAATCGCGACGTTGGCAAGGCCGGGCTGCTGCACGAGGAATGGTTTCAGTCCCTCGGCCACCTTCCACTCGACGAGTGCCTGGCCGCCGTGGTCATGCACCGTCAGGACCGGCCGGGCGTCTACCTCGAGGCAGGGCACATCATCGCGAACGTGCGGGTGGTCAGGTTGCGTCAGGAACGCGCGAAACGGATCGTGACGGCCATTGCGCGCGGCGCCATCGCTGCACCGGTGATCACGCTCGACCGGGCCCAGTTCGAGGCTGAGACTCAGGCCTCGATTCGAGCACATCGCATCGAGCGTGGTGTCGACCCGGACACGGGCAAGCCGGTGCATGCCTGATGGACACCCTCGATCAGTTCCTGAGGGGACTCGACACCGCGAAGGTCGAGGCTGAACGGTTCCCCACGCTGGCGCAGGTCCAGCAGGAATCTTTCGGCAGCCATGCTCACCGGGCCATGGTCGCCGACCACGAGGTGGAGGCGATGAAGTTTGACCTCGACGCCTACCGCCGGTCGACAGCCGGCGACGTCCACGGTGCTGAGCGCCTCCAGCGAGCCCGGCGGGAGCGGTACCCGGCGCGGCCCGACCCGTCAATAACGGCAACCCTCGCAGCGCACCGTGCGCAGCAGGAATTCAACGAGAAAGAGACCAAGAAATGACTGCACGAGCGATACCGAGCGCCGGGGACGTGTTCGATTCCGAGTGTCCCGACTGCCCTGAGTTCACCGCCCAGTCTGTGGGGCAGCTGGCGACGGTCGCGATCCTCGCCCGCCATGATCGGCGGTTCCATCCGCAGGCGTACGAGCCTGCACGGCACTCCCCGAGCGTGCGCGATTTGCCCGCCACGATCCACACCGTGGCCGCTGGCGGGGTTTTACCCACATTCGACCCGGCTGCACGCGGAACCCGTGAAATCGACGGAGACGGGCACACGACGCGTCTACGCATTCAAGAAACCAACCACGAAATGAGCAGTAAATGACCGTCCCCACCATCACCGTCTACACGAAAGACGACTGCCGACAATGCGTGATGACGAAGCAATGGCTGACAAAACGCGACATCGCGTTCTCTGAGGTCGACATTCTCAAAGACCCGATGGACCTCGAAGCGGCCAAGTCGCTCGGGCTCGCCGCGGCGCCCGTCGTGCTCGTGTCATTCGGCACCCCCGGCGCCGACGTCGCCTGGGCTGGGTTCAACCCCACCAAGCTCAACGCCTATCTGGGCGCAATACCCGCAACAACCAACGAAAAGAGCAACGAATGAGTTCCGCAACGATGATCGTTGAAGGCTTCCTGTCCGGCGATCCCGAGGTTCGCGAGTCAAACGGCAAGCGGGTCGCCAACTTCTCGATCGCCCATCAGGCACGCCGCAAGAATCCGCAGACCCACGAGTACGAAGACGTGGGCGAAACACTCTGGGTGCGGGTTCCCCAGTGGGAGGCTGCCGCCGACCTCACGGAGAAGTACCTGCGCAAGGGCACGCTCGTCCGAGTCGAGGGCGAGCCGATCCTGAAGGCATGGGAGAACAACGGCAAGTCCGGTGTGAGCCTCGAGCTCAAGTTCGCGAAGTGGTCGATCATCCCGCGCCAGGCACGCGAGCAGGCACCGCCTCAGCAACAGTCAGCGGCGCCCGCTGGAGGTGACGTGTGGAACACGCCGACCACCACCACCAACACCTTCGACGACCAGACCCCGTTCTAGCCGCACCACCCGGGGACGGCACAAGTCGCCCCCACCAACAACTCCACAGAGACAGGACACCATGACGCTGACCAATGCAAGACCCGATTATGATTCGTTCCTCCGCGAGAAGGTGAATTTCGATAAGTCGTTCGGCTTTGAGATTGACCCGAGCGAGATAAACCCGATGCTGTTCGGCCATCAGCGCGAGATTGTGGCATGGGCCGTGAAGGGCGGCCGGCGTGCGATCTTCGCAGCGTTCGGTCTGGGCAAGTCGTTCATGCAGATCGAGACGCTGCGCCTGATCACGAAGCACAAGGGCGGCCGGTCCCTGATCGTAGCCCCGCTGGGTATGCGTCATGAGTTCATCGCTGACGGCGCCAAGCTCGGCGTCGACGTGACGTTCATCAAGACGGCGGCTTTCGGACTGCCGGAGACTGGCATGTTCGTCACGAACTACGAGAGCGTGCGAGACGGGAAGATCGACCCGAACCTGTTCACAGCAACGAGCTTGGACGAGGCGAGCGTGCTGCGCGACTACGGATCGAAGACGTTCCAGACGTTCCTGCATCTGTTCAAGGACATCGCGTTCCGGTTCGTGGCGACCGCAACGCCGAGCCCGAACCGGTTCAAGGAGCTGAGCCACTATGCGGCATACCTCGGCATCATGGACTCAGGGCAGATCCTCACCCGGTTCTTCCAGCGCGATTCATCGTCGGCCGGGAACCTCACCCTGCACCCGCACACGGAACGCGAATTCTGGCTGTGGCTGAACACCTGGGCGTGCTTCATTCAGAAGCCGAGCGACCTCGGCTATTCGGATGACGGCTACGAGCTGCCCGAGCTTGACGTGCAGTTCCATCGCGTCGAGATCAAGGGCGGCGAGGTCCGCACGGACGGCGACGGCCAGGCAGTTCTATTCGCGAACGGCGCTCTGGGATTGTCCGGCGCGGCAACTGAGAAACGCAACAGTCTCTCGGCGCGGATCGAGAAGCTGGCCGAGCTGGTCGACGAGGCCCCGGACGATCATTTCGTTCTCTGGCACACGCTGGAAGATGAGCGCCGGGCGATCAAGAAGGCGGTACCTGAGGCGGTCGAAGTATTCGGGGCACTGGACCTCGACGAGCGCGAAGAGCGGGTCGTGAAGTTCTCGAACGGCGAGTCACGCATTCTCGCGACGAAGCCTAGCCTGTCCGGATCCGGGTCGAACTTCCAGCGCCATTGCCACCGTGCGATCTATGCGGGCATCGACTTCAAGTTCAACGACTTCATTCAGAGCGTTCACCGCCTGCACCGGTTCCTGCAGACGGAGCAGGTGGAGATCGACGTGATTCTTGCGGAGTCGGAAGAATCGGTGATCGAGATTCTGCTGGCGAAGTGGGAGCAGCACAAGAAGCTCACGGCCAGCATGTCGGACATCATCCGGGAGTTCGGGCTGGACGCCGGCGCGATTTCGCAGGCGCTCACCCGATCGATGGGCGTCGAGCGCATCGAGGTCAGTGGCACCGGCTGGCAGTTCGCGCTCAACGACTGCGTTCTGGAAACTCGCGATCACATGGACACTGACTCAGTGGACATGATCCTGTCGAGCATTCCGTTCGGCACGCAGTATGAGTACTCGCCGAGCTACAACGACTTCGGCCACACCGACGACAACGGCCATTTCTGGGAGCAGATGGACTACTTGACGCCGAACCTGCTGCGAGTGCTCAAGCCTGGCCGCGTCGCCGCGATTCACGTGAAGGATCGCATCCTGTTCGGCAACGTCATGGGCACCGGCAACCCGACAGTGGAACCGTTCCACGGCGAGACCATCGCCCATTTCCGGAGGCACGGTTTCGACTACCTCGGCATGCACACCATCGTCACCGATGTCGTGCGGGAGAACAATCAGACGTACCGCCTCGGCTACACGAAGATGCGGGCTGACGCATCGAGCATGGGCATGGGGATGCCGGAATACGTGCTGCTGTTCCGCAAGCCGCAGACGGACCGGTCGAAGGGCTGGGGCGATGTTCGGGTGACGAAGGACATCTACGACCCAACGAAGCCGGTCAGCTGGGACGATGACGAAACGGAAGCCGAGACGCCGCCGAACAATCCCGTCGACGGGTACTCGCTGGCGCGCTGGCAGATCGACGCTCACGCATTCTGGCGCTCGTCTGGCGACCGGCACCTGACGCCCGAGGAACTGTCGCAGCTCAAGCCCGAGGACATGTCGCGGCTGTTCACGGCGCAGACTGCGAACAGTGTCTACGACTACGAATCGCACGTGAAAACGGGCGAGTTGCTCGCGGGACGTAAGCGGCTGCCGTCGACGTTCATGTCTCTGGCGCCGGCGTCCTGGCATCCCGATGTGTGGCATGACGTGAACCGCATGCTCACCCTCAATGGCGAGCAGTCACGGCGAAACCTCGTCATGCATACGTGCCCGATGCAGTTCGACATTGTTGACCGGTTGATCACCGAGAAGAGCAACCCCGGCGATCTGATCTACGACCCGTTCGGCGGGCTGGGCACGACAGTGTTTCGTGCGCTCAAGCTGGGGCGTCGCGGCCGTGCTGCCGAACTCAACCCCGTGTCGTACTACGACGGGGTGAAGTACCTCGAAGCTGAATCGGCCAAACAGGACATGCCGACGCTGTTCGACATCATCGATGTTGCGATGGAATCGGAACCCGTAGCCGTTTAGCATTCTCCACCTATTCACAAGGCACCCGCCGTCTGGCCGGTGCTTTTTTTGTACCCCAGAAAGGGAATCATGAGCTCGACAACTTTGGAACGGCCGTCGTTCGGCGGCGCGACGGTAATCAGTAACGGCCTCACGGTCACGGACCTCTTTTGCGGGGCTGGCGGTTCATCGTCGGGTCTCGTGGCCGCGGGGTATCGCGTCGTTATCGCGGCGAATCACTGGAAAATGGCGATCGATTCCCACCAGATCAACCACCCGACGACGGATCACGACTCGGCAGACATCAGCCAGGTGGAGCCGAGCAGATTCCCGACGACGGACATTCTCTGGGCGTCGCCGGAATGCACGAACCACTCGGTAGCGAAGGGCATCAAGCGGCAACGCGACATGCAGGCGCAGCTCCCCGGCATGGCCGACAAGCTGCCCGACGCCGCGGCCGTGCGGTCCCGGGCCACGATGTGGGACGTGCCACGATTCGCGGAGTACCACCAGTACAAGGCGATCATCATCGAGAACGTTGTCGATGCCTACCGGTGGGTGCAGTTCCCCGCGTGGCTGATGGCTATGGAGTCGCTCGGGTATGACCACGAGATCGCCTGGGTGAATTCGATGCACGCTCAGGCTCTCGGGGATCCCGCGCCGCAGTCCCGGGACCGCATGTACGTGGTGTTCTGGCGGAGGGGCAACACGAAGCCGAACCTTGAGAAGTGGACGCGGCCGGAAGCGTTCTGCGAGACGCACGGCATCGTCAAGGCTGTGCAGACGTTCAAGAAGGCTGAGCGCTGGGGCCGATACAAGGCCCAGTACGTTTTCCGTTGCGCTCAGTGCGCCGCGATCGTGGAGCCCGGCTGGCTTCCGGCGGCATCGGCCATTGACTGGTCTATCGAGGGAACGCGCATCGGCGATCGTGCGAAGGCGCTGTCGCCGAAGACGATGACGCGAATCGAGAAGGGCATCGACCGTTACTGGCGGCCGATGGTCGTTGAGGCCGGCGGGAATCAGTACGACAGCGCCGACCCGAAGCATGTTTCACACGGCAAGGAAGGCGCCTACCTGCGCGCCTGGCCGACTGAGGAAGCGCTCAAAACGTTGCATACGAGCCTCACGAAGGGTCTTGCCTTGCCGCCGATCATCACGGACGGCATCCGCGGTGAGGGCACGGTGCAGTCTGGCGCTGACCCGCTGAACACCCAGACGACGGCGCAGACGAAGGGCGTCTTCTACGATCCGCTGATGATCCCGGTCGAGGGGCGCGAGGGCAAGAGCGCGGGGCCGTCGTGCGATCCGATGCGGACGCAGTCGACGCGGAATGAGACGGCCATCGTGATCCCGCTGAGAAATCATGGGGTTGCGAAACCGGCGAGCTCGCCCATCGATACCGTGGCGGCGAACGGCAATCATCATGCGCTCGTCATGCGCAACAACACCGGCGGCGGCGAGATGAGCACGCCGGTCACGGAGTCACTGCGGACGTTGACGACGGCCGGCCACCAGTCGCTGCTCGTGCCGTATTACGGCAACGGCACCGCGTCGACGACGGATGAGGCGCACCGCACGCTCACGACGACTGACCGCTACTCGCTCGTGAGCGGGTCGGTGGACATTGAGGATTGCATCTTCCGGATGCTGACCCCGGACGAGATCAAGTGCGGCATGGGGTTCGCCGGCAACTACGTGCTGCTCGGAACGAAGCGCGAGCAGGTCAAGCAGAGCGGGAATGCGGTCACGCCGCCGAACTCCCGCGACCTGGGCGCCGCGGTTGCCGAGTCGTTGGGCGCTGTGTTTGGGCTGGCGGCGTGAGTGGAGCAGCACGCGCCGAAGGTTAGAAGAGCTTGCCGAACAGCATGCCTTCAGTGGCTCCCAAGGCAGTCACGGGACCGAGGTGACCTCGCCCTTCAACATCCATCAGTCCAGCCCGTCGATTAGTGACGACCAGCTGGAAATCGTCGCCCGCTACGCCTCTTTGGTGGATAACCCACATATCGTCCGAATGCAGAAGCAGCCGATACCAGCGGTCGTCCTTCCTGAACTCCACGAAATCACCAATAGTTGTCGGGAAAACAGGGTGGACGTTGATTATGCCCTGAACACTACCTGTGGTGCAGGTGCGATTCCGCCACTGAGCTGCAGATTGCGTTACCAAGGCCGGGGCCACTGGCGGATGTTGAATACAGCATCGGAATCACCGGTCAAGGCGAGGCCTTGTGCCTTGACGACCTCAACCTGTGACTCCGGGTCAGTGATCCATGCACGGGTCAGGTTGTTGAGTGAAATCCAACTCGTTGCTTCGGCAGGCCTCGCCCGAGGCGACCGGTCCCCGCTACGGCGGCGAGCGTCTGGCCGGAAATGCACCATGGATACATACCAGGCGAGTTCAGTGGCCCCAGGGATCCCAAGGACCGACGCCTCATGCTGCAGATTGCCTTGTTGCTCATTCACCGTTGTGTGCTGCGACTCGGTTGCATCGAAACCGAGGCTATCGGTAAGCGCCGCCATGGTGCGGAGCTTCTCGACGAACGCGGCCCTAACACTGCGGGACTCGGCGTCCCGTTGTGCGGTCGCAAGCTCGAGTGCAGCGTGGGCAAGCTCATTGGATTTTGTTGCTGCATCGCGGGCTCTCCTGCCTTCTCGGTATGCAAGTGCCGCGAGCCAAATCGTCGGCACCGCGAGAACGACAGTCAGGACCCAGCCAACAATTTCCATGCCCTGCACTCTATCGGGGCAAACGTGACCGCCCAGCCTTGGCCGGCGATTGACGGCCGCACATCTACTTCGCCCAATGGGCGGTGTCTACGGCTACGTGGCCGCCGCCCTTGAGCATGACCACCAAATTTTGAGAGAGGAAAGCATGACGAATTCGAAGAGGGAAACCGCATGACGTTGAAGGGCTCGTTCAATGGCGGGCAGCACACCCCGGGCCGGTCGTGGGATGCACCGCCTGAGCACATTTGCTCGAACTGCCGCACTCCGACAGGCAAGAGCGCTATTCGCTGCAAAAACGAACCGAAGGAGACGAAGTGAAGACACGTGAGATTTACCTGTCCGGCCTGAATGCGTGGCTGGACGCCCATGGTGCCGAGCCGATGAACGGTGACCCGGAGTGGTTGGCGCATGAGGCAGGGCTGGCCGCTGTCGTGGCGGCGGCGAAAGAGGAAGCGCTGGAAGAGGCGGCGACGTCCGTGCAGTCGATGCGCGAGTCATGGCCGGGAGGTCACGTCACTGAGTTGCGTGGGCTGTTCACTATCCCGCCTGTTCGTAAGGACGGCGCGACGGACCTGCTACTCAATAAGACGGCACAGAAGATCCTCGACATGCGGGCAAAGGTCAGCACGAAGAGCGATCGACCAGCCACTGGGCAGTGTCCCGTCACTCACCCGCACATCGACGGCGGGGCAGCATGCCGCTACCTCGCGGGACATGAATCGGCGGGCATACCGCACACCACTGAGAACGGCACATGGTGGCACGAACCGCAACCAATCGGCACCGACAAGGGAGAGCAGGTACCCAATGACCACCGCAGATGAGGCGTGGGAGGCGCGCAAGGTCGAGCGGGGCGAGGGGCGTAGCTGCAATCCGCAGACGGAGTTTCGCCTGGGGTTCGTGGCGGGTGCTGTGGATCCGTTTCGGTGGGCGCAGCTGTACAAGATCGCGGCTGAGCGTGCGTCGAAGTTTGAGGCGGCGTTGCGGGCGAATGGTATTTCGGTGCGGGATGCACTCGACGAGAAGGAGCAGGAATCATGAACGAGTTTTGGGACGAAACCACCGAGTACGACGAAGTTGCGGAGGGGCTGAAGGACACTCTTCGGGCGGCCGTGAGGAGTGAGATCACAAACCAGATTGAAATGCTCCAGACGCAGAACCGGGAGCTCAAGGACAAACTCAAGGACCTCGAGACCTTGGAACGTGAAGCGGTACAGGCCAAGGCGAGATTCGAGAGTGAATACAACACGGCGAAGTACCAGGCGGGGCAGGATGTTCGCAAGCTGGCGCTGGCTGAGTTGCTGGCCGTGATCGATGAGCAGCTGTTCACGGTCGAGATGGATCACGTCAAGCGTCCGAAGTGTGACTGGTGTGACGACGAGAGGCTGCTGCGGTACACGACCCCGCGCGGTCGCAAGACGTCTGAGTCATGCGAGTGCGCTGGGTCTGTCTCTGTGTGGAGGGTGGAGGAAGTCGCCGCGCATGAGGTGTCCCGCAATACGCGCAGCGGTGGAAAGTTCAACGTCTGGTGGGCGGCTGTGTCGAGGTGGCGGGACGCGGATTGCCTCAATCCGCGGTGGCTCGAGTCAGCCGCGGGGGTGGACGCGTCGAAGGTGGCGAAAAACCCATCGAACTATTCCTACAAGGATCGGGCGACCGCGCAGGCGGCCGCTGATGCCGCGAACGCTCCCGTTGCGGAGGTGCAGACCGATGGGTTCTAACGACGCAGCGGAAATGCTGGAAGTGGCGAAGGAAGAATGCAGGCGGCTTGAGCGGGATCTCGCGGGCGAGCGTCGAGGGCGGCAGCGGGATTACGACTGGATGATGCGGAAGCTGGGGGAAGTCGTCGACGCTCGTGACATGGCGATCGCTCAGCGTGATGCGTCCCGGCAGGTCAACGCGGAGTTCCTGGCCGCGCGGTCTGCCGAGGTGCTGGTCGAGGGTAGCTTCTTTCGCGCGGACGAGTTTCCCGCGATTCTCGGCAACTACATGCGGTTGAACGATGTGAACAGTGCCGCGATGAAGGCCGGGTATTTGCACACCGAGCGGATGCGAGGCCAGCGTGACGCGGCCTATGCGGCAATCGAGCGGGTGCTGAATCTCACCGGAGACTTCGGCCCAGAGGCCCGGCGCATCCTCACGCAGGTGCCCACCGATGCCCTGGCCGATCACCGGGAGGTCTGGGATGCGGGCTATGCGAAAGCACTGACCGACGACGGTTATGACCTCAAGGATTCGGGCTACAGCGACCGTGTGAACCCGTACCGGAAGGCGGGCGAGTAATGGCCGAAGAGTGCCGCCACATCGAGGTTGACGGCGAGGCAGTGAGCGTCCGGGGCAGCGGCGAATGGTCCGACCGGGACCGGGGAGCGTTCGCGGAAATCGTCCGGAGCGCCAAGGCGAAGTTTGCGGCCGAGCGCGCTGCGGAGTCGCCCGCAACATCAGGGGGTGAGTCGTGAGCGCCGTCGAGTGCCTGCATTGCGGTCAGACGCGTGCTGGCATCAAGCGCGACGACACGATTTGCGGAATTGAGGGCGGCTACGAGTACGTCGAGCTCGAAGAGGAATGGCCCCGTCATCGCTGGGCCGACTGGAGCGACCGGGATTTGACCGGATTCGGGATCATCCCCGAGGCGTTCGAGAGGCACCGGCGAACCCCGTTCATGGACATGCAGTACGCGGGGTGCGTGGATACGAAACGTGGTCACGTCTACCCCGGTCCGGACAACGAGTGGGGCGACCGCGCCGACCGGTGCATGGGGTGCGGGCACGTCCCTGAGTCGCTGCCTCCCGCTTCCGCAGCATCAACAGCACCACCAACCCACCCCAGCGCAGACAGCGCACGAGAGGACAAGTCATGAGCAACAACGACAAGACAGCCCGGTTGCAGAACGCGGTGCGGAAGCTCGCCGCATGGACGAGCAACGACATCAGCGAACTGATCGAAGACGGACTAATCGAAGAGGGGGACATGGAATGAGCAACAAGGAACTGATCGCGGAGGCACGCGGCATAGGCAACTGGGCACTACATGAGACGGGGCCGGAAGGGGCAGGCAAGACCGGTCCGACTCTCTTCGCCCGTTTGGTGTACGCCCTCGAAGCCGCTGAGTCGCCGTCTACTCCCGTAGCAGGAGAGCCGGAATGGGAAGCGATCGTGGGGGCATGGGGGACGGCACCGGACGGCACGCCCGTTCACCTGCCCTCATTCAGCGCCGGGAGGGACGTGAACGCCGAGAAGCTGGCGCGAATCGCAGCGATCTACGTGGCTGCGATGGACAACAGTACCGAAGAGTTCGATGACCCGACCGGAGCGCTTGACGAGATTTGGGAGGTGCTCGATGTCTGAGCCGGAACGGGAAGCGCTACGAGGCGTTGTCGGCGGCGTGCTTACCAACGCGACGAACTACCCCAAGCAGGTTGGCTTTCACGTACTCGGACGAGACATGGGGCCGCGGATCATCCGGGCCGTCGATGCCGTTATCGCTGCCGGGTACGTCTTGCCGATGCCGCCGCCATTCAAGTGTGAAGTCTGCGGATACCCGACCGAAGATGCCGCCGACGAGTTCTGGTGCTGCAGCCTATGCGGCAGCTTGGACTACGAACCCAACGCCCCCACAAATGGATGAGCGCGTGCGCCTGGTCACGAAACCAAGCCGGGCCGTCGAGTTCCGCATCAAAGCAGCCGACGCCGAAGCGATGGGCATGGAACGTGTCGCCTCGGAAATACATTCCCGCGGAGTCGACCCGGAACATCTGGGCGAACCCGTATTCAGCAAGTACACCCGACTGTGGACAATCCCCGTCCGGAGAGGCGACGACGAATGAGCTACCTACCCTGCATCACCAACGACGTCGACGAAGTGCGCTCGTGCATCGTCAACGGCGAGCATGCCAGCAACTGCGACGGCCAAGAATGGCAGTACAACCGTGAGGCGGAATGCTCGTATCGCACCGCGAACGAATGCCGCGGATGCCTGCCCGCCCCGGCCGAGCACGGCATGCTCTGCTTCTCGTGCTTCTCGAAAACACGCGAAGCATTGAAGATCGCGTTGGATATGATCACCCACCTATGTTCAATCGAACGAGCGCAGCAACTCGACAAAAACGGGGTGCGAGCACAGGCGATGTGGATCATCCCAGTGCCGAACACCTGGCGCATGGCCGACGAGCTGATCATGCTGCTCGGACACCCGACACCAGGCTTCCCGTCCGATGCGAGCGTGTTCGAGGTGGAGGCGATCACTGAGCGCTACCTCGACCTGATCGACATCGACCAGTGGGTGGCAAGCGGGGACGGCGCCGAGGCGGCCGTGCACTTCTACCGCACCATGCAGCACGCGCTCACGCAGCATCCGTTCTCCGACGTCGAGCATCCCGTGCAGAACGTCCGGTGCAACGAGTGCCGGCAGCTCACGCTCGTGTGGAAGCCGCCGCTGGAGTTCGACGGGCCGATCCACATCGTCTGCTCGACACCGGACTGCGAGTTCGTCGTCGACCCGACGCTGTACGCCATTCTCGCGGCCTCGCAGCTCGACAAGGTCACGTCGGCCATCAAGGCGACGAAAGCCGCTGAGCTTGCCGAGGCGCGGGCGGCGCGGGCAATCGAGAAGCGCCGGGTGAAAGCCGAGACGAAGGCGGCAGAGAGAGCAGCCGACGACGCGACGATCGCAGCACGCGGGGCAGCATGACCACCTCCGCCGACTGGATGAGCATCAAGGAAGCCATCGCCGTCACGAAGACCGGCCGCACGACCATCGTGCGATGGGTAGCGCTCAAGTACGTGCGCCGCATGAAGATTGGCGGCCGCGTCGTACTGCGACGATCCGACGTTGTCGAGACAGAGAGGGCAGCGTTCGACGGGGAGACCCCCGAGAAACACACCTGATCGAAACCCGCCCGGCGAGTTTGCTTGTCAATAGGTGGAAATGTTTCACGTCGTGGTACATTTGAACACAGCAGCATAGCTGTCGCATCAATCATCAGCCCCAGTCTTTCCCGCCTCTCAGGCGATGTGACCGGGGCTTTTCTTGTCCCACTGGGACGCCTGCCGCCGTCCCCCCGGTGTCCCGCAGGTGTCCCACTGGGACGACACGCTTCCGGCCGCGCATCCCCGAAACCAAGAGGCCCCGCCGAGGGCACCATCGGGCATTCGTCGCGGCCGGCAGATATTTGCCACCGAACCTTACAGGGACGGACGACTACCGCGGTGCCCAGCGGCGGCAACAAAGCGGGCAACAGCGCAGAGCGGGGTCGGCAGGACGCACTCACCGGCCCCGCGAACGCACCCCAAGACCACAACTGAAAACGCGCGGGCACCGACGGTGGATATCGGGGCGTCAACTCACCGCCCACGTGGCGACGGAGTATCGGCATTCCTTCTGGATGCCAGCAGCAGACCTGATGACCCTGACCACGCCCATGGTGACGTGGCTAAGTGCAGGGATGCCGCCTTGCCGGTGTTGGGCGTCCTACGGGGCGCCCGGCAACCGTGCCCCCACACACACGCCCGTCCCGGCTACTCCCCAGGACGGTCCCCTTTCCGGCTGACCGCGTCAACACCGTCTTGCATTGCGGTGAAGGACCCCTGAAGGCGCTAAACCTTTTATGCGCTGTGATACCTGCGCGGCAGCCGGAACCACCCTCGAGCAGACGGGCACCATGAATACTTTCATCTGGGCGGTCCTGATCGCTTCCGCAGTCGCCATCGTCGCCTGCGCACCCTCGGGCGAACGCAAGCGCACCGCCTCCTGGTTGGACCTCCTGCCGTACATGACCGCGTCGCACAAGCAGGCCGGCCGTGCTCAGCAGACCGCCGCTCACCGACGAGCGAAGACCCGCCGATGAGCGCGCAGACGCAAGCAGCCCTAGACGATGCCATTGCCGCTCATGTCGCCGACAGGAGCGACGGTGCCATGCTGACCGGATACATTCTGCAAACCGCTGCCCTGCCAAGCACCGCCGAAGAACTCAGCGAAACCACGTACAGCACGATCTTCCCCGGCGGGCAACCGTTCCACGTTGGGCTGGGACTCGCTCACTTCCTCGTGCAGAACTGCGTGCTCGGCGATGCCTGACCAGAACCCGTGCCCACGCTGCGATCGGTTCTGGTGCGTCGCAACGCTCGCGCGGATCTGTAAGTGTGAGCCGAAGCCGTGAGCAAGGGCGACCGGGACCAGCGTGGACGGCTGCACTCCACCAAGCGCTGCCCTGAGTCACAGAACGGCGGCTGCGGCTACTGCATCACCGGCGACCAGAAGCGGGCAGCACGGCGCAAGGAACGGCACGACTCACGCAACAGTGAGGATAGACAGGTCGAATAGTCTCCCGAAACACGGGGGTTAGACCAAGCCGTCCCGAGCGAAACCCCGGAAAGACGCGGAAGTTCCAAGCCTCCGCATCCCCCCGGGCCAGAATCAGCTAATCGGCAGCCAGCAACTCATTCGCCAACGACCGCACACGCGCATCATTGACGGTCACACTCGGGTCGTTCGTCTTCAGGTCCAGATCGAAGGTATCCACTGACGTGAGGCCCTTCGCCCGTGCCTTCTCCGCAAGGTCTGCGGCCATTTCCTCTTCGACGCCCTTCATCGCGTCGCCCATGATGCCGGCGAAGAAATCATCCTCGCCGCCATTCGATGTGATCTTGAACATTCGTCCCCCAATTCGGTAGTGAGACGGCTAGTGTCCCCGCTTTGCTCCCGAATTGGCAAGCCCCGAACATCACAGCGTCCAGGCGTCGCCGTGCATCCGTTATCCGAAACCGAGGTGATGCTATGCGCAAGGCAACGTTCGCCTCCAAACGCGCTGAGGCGCTCGCGCTTCATGCTGCGGGGCTTTCCTGCCGGGGCATTGCGGATGCGCTCGGCTTCGCTGCCTCGACGGTGTCGAAGTGGGCCAAGCGTGAGGGCCTGTCGTTCGACCGGTCGAAGACGGACCTGGCGACGCGCGCTCACACGATCGATCTTGCCGAGTCTCGGATGCTGCTCACTCAGAAGATGATGCTCGTCGCGCATACCGAGGTTGATTCGTTGACTCGCCCGTATCTGGTGTACAACTTCGGCGGTAAGGACAACACCTACGAGGAGCACACGCTGACTGTCCCTCCTGTCGAGGTGAAGCGGTCGGTGTTCATGATGGCTGGCGTGGCGTTCGATAAGTCGACGCGGATCCTCGAGAAGGACAATGGTGGGCTCGACGAGGCTGTCGGCACGCTCGATACGCTGTCGGCTGGTTTCGCTGCTGCTGCGGAAGTGTTGCGGGCGCAGGACGGAACGCCGGCCGATGGAGCTTGAGTCTCTGCTGCGTCAGGTGTCGCGGGCTCAGCTGCTGTCGATCGTGGACAGTGCGAAGCGCACCATCTCGCTCTGGTCTGGGGCTGTATCGGCGGGGAAGACGGTTGCGCAGGTCATCGCGTTCCTCATCGCTGTTCGGATGGCACCGCGTAAGGGCCTGATCATCGTCGTCGGTAAGACGCTGGCGACGATCTACGCGAACATCTTCGTGCTGCTGCAGGACCGGGACATCTTCGGCGCGACGATCTGCAATCAGGTCAGCTACACGCCCGGTGCGACGTCGGCAGTGATCCTCGGCCGTGAGGTACTCCTCATCGGTGCGAACAACGCCGAGTCCGTCGCGAAGATTCAGGGAAAAACGGTCGTGCTCGCCCTCGTCGATGAGGCCACGCTGCTGCCCGAGGCGTTCTGGAACATGCTCGTCACCCGCCTCCGCGTCGACGGCGCCCGCATCCTGGCCACGATGAACCCCGCCTCCATGAACCACTGGATGCGCAAAGAGTGGATCCTCAAGGCAGTCGAGAAAGACGTCATCCACTTCCACCTGACGATGGCAGACAACCCCAAGCTGCCAGAAGGCTACGAAGCGCGCATGAAGCGGTCGTTCTCCGGGGTGTTCTACGACCGTATGATTCTCGGCCAGTGGACGAACGCTGCCGGCGCCGTGTACCCGATGTGGGATCCGGACCGGCACATCATCAAGTTCAGCGACATGCCGAAGATCGCCCGAGTCCTCTCGGATGGCATCGACTTCGCTGTCTCACACTCGTCCGCTGCTCTCCGCGTCGGCATCACTGCCGAGCGAAAGCCGCGCCTGGTGCTGATGGACGAATGGCGCTACGACCCACGCGACCACTACGGCGCGACTCTTGCCCCGTCCGACCAAGCGGTGCTGTACCGCAAGTGGACACGGGAGAAGCACTCACCGCATGAAGCCGAGTTCGCTCCCGAGTACACCATCGTCGACCCGGCAGCGGCGCACTTCAGTGCTGAGCTGCGGAAGTTCGACGAGATGTCCCTACAGGTCGCGCACAACGACGTCCCCAAGGGCATCGGTGTCATCTCCCGCCTCCTGTCCAACGACCAGATGCTCGTCACCGACCGCTGCAAAGGGTGGAACTCGGAGATCACCGAGTACCGATGGGATCCGAAAGCCACCGCCAAGGGCGAGGACGAAGTCGTGAAAGACGAAGACGACTCCCTCGACGCCGGCCGTTACGGCGTCTACACACCCCGCGCCAACTGGCAATTCCAACTCGACGCCGCCTAATCCCTTCGGGGCTCACAACCCCTTGGAGGTCTCATGGCTGACAACTTTCCACCGGCTCCGTACGATGTCGCCTTTGCCCAGCTCGCGATCTATGACGCGTGGTATGCGAACGAGATGGACGCTCTGCCCGATCAGAAGGGCAGCCCGGCCACGCACACGCACAACGGTCAGGCGTACTCGGGCGGCATCGTCGGTGCTGTGTCCAAGGGCGTCATGGGTTCACCGGTGGGCGAGAACCGTTCGGCGCTGTCGATCCCTGTCGCTGGCGACCTCGCCCAGCTGTCTTCCGATCTGCTGTTTGCTGAGGCGCCGTCGATCGTCCTGCCCGACTCCGTGGACACAGCGGCCGCGAGCGCGACACCGGAGCGGAAGGATGCGCAGGCTCGCCTCGACGTCATCATGTCGTCCGACGCGGCGCATGCTGAACTGCTGCGCGGTGGCGAGTACTCGGCCGCTCACGGCTGGGCCTACCTCGCCGTCGTGTGGGACAAAGCATTCCGCGACAACGTCTGGTTCCGTGCGTACCGGGCCGACTGCGCCATCCCCGAGTGGCGGCACGGCGCACTGTCCGCCGTCACTCTCTGGTCCGAGTACCAGCGCAAGGACGACTGCTACCGCCTCATGGAACGCCACGAGGTCGGGGTGATCACCTTCTCACTGTGGAAGGGCGACAAGGCTGACAAGGGCCGGCAGGTTCCCCTCAACACCATCAGCGAGACCGAGCATTACCTGAAGCTGATGCCTGTCGTTGACGCGCAGTCGCTGCCGATGGCCGAGACCATGGACGTCGTCCTACAGACGGGCGTGCCGTACCTCACCGTCGAGCACATGCCCAACATGCTGCCGCACCCGATCTGGGACCGGAAAGGCGACCTCGCCAACCTCGGCCGCTCGGACTACTTCGGCATCGAGCCGCTGTTCACCCGCATCAATTCGTTGTGGGGCAGCCTGATGCGCGACTTCGACAACGGCATGGGCCGGCTGTCCGTGCCCGAGTCGTACTTGCAGCTCAACGGCCGCGGCCAGGGCGCACAGTTCGACATGAACCGTCAGGTGTACTCGCCTCTCGGCGGGCTCGTCGACGACGGCAAGGGCGGACAGATCACCATCTCGCAGTTCGCGATCCGCGTTCAGGAGCACCTCGACACGATCGTCGCGCTCAAGCGGGAGATCGCCACGGCCACCGGCTACTCCGTGTCGCACTTCGGTGTCCACGACGGAGGCACGAAGACGGCGACTGAGGTCACCGACGACAAGGCCGACAGTGAGCGCACCCGCGACAAGAAGGCGCTGTACGTCCGGCCTGCTCTCGCTCGTCTCGCCCGCACTGCGCTGGCCATCGATGCGCTCGTGTTCCCCGGCAAGGGCGGCGCACTCATCGAGGACCTGCCGCGCATCACGTTCGCCGAGGTGTCGCAGATCAACCCGCTCACTCGGGCGCAGACGACGCAGGCGGAAATGCTCGCCAAGGTCCGCTCGATCATCTCGGGTGTGCGTGCTGTACAGCCGAACCTCACCGCGGCCGAAGCCGAGACCGAGGCGAACCTCATCAAAGCCGAGAACGACATGGGTCCTGCACTGGATCCTGCCACGTTCACCGGCTGACCCACTCTGTACCGATTGCCGCAGGGGCAGTCGTAACCAATGCGGCCAGGCGCCGCGAAGGAGCACCATGATCATCCGCAATCACACGTTCGGCCCTCTCCGCCCGTCAAAGCTCGCCCTGATGGGCATCCGCTTTGCCGTGGGGGAAGACGGCGGCGCACCAGGCACACCGGCTGTGCCCGCCACCCCCCCGGTGGCTCCCGTTGAACCGGTCGTGCCGGCCACGCCTGCTGAGCCCGTCGCGCCGAAGCCCGGCCCGCCCGCCGAACCAGAACCGATCGAAGGTTCCGCTGACGGCGGCAAGACCTTCGACCTCGCCTACGTCGAGAAGCTCCGCAAGGAGAACGCGAAGAACCGCACCGACGACAAGGCTGCCATCGCAACCCAGATCACCGACGCACTCGCCGCCGGCAAGACCGACTGGGCCAACGCACTCGGCAAGCAGCTCGGCATCGTCAAGGATGCTGCCGCACTCACCCCCGACCAGATCATCGCCGCACTCACTGAAGAGCGAGACACGTTCAAGACCGAGCGTGACCAGTTCGCCAGTGAACGCAGCACTCGGGCCGAGCGCGACGCCATCGAAGGCGCATCCACAGCCAACCAGGGCGACTTCGCCATGGTCCGCGCAGTCCTCATCTCCGAGGGCTCGCTCAAAGACATCGATCCAACCGCGACTGACTACGAAGCCCAGGTGGCTGCTGTCGTCAAGTCGGAGATCGAGAAGAACCCGAAGCTGCGCGCCGTCCAGGTGGCCCCGTCCAGCGGAGGAGCACCACCGAGCGGAACGCCTGCCCCGGGCCCGCTTTCAATCGACGAACGCCGCAAGGCGATCCGCGAAAACCGCGCTTCCAACTAGCGCAGAAGGGCCACCACCATGGCTGGTAACACTTTCCTCACCATGCAGGAGATCGCCGAAGAGGCGCTCGCTACCCTGTACGAATCCACCCCGATGCACGGCCTCGTGCACACCGACCTCACCACTGAGTTCTCGACCAAGGCCAAGGGCAACACGATCGACATTCGCGTGCCGGCCGTGTTCCAGTCCAAGCGCTTCGACCGTGCGAACGGCGTCGAGCTGCAGAACGCGGCCGAGACCAGCATCCCGGTCGTCGTCAACGACATCGCCGACGTATCTGTGGCTGTCACCGACGAGGACATGACGCTGAAGATCAAGGATTTCAGCACCCAGCTACTCACCCCGATGATGGCCGCCATCGCTCAGGACATCGATCAGACGCTCCTCAGCCTGCGCGACAACGTGACGCAGGTCGCCGGGTTCGGCACCGAAGCGACCGCGAACGGCGAGACTTGGGACCAGCCCGAGGTCCTCATCGAGGCCGGGCGTCTGCTCGACCTCAGCTCCGTCCCTGTGCAGGACCGGTTCGCGGTCGTCGGCCCGACCACGAAGGCGCGCTGGTTGAACAGCGACCTCGTCAAGCACGCGGAGAAGTCGGGCTCGACTGCGGCTCTGCGCGAAGGCTCGATCGGCAAGAACCTGTTCGGGTTCGACACCTTCCAGACGGGCAACGTCGGCCAGGCCGCCGGCACCCCGGCCAGCGGTGAGCCCACGACCGAGATCGGGCTCGCGTTCCACAAGACCGCGTTCGCTTTCGGTTCCGCCCCGCTGCAGATGCCCGCCGGCGCCAACGTCGGCCAGGTCGCCGTGGTCAGCTACAAGGGCCTGTCGATCCGCATCTCGTACGGCTGGGACATCATCAAGAAGCAGACCGTCCTCTCGGCCGACATGCTCTTCGGTGTCAAGGCACTCGACGCCAACCGCGCCGTGCTGCTCAAGGGCGCCGACGCGGCGTAGCTCCACCCTTGCGGGCGGTCGTTCACTCGGCCGCCCGCACCCCCTCACACTCATCACCTTGCAGGTAGGAGAACAGAATCATGGCTCACGCATACCGCTCGCTTCAGTCGGGCAATCAGATCGTCATTTCCGACGAGCCCCGCCCGGACCTCGAAGCGCTCGACCGCTGGGAGAGCATCGACCCGATCGAGGCCGAGGCTGCCCAGGACGCCGAGCGACTGCTCCAGCCGCTCGAGACGCCCGACCGCGAGCCCACCGACGAAGAGACGGCCACCCTCGAAGCGGGAGCTACCGAGGAGGAGCGAGCCGAGTCCGCCGCCGCCGAGACCGGCGAGGCGCTCGACACCGAGACCGTCGACGTGGTCGCACCGAAGACCACGAAGAGCCGCGCCAAGTGAGCGTGCCCAGCATCGGCCGCGCCGTTCACTACCGCTCGTACGGCACGCCGGGCGGCGAGTACCTGCCCGAGCCGCGCGCTGCGATCATCACCGAGGTCACGAGTGCGCAGCTGGCCCCCGGCGCTGATCCGGTCGAGGTCGTAGGGCTGTGCGTGCTGAGCCCCTCCGGGTTTTTCTTCAATCAGGAGGTGCCGTTCTCCGAGGATCCGAAGCCGGGCCATTGGTCTTGGCCGCCGCGCGTCTGATCTAGTAGCAGGGAGGCCAGCCGGTGGCTCAATACGTTCCCGACCCGCCTGGCCTTCCCGCTGAGGACCTCATTGAGGAACTCGGCACGAACCTCGCAGCCCGGTACGCCGGCGCTGAGGACGAGCTGATCAAACAGGTCGCTGTCCGCGCGTACCGTGACCTTCAGCTTCAGGAGACGATCCGCACCACGGCAATGACGCCGCACATGACGGATCTCTTCGCTCGCGCGGCCGAACGCAACAAGGCTCTCGCCGAGCTGGCTGCTACCCGGGCCCAGTCGATCCGTGAGCTGCAGTACCTCGCCGCACAGATGGCCGAGAAGTTCCACAGCCGTGATCTCGCCCTCGAGGTCATCACGCAGGCATGGCAGGAGGGCGAGGCCGCCGCGGCCGCACGTCTCGGCATGGCTCCCCGTCTCCCCCAGACCACCGCACTGACCGGGACGTCATCGCAGGCGGCGACGATGCTGACGATGGACCTCACGTCCCGCCTCGAAGACATGGCGCTGCGCATCGCTCGCTACCCGCAGGATGCCTACCAGCGCGTCATCTCCTTCACAGCCGCGAACACTTTGCTCGGCGCCGGCACGAACCTCGCCTCCCAGCAGCTTTCGGTGCAGCGGTTCCTGTCCGAGGGCATCACCGGGTTCGTCGACAAGTCCGGCCGCAACTGGCGCATCGGTTCCTACGCCGAAATGGCCGGCCGTACCGCTGTCAACCGGGCGTTCAACGATGCGGGCGTGTGGCGGATGCAGCAGGTCGGCGTGAACCTGATCACTGTCGTCGGCGCGGGCGACTCGTGCTCGAAGTGCGCACCGTGGGTGGGGAAGATCCTCTCCACTGACGGGACGACAGGGACCGTCGTTGTGCAGCATGCGACGAGCGACGAGCACATCACCGTGCAGATCGTCGCCACCATCGAAGCCGCACGCGGCGCAGGCCTCCATCACCCCAACTGCCGACACCAGGACATCGCGTACATGCCGGGACTCACCATTCCCCAGGAGGGCCAGCAGTACGACCCACAAGCCGAGGCCGACCGCGAGAAACAACGTTCCATCGAGCGCGACATCCGCAAGTACAAACGGCGCGAGGTCGTCTCTGGCGATCCTGCCGAGCAGAAGCGGGCCGCCATCAAGGTCCGCGCCAAGCAGGCGCAGATGCGCGAGCACATCGAAGTTACCGGCCGCGCCCGGGCATCCGCTCGCGAGCAACTCGCATTCGCTGACGGCAAGCCGTAGCCCCACACGCACCTCAGGTGGGCCTGCGGGGTTGACCACATCCGTGGCAAGCCTCAGTAGAGAATCGACACCATCACCGCAGCAACGGCGATCACCGTGCTCACGATTGATAGCCAAAACGACGCTGTCGCTAGGCGGTTGCTCGCGGCAGTGGAGCGATCTCGCGAACGACGCTCGAGTTCGTCCACCCAGTAGCCCGTCCCTACGGATGTGTGCTGCGCTGCCAAGTCGTGCTCGGCAATAACTTCCGCATCGCTCATGGCGCGCAGGGATTCGATGGATCTGCTCATGCCGCTCACCATATCGACACCAAGCGACAGAAGTTTCGGTGCCCACATTCCCCACCCCGCTCTGCCTGTACAGGGCGGGGTGGCTCAACCTCACGGAGGCCTCATGTCCCGCATCAAGCACCCGAACCCACAGCCGGGCACATTCACCGATCGTCTCGGCGGTGTCGTCTTTCATGACGGGTACGCCGAGGTCGACCTCACCGAAGACCCGAACCTGCGCGACGCCTACCTGATGCACGGATACGAAGTCGAAGAGCCGCTCGACTACCTGTCCGACTGGACGAAAGCCAAGCTCATCGCCCATGTGGCAGAGAAGGGCATCGACATTGGCAGCGCCAGAACGAAGTCCGCAATCCTCGCCGCGATCGCAGCGCAGTCGCCGACTGCCACCGCTCAGGAGGTCTAAACATGGCCCAGCGCGTCTACGCCACCACCGTCGATTACACCGCCCAGGCCGAAGACCCGTTCAACGGCGACGATGCGAAGCTGCTCAAACGCCTCCGTGCCGCATCCATCGAGGTCGAATCTCTCACCACCCGCTCGCTGTTCGCCACCGACGAGGATGGATACCCCACCGACGCTGACATATCGGATGCGTTCACCGAGGCGACGTGCGCGATCGTCGTGCACTGGGAGGTCACAGACGATCCGACTGGCGCTGAGGCAGGCCTTGGCGCTGTGAAGATCGGCTCCGTGTCTTTGGGGACGACTTCCTCCCGCCAGAGCGCTGGCGAGGCTACAGCGGCCCGCATCGGCACCCGCGCCATTGCGATCCTCACCAACGCTGGCCTGCGCGGCTCGACCGTCTGGCACCGGTAGTGGCCCGCCTGCGCAAGTCGCACCTTCCCCACACGGTGAGCATCGTGCGCCTGACCGGCGAAGGCTCGGAGGGGTCAACATGGGCCGACCCGGTGAGTGCGCCCGCGTACGTCGAGCAGAAGTCACGCCTCATCGTCGACCGCCGCTCGACCTCATCGACCGCTGGCCAGGAGATCACCTCGACAGCGTTCGTCGTTCTGCTCGTCGAGGACGACACTCTGCCTCGCTCCCGCGTCACCGTGTGGGCTGGCACTCCCCGCGAGCACGAAGCGGAAGTCATCAATAGCGCCCTCTTGGATTACAAGGGCGCGCCCACCCACGTCGAGCTGTACATCTAGGAGGCACAATGCCAGCCGAGATTCGCGCGGCCGTCACCTTCACCAACAACCTCGATGGCATGATCGCCGACATACTGCTCGGTGCGATCAAGGGGCAGAACCTCGCCGGCGAACGACTGCTCGGCCTGTCCGCTGCCGAGGCGCCGCTCGACTCGGGCGGCGGCGGCACCCTCATCGCCTCAGGCGAGGTCGACCCGGCCACCACGCTCGGCGACGAGACCCTAGTCACGTACGACACGCCCTACGCGGCCCGATGGCATGAGGACGGCGAACTCGTCGACAACCTCGGCCGCCACTACATGGGTAACTCGAACTTCCAGAACGGCCGCAAGTCGCACTATCTGTCCGACCCGGCCCTGCAGAACGCCGACGAGCTGCGCAAGATCGTTGAGACGGAGGCCAAACGTGGCGGATCCTGACGCATACCCGATCATCTTTCGCCGGGTTCTCGCGCAGTACCTCGCGGACCAGGGAGCCGGCGTGTACTCCACGTCCAACTACGCATCTACCGACCGCGGCATCTACACCAACGGCCCGACGCTGCCCACAACTCTCGACAACTGCATCGTGCTGTCCTGGCTCTCGCCAATCGCTGACGGCCGCGCCGGGATGCTGTACCGCGTACAGGTCATATCCCGCATCAAAGGATCTAGCATCGCCGCCGAGAATTTCGCGGCTTTGATCAGCGGCACCCTCGACCAGAAGCAGAACGTGCCGCCCGGGATGAATGTCGCCTGGTGCGAGCTGTTCTCGTCGCTCTCGCTCTCCGCCGACTCTTCCGGCCGCTGCGCCACGATCCAGACCTTTCACATGACCGGCCGTCGCCCGCAATAACACCCCATCAACCTCCCCACAACCGTGTGGGGTTCAGCCGGCATGCCCGGCATCACCCCAATTGGAGACCCCATGACCAGCACCATCTTCGACAACACCGTCGTCACCGACGGCACTCTCGCTCTCGCCCACGAAGACATCGTCCGCGTCAAGCGCGCCGGTGTCTTCGAGAACATCACCGGCGACGTCAACGCCCTCGTCAACACTCCGACCCCGGTCACCGTGCAGCGTGAGGCCTACGGTCTCAAGGGCACCGACAGCACCAACGTTCTCGCCTACACGCAGGTCATCACGTTCACCGTGGAAGGCGTGCGCGACAGCCTCGGCCGCATCGCCCAGGCATGGCTCGTCGAGCTGCTCAAGGTCGCCCGCTCAACCGGTGCCGACAACAAGCTCGACGCCCAGACCTTCGACGGCCGCGACGAGAACATGATCGCGCTCGAGGGTTCGTACTCGGTCGCCGCGGTCAAGTCGACCACCGGATTCAAGGACAAGCTCGTCTGGTCCTTCACCCTCACCAGCGACGGCCCGGTTGGCATCATCACCAGCCCCATCTCCGGGTCCGGAATTCCCATCGTTGAGTCTGCGCTGCCCACGCAGGCTGCAGCCACCGAGAGCGTGTTTGTGCGCGGCTACAACGTCGCGAACATCACGGCCGCAACCATCGGCGCTGTCACGATCACGTCGATCGAGCAGATCCCCGGCGAGCCGAACATCGTCGTGCTCGAAATGCCCGCCGGCACTGCCGGGTCCGCGCCGATCGTACTGACCAACGCCATTGGCGACAGCACCTCGTTCGGTTACATCCGCGCGTAGCACCACCCCGGGCGGCCGTCACTGGCCGCCCGGGGCCCCACCATCCGCACCAACCTCTGCAGGGAGACATCACTATGACCACCACCGCATCACTCGAAGGCCGTAACCTCCACATCCACATCGACGGCATCGACGAGCCCTTCGTCATCAAACCGCTCAGCGGCCGCCGCGGCCAGGCACTCACGAACCTCTTCCTTGAGGTCTGCGCCAGCCAACGCCCCAGCACCGACATGGAAGCCCTACTCGCCGAAGCTGTCGGGCCCGAGGTGTACGAGCAGGTGCAGGAAGACCTCAGCCTCACCGAGGGTCAGTCCGTCCTGCTCCCCGCGTTCTACTGGCAAACCGTGCTCGGCCTCGATGGCGTCAACGCCTACCTGACCGGCGGTGAAGGCATGGCTGGCGCAAAAAAAGCACTCCTGCTCCTGACCATGAGTTTGGGGATCTCACCAACGCAGACCGCGCCAAGTGGGGCCTTGGAACACCTGATCCGGTTACAGGCACCTATCCGGCCTACCGACGCGAGTACTACGACCGTCGACAAGCTGCCGGCCGCCAAGCGGTCACGCAAACCGAAGCAGTCGACACCAACGCCCGGAGCATCACCGCAATAGAGCTCTGGACTCTCGTACTGCCGCAGTTTTTCGGCGAGGTCGAACTCGACCTCGCCCAGCACGGCCTCATCCCGGACCTTGACCGGGCGCTCGACACCCGCACATGGCATTTCGTCAGGTCCGCCATTCACCGCCTCATCGACGACCCCGAGTCGTCCTGGTTACAGAAAGAGGTGATGGCCGGTGTTCAACGCAGGCGCAATCAGCTTCGCCCTTCAGATGATGGGAGCGGAGGTATTCCAGCAGGACGCGAAAGCCGCTGACAAGGCAGTCTCTGACCTCGGCAAGTCCGCCGAGGCCTCGTCGAAGAAGGTCGCCCCACTCGGCACCGAGGTCGACAAGACCGGCAAGGCCAGCAAGGACGCCAAGGCACCCGTCGAGGGTGCCGGCACAGCAACGAAGAAGCTCGGCGACGAATCAGCCACGGCCGCGCCCAAGGTCAAACAGACCGCGTCAGAGGTAGCAGCGCTCAAGAAGCAGTCAGATGAGGCTGGCAAGGTCATCGGTACCGCTGCGTTCGGCATCGGTGCGGCGTTCCTCGCCGTCGCAGGAATCGCCGTTGGTACGTATGCCAAGTTCGACGAGGCTAGCTCCAAGACGACGGCAGCTACGCAGGCGACGGTTGAGCAGCAGAAGCTGCTCAAGGAGTCGGCCATCGAGCTGGGCGCATCGTCGATCTACTCGGCGCGGGAAGCCGCGCAGGCGCAGACCGAACTGGCCAAGGCTGGCGTGGCTGTCAGTGACATCCTCGCGGGTGGCCTGGCTGGCTCACTGGCCCTCGCAGCTGCTGGTGAGCTGGAAGTAGCCCGGGCCGCTGAAATCGCCGCCACGACCCTGTCAGTCTTCGGGCTGGCTGGCGATCAGGCCGGGCACGTCGCCGACCTGCTCGCTGCCGGCGCGGGCAAGGCGCAAGGCTCGGTCGAAGACCTCTCCCTCGGCCTCGGCTACATCGGCGTCAGCTTCGCCCGACTCAACATCCCCCTCGAAGACACCGTTGGCACGCTGGCACTGCTGGCCGCAAACGGCCTGCTCGGCGAGAAGGCCGGAACCGGCCTCCGCAGCGTCATCTCGTCTCTCACTGCTCCAGTTGCCAAGGGCGCCGCAGAGATGGAAAAGTACGGCATCAACGTGTTCGATGCCTCCGGCAATTTCGTGGGCATGCAGGACACTGCAGAACAACTGCGGAAGGGCCTCGGCGGCCTCGACGAGCAGACCCGTTCCGCAGCACTCGGCGCTATCTTCGGTGCAGAGGCTGCCAGTGCCGCCGGCATCCTCTACAAGTCCGGCGCGAAAGGCGTCAAAGAGTGGACCGACAACGTCGACGATCAGGGCTTCGCCGCCAAGCAAGCCGCCGACAAGACCGACAACCTCATGGGAGACCTTGAACTGCTCGGCGGCTCCATGGACTCCATCCTCATCAAGACCGGCGGACAGGCGAACGGCGTCCTGCGCGACATGGTCCAGATCCTCATCGGCGTCACCGACTGGTACGGCTCACTCGACGAAGGTCTGCAGGGCACAGTCCTGACCATCGGCGTCGCAACCGGTGCCGCACTACTACTCGGCGGCACGTTCCTGCTCGCCGTCCCGAAGATCGCAGCGTTTCGTACTGCGCTCCAGACCCTGAACTCCACCATGGGCAAGACCGCACTGGCCGGCGGTATTGTCGGCATCGCCATCACGGCAGCAGCCATCACGTTCGGTGCGTGGGCCTCAGCGCAGGCAGACGCCAAGGCGAAGACTGACAGCTACATTGACACTCTCGACGAGCTGACTGGCAAAATCACGGAGAACTCGCGCGATACTGCGAAAGCCAATCTTGCTACCGAGAAGTCGTGGCTCTGGATGAGTCAAGGGAGCGCCTACGATGCAGCAGAAAAGCTCGGAGTCAGCCTTGACGATGTAACAGACGCTGCTCTCGGTAACGCCGACGCATACAAGCGCGTAAAAGCATCATTTGACGACATCAAAAAGGGGGATGTTGACAGGCTAAATGCGTATGACCTCATGATGTCTGCAATCTCCGGTGAGTCAGATGCCGTCTCAGATTCGCAACGCATCTGGATGCAGAAGACAGACGCTACCGATGTAGCGGCAGCGTCTACGGAAAAGGCCGCCGCAGCGACCAAAGCAGCTGCTGAGGTCGTCACGAAGGCTGACGCCGATCACTTGGCCGACCTCGCTGCCACTGATGCTGCGTTCATGGATCTCGGCGGCGCCTACGACACGATCATTCAGAAGAACAAGGACACTGCCCAGGCAACTGCCGATGCAACCGATTCCAGCAAGGACTCGTGGGAGGACTACTACGACGGGTTCTCTGTCGGGCTCGATGACTACCTCGCTGAGTTGCAGACGATGGTCGATAACCAGAACAACTGGGAATCGAACATGGTCTCCCTTGCTGGGAAGGTGTCCGAAGGCACTCTTGAGGAACTGCGCAAGATGGGCCCGGAGGGTGCGCCGCTCGTCGCTGACCTGGTCAATGCCTCGTCTGACGAGCTCGCACGGCTTGAGACTCTCTTCGCTGAGCAGGCGGGGAACGCGACCGGGGCTTTCGCAACACGGCTGACCGACAGCAAGACTGTCATTGACGCTGCCAGCGCACAGCTCGGAACGGATGCGGCCAACGAGATCGCTACCAAGCTCTCTGCCGGCACGGCTACTGTCGAGCAGATCCTCGTCGACTATGGAATCAAGATCGAGGGATTTCAGCCATCGATCGATATTGAGACCGCAAAAGCGACTGAGAAGGCCCGCGTCTTCTTTGACTCACTCAGGATTCAGGCAACAACAGCGGGGTCGTACGGAACGTACGGCAATGGCCTCGGCGTGCTGCTCCCTGCCGTCAAGCAGGCAGACGGTGGGGTCGTCCAGTACTTCGCCAACGGCGGAACGAGCGAACGCCACGTGGCACAGATCGAACGTGCCGGCGCGATGCGCGTCTGGGCTGAGCCCGAGACCGGCGGCGAGGCGTATATCCCCATGGCGCCGGCTAAGCGCGGCCGGTCAACGGCGATCCTCGAAGACGTCGCTGGGCAGTTCGGGTACCAGCTGGTGCCGTATGGCGTGCAGTCATTCGCAAATGGCAGTATGCCGGGCCCGCGGTCGACGTCGGCACGAGCTTCTTGGACTGGCGACATCAACGTCACCACCCCACCGAATGAGGATCCGCGCATTCTCGCGAAGCAGCTCGCCCGCGAGTTCACCGACCAGATGGCAGGTTGAGCATGACGACGTTCACCATCGGCGGCCTCACCTTCTTGGAGGGTGAGGCCGGCATGCCCCCGGGCCATTTCTACTTCAACGACCTTGGTGATTGGTATACGGGCGCTGAGTCGAAGTCGGACGTGCACGAGCGTGCCCAGGCTGACGGCGCCAACGGCATCGAGGACGATTGGCGGGCCGCAGCGGTCTTCACCGTCACGGGTTGGTACGACGGCAAAACGTGGGCTGACGTTTTGACGATGATCAATGCGTTCAACTCGGCCGTCGTTCGCCGGAAGCTGGGGGCCGTCACCGTGACGGACGATCTCGGGCCGACGTCCCGCGTTGTGTCCGTGCGGTCGTCTCCGGTTCGAGAGGACAAGTTCTCGAAGAGTTTCACGTTTGAGATCGATATGCTCGCGCCGGATCCTCTGCGGTACGGCCCAGCTGTCACGGTCACCACCGGCCTTCCAACGGCCGGCGGCGGCCTTGCCTACCCAATCGTGTATCCGATCAACTACGGCACGCCAGGTAATCCTGGCCGGGTCGTCACCGGGAATCCGGGGACTGCTGAGACGTACTCGCTCTTGGAGATCACGGGCGGCCTATCGGGTGGGTTCGAGCTGACGGAGACGAGCACAGGCCGGGTCGTGCGGTTCGAGCGGCCTATCCCTCTCGGCTCCACTGTCTACCTGAATCCGCGTACCGGTCGGGCGTCGATCGACGGCCAGTCGGATGTGTCGGGGTCCCTGACGCGGTCCGAATGGTGGTCGGTTCCTGCTAGTGGCTCACGCGAGATCCAGTTCAACTCTTTAGGTGCTGTCACAGGCACACCGACACTCGTTTCACGTACCAGCCCGGCGTTCTGGTGATCTTTTCTCTTCAACTGATTGGAGCCCATCGTGGCCTTGACTGATTCTTTCCCCGGCGCTCCCGGCGTTGCTGATTCTGCTGATCTTCGCAAGGGGCTTGCCGGGCTGATCGTCCGCGACACGGTTGGTAACCCTCGTGCGGGCATCTTTCCGCGCCACACGAACGCGCTGGTCACTTCCCGCGCTGACATGATGCTGGACGTTGCCGCATTCGAGGGCGCGTCCGTTCGTGGCGGCGGGCCCCTGTTCATGTCGAACGATGGTGTCGCGCAGTCCCCGGTTCTCGACGCAGCCCCCGCATCAAACTCGCGGATCGACGTGCTCTACTTTAAGCAGAACGAGTCCGTCCCACCGTATGCGGACGCGAACAACCTGCCCGTGTTCGGCGTCGCAATAGGGACCTCAGCGGCATCCCCAACGAAGCCGTCTGTCGCAGGTATTGCAGGCGCGGTCGAGTTGGCAACGATCACGATCCCGTCCACTGCTACGGCCACCAGCTCGGCGGGCGTGGTCATCACGAATACGTACCAGTACACGACCACGACTGGCGGGGTACTCCTATTCCGCACGGCTAATGATCGGGATCTCTATACCACTGCAACACCGGGCCAGCACGTGTTCGTTCTTGCTGACGGTGCTGAATATACACGTGCCGGTTCTACCTGGGCTCGCTTCGGGACGTCACCGTGGGTTACATACTCACCGACGCTGACGAACCTCGTAATCGGTACTGGCGGGGCAGCACTGACTTTCGCTGAATGGCGTTACGAAGGCGACCTCGTGCACGTAAATTTCGCGTACATAATCGGCACGAGCGGCCAAGCGGTGGGAACCATCCCGACCATGACTCTGCCGGTGCCCGCTGCGCCCTTCCGTACGCCGACCAAGTACATGGGCATCATGACTCTTTACGATGTGTCAGCTGTGGCGACGTGGGAGGGCCGCATCTCGGCCATTTCGGGGTCAACCACGGCTGCTCGCCTGCTGGCAGCGCCCGGCACGGGAGTGGCCGCGCCCATCACTGCTACAGCCCCTTTCGCGTGGGACTCCGGCGACCATCTCGTCGGTGAATTCACTTATAAGCCCGCATCATGATCACCCTCCTTCGGCCGGCGAATAAGGAGCCGGGTCGGCGCTACGGCGACAAGGCCGTCCCCGGTGTCTCATCCATCCAGCACCTCGGCAATGACTACGGCTGGGGCTCGGGCTGGCAGGTATACGCCGCAGCATCCGGGCGGGTGTCGGTCGTGCACTGGTCTAGTAGCCGTGCGGCTAATAACCGGTCTGGTGGTTATGGCAACTACATCATCATCGACCATGGCGACGGCTATCAGACACTGTACGCACACCTGCCGACTACGGTTCCGTGGGTTGCGGTTGGCGATTTTGTCGTGGTGCATCAGCAGATCGGCCTCATGGGGAACACGGGCAATGCGTCCGGCCCGCACTTGCATTTCGAGGTCCGCCACAACGGATCAATCATCGACCCGAATCCGCTGATTGGCGGAGCGGTCTCCGCATCATCCAGCACGACCAAGATTGAAGAAGGTTTCCTCATGGCATTATCCGACGATGAGCAGGCAGAACTGCTTACCAAAACCCGCGCTGTATTCGATGCGCTCTTTCTTGAAACACCGACGAGCCGCGGTACGTCGGCGGGCGTCCTACGCACACTCGCTGGGCTGGAACGACAGGCGGAGATTCAGTATGACGTAGCATTCAAAACCACTTCGGTCACTCTCGCGGATGGGACAGTGCTCCCAGGTGGTGTGCTCAAGTCCCTCGCCAAGTAACCGGAGCCATCATGACCGAGTACATCCTCGCCAACCTCCGAACTGGCCGGCGCATCCTGAACGTGCCCGTGCTCACCGGGCCATGGGACGACCGGCTAGGTGCTGCGGAGTCAGTAGGCATTTCCGTCGACATGAACGACCCAGACGTGCAGGCGCTGAACCTGCGGAACTCGGCCACTCCCGCACAATCTGCGCTGTGCATTGTGGAGGACGGCGTGATCATGGCGGGCGGTCCAATCTGGGTACGCAACTACGACCGCGACAGCAAGAAGCTCGCGCTGGCCGCGAAGGGAATGCTGTCGTACTTCGATCACCGCATCATTCTCCCGCTCTTAGCTCAGACGATCGGTGTCGATCAGTGGACTGTACCTGACCCGGACGATGCCACGAAGACTATTCCGAACCCAGCGTTGACTACCACGATTAGCGGCGTATCCGTTGGGACTAGGGCCAAGAGGCTCGTGCAGCAGGCGCAGACATGGACCGGTGGAAACCTGCCGATCGTGTTTCAAGCCGACGAGATCGCCGACGCAACCCACACGTACCTCGGCGTCGATTTCAAGTCGATTGGTGAGGCGCTCACGCAGCTGTCCGAGTTGGAGAACGGGCCAGAGATCAACTTCATGCCGCGCTTCACTGAGGATCGGCTCGGCGTCGAATGGCTGCTGCAGGTTGGCACAGTCGCAGAACCGCAGGTCACATCGACTGCGGTTCTGGCGTGGAATGTCACGGCTCCAGAGTCGCCGATCTCGAATCTCAGCATCAAGGATGACGCCACCAATCTCGGATCTCTCGCCTGGCAGACCGGAGGTCGCAAGGCGGACACCGTTCTGGTGGCACGGTCCTACGATTCGTCTCTCCTTGACTCCGGGTATCCGCTCATGGAGCTCACTGACACGTCGCACTCGAGCGTCGAGATCCAGTCCACCCTTGACGACTACGCAAACGCCGACACAGCCTCTGGGAAGCGCTCGGTGGAAGTGTGGTCATTTACAGCGAAAGCTCGCCCCTACGACCAGTACGACAAGCCTGCGGGGCCCTTCGTCGGACAGTACGCCGTTGGCGACTACGTCGATCTAATCTTCGCCCCGGTCGACAAAGACACGGGCACGGGTGGATTCATCCAGGTTGTCACCGACTACTTCACCGATACCTTCCATGACCTATTCGGTCAGATCATCTCCACACCCGACCCGATCATCAAGGGCACGGGCGGCGGCGACCCGTACATGCCTAATGGCGGCACATTCCGCCAGCGAATTATTGGCATCTCCGGCGACGAAAAAGGTATCGACATTCAAATTCAATGCGCACCACGATTGGCGGACTAATGTCTAAGTACCCCACTCCAGACGGCGACGGACTAGAACCGCTCGTCCGTGAGCTCAAGGACATCCGCACGCAGCTCCGCGACTTGCAACGCCCCAGCGGTACGAACATTGGCAACACTGCGAACCAGGTGCAACTGCAGGTCGCGTATCTGGCTTCCTTGAAAACCCTGACCGCGTCAGATGAGGCCGTCGAATGGGAGGAAAGCCCCTTTGTGCCGTTCGTTGAGTCCGGTGCGGCGATTACCGTGACGACGACAGAGGACCTCGTCGCGCGCGTGTCGTATGCGGCACAGGTGTTCGTTTCCCCTATGGGTGGGACTAGCGCAGGGTCTGGCTCGTACTACTACGGCAGGGTTGCGCTAGATGGGGCTGCGATCGGGCTGGTGAATTCAGGCGGCATATCAGGGAGCGCCGGTGCGCTTCTTGAATCTGAATTCCCGTACCTCTGCGAACGAATCGTAACGGTGCCAGCTGGGACCCATGTTTTCACTCACGAGTACCGTGCGTTCGCATGGGCTGCCAGCGGTGGATACACGAGTGGCGATCGGTCGATAGGCACGCTTGTCGTCCAGTTCATTGGTCGCCCTGAGGGTTACGGCTTGCCGTCCCAGTAGGTAACAATCCCAGCGTCGGAGGCGGTGAAGCTACGCCCAATCCCGTTGGAGCGCTCAGCGGCATCCCAGTAGCAACCGTTGCTGTCCTCGTGGGCGCATGGCCCACCGGCCGTTTTCCAGTCGGATGCTGTGGGGGCTGAGACTGCGGCCGCGCCGCCGCCGAGAGCTAGGACCGCGGCGAATCCAATGATTCCCCAGTGCGACTTCCTGATTTTCCCCATGAGCGCACCTTACCGCTCTCCACACACTATGAGTACACCCCTGAAAGGGGAACTATGAGTTGCCGCCACGATCCAAATTCCTGCCAGTGCGGCCCGAGCTGCGATTCGTGCACATGCCGCCCGGAGTAATGCCGCCAGCTATCGAAGAATTCATGCAGGGGGTGACGCTATTCGAGATTGTTGTGTGGCTGCTCGGGGCATTCGTCGTCATTCGCTGGGGGCCGAAGTGGTGGCGCTCGCTGCGCGCAATTGCTACCGGCTTCCTCGCCGTTGCCAGGACGCTCGATTCGATCCATGGGCTGACCGAATTCATGGAGAGCACCACAGAAACCCTCGCGAGCCAATCGAAAACACTCGCCACTCAGGACAGCAGGATTGCGGGCATCTACCACGAGACGCACAAGAACGACGGCAGTTCGATCAAGGATTCCGGCGACCGCACCGAACTCGCCGTCGACCGCCTTGAACGCGGAATGCTCGCCATTTTTGTTCGACTCGACCATGCAGGAATCCGGGCCGCCGATAACGAAGACCAGATCCGGCACGAACTCGAAGACACCCACCCCAAGGAGAAATAGACCATGACCACCACGATTCCTACCCCGGCAACGCAGGTCACTCGCCCATGGACCGCCACGTTCCGCACAATCCTGCAGACCGTCGCCGGCGCAATCCTCGGTGCTGCTGGCATCGTCGCCGCTCTTGCAATCCTGGCGCCGCAGTTCCTCGCCGCGATCGCCGATGTCCTGCCGCCTGAGTGGCTCGCATGGGCAACGGCCGCGGTCGCAACCATCGGAGCTCTTGCCGGCGCTTTTGCCCGCGTCATGGCGATTCCCGGCGTCAACGAGTGGCTAACCAAAATCAAGCTCGCTGCGTAACTGACCGATTCAGGAGATCAACATGACATATTCCGAAGGCCAATCTGGCCACCTCGCCACGCACGCCGCCATCGATGTGTCGATCGCGCAGCACGCCACTGACATCGCGTCCGTGGCCACCGACCTCGCCACGCTCGAAACCGGGCTCCCTGCCACGTTTGCACCGAAGGCGATCCCGACGCTCTGCGTACTGGGAGACTCGATCACGGAGCAGGGCGGGATACTGCCCGGCAACCTCAACCGGAACCGCACGTCCCCCTGGCCGTGGGGGCTGAATCTCTCCGGGCAGCGGCTCGACATTCTCGGCAACGACGGCGTGGGCGGCGACAAGACCTATCAAGTGCTCGCCCGCGTTACTAATGTTGTTGCCAAGAATCCCGGATACTGCCACGTCCTCGCGGGAACGAATGACGTGTGGAATGACATAGCCACGGCGACGACGACCGCCAACCTCGACGCGATTGTCGAAGCGCTGCTGGCTGCTGGAATCCGCGTATTCATTGGGACCATCCCCCCGAAGGACGGGGGCACGACCACTCAGCGCGCCCTGCAAGCCGCAGCCAATGACCACATACGCCAAATGCCGTACCTGTATTCCAACGTGACGCTGGTGGACTACGAGGCCGTTCTCACCGATCCAACCACGGGAATCTACCCGACAGGCTGGTCGGCAGACGGAACCCACCTGGTTAACAACGGCGGGTTTGCCGCAGGTCGGGAGTTTGCGCGCGTCATCGCAGCGACCGTGCCCGAAAACAACCGACTGGCTACGTCAAAGTTCGGAACTGTAAACCTGCTGGGCAATGCCGGTCGATTCTTCCTTGGAAACGGTTCGCCCGGTGGGGGGTGGCAGCAAGCGCAGTATTCCGTTGCCCCAACGAACACGCGCGTAGCCCGTGCTGACAACATCCTCGGCACCATGCAGCAAGCCGTGATACCAGACGGTGATAAGTGCACCTATACCGTCAACGTGCCGATCAGCGCTGACATGGCAGTCGGTGACACTGTGGAAATGGTTCTCGAATACGATCTGTCAAACGTGGACCCGACCATAAGCGGGACGGGTAAAGCATTCACGTCAGGCATTCAGGCTTACGTCAACAGCGCATTCATCGGCCCAAACATGCGCTACGACCTGTGGATGACCTCGACCACCGAAGTCCCCCCGATCACTTCGCGGTCGGGTGTGTTCCGCACGCCGCCGCTGCTCATCCCGGCGGGCACCACGCTAATCCAGTGATTTGTGTACGCCTGGCATGGATGCACGGTCAAGTTCGACCGGGCGATTCTTCGCAAGGTCTAGTCGGATGCGTGTCGCAGCTGCTGATACGGCGGCTGCGGCGCCACGTCCCCCCATTGATTTGGCGGACAAGAACTGAGGTGTTGAGTCGGGGGCGCCATCTTCTTCGGTGGTCCCGTGCTGGGACACGGCGATCGCGACGAGCAGGAAAACCGCGGTTGAATCAAGCGCTGGCTGAGAAACCAGCAAGGTGATGAAAATCACTGTCGCAGTGGGCGCGAGCACCTTCCACCGGCCAGTGAGCGGGCTAAGGATCGCCAAGGCGATCGCAACGGCGAATGGCAGGCCGTAGGCTCCGATCGACGCGATGAGATTCACTGCACCGATATTCCCGCTTTCCATGCCCCCGGAAAACGGTGAGGACAGCAAAGCGTTTAGTCCCTCGATGGTCGCGCGAGTTCGTTCATCAAGTGACAGCTCGTTGAGCGTGGCTTTTGCTGACAGGCCGAGTACTGGCGCGGCTATCGCCAACCATACGGAGACCGCAAGCAGTGCTCCTGAAAAAAGAAACTTGATGTGCCTACCTAAAAGCGACTTCGCCCGGGTGGCCACCACCCATGCCACTACCGCAGCGACGGCAAATGATCCGAAGCCCGCTGTCGAGAGGGGCGCGACTACAGAAACGAGAAGCGCGGCCCGTAGCGGCTTGCTCCTCCACCCGACCGCCGGGGCCAAGAAGAATGCGACGGCTCCGTAGAGAGCCATCCATCCGGGCTCGCGCCCAATACCGACAAACCTCGGAATCACCAGCCCGCCAATATTGCTTTGGCTCAGGGTCGAAGAGAAAGGGAAGTACACGGGGTGAACACCAGGCCATGATCCGACTGGGATTAGCGCAACTTGGCCGGACCCAACGCCGCCCACTGCCCACACCGCAAGCGTGACCAGGTAAGAGACGGACAATGCGGCGATCAAGATGATAAAAAGCCGCCCGACAAGCTTGGCGCGGTTCGCATCTGCGAGCACGATCGATGCGAGCACGAGCGTTCCGAGCATCAGAGCTGCGCTTTGAATAATGTTGCCAATGTTTGCCTGGGGCTCAAATAGCGCAGCGCGGACAAGTAGCCAAACGTAAGCAAGGCCTATCCAGAACGTGATCCGGCGAAGAGGCGCGAGGTTCTTGCTGAAGAGCTTCAGATGCCCACGATCGTGGACAATCGCCAGGAAAGCAGCCAGGGCGACGAGGAGCGTCGCAATGACGGATAGGTCTTCACCGAGAATGCTCGGCCTCATGAAGGGAATGGCCAGAACCACTAGGAGCGGGGACGTAACTGCGGACCAGCGCAAGGATATGAAGAGAAGGAGAACACCGCCCAGCACGACAGCGATGGTAGAAGGAGCCAGGACAACAACGAGCGTCGCCACAATAATGACTGGCGCACTCAGTGCAAATAGTTTCAGATTCCCCACTGTGACAGTATGGCCGACCGAGACCCGCCCAATTCGACAGTGTGGGAGAAGCGTCGGAATCAATGCCTTCGAATTGATGGCGAGGGAACACGGATACGCTTACGGGCATGGGGGAATCTCAGAGAGTGCCAGTCCAGAAGCGCGCCCGAGTACATTACGTTGACGGGCTGCGGGCATTGGCGGCGCTCTACGTGCTTGCACATCATTCATACATGATGGTATTCCCGATCGAGTACGGCAGCCAGCCAAGTGGCCCCTTGGGGACTTTCACCGGATGGCTGCTCTGGGGCCACTTGGGCGTGACAGTGTTCATCGTCCTCGCGGGCTTCTCCCTCACTATCGCGGTAGCGCCCCGCGAGGGAGTGCTGAAGGGAGGATTCAAAGGATTTATGGCCAGACGGGCGTGGCGAATTATCCCGCCATACTTGCTGGCGATAGCGCTCACCGCAGCATTGTCGCTAACGTACATCGGCGAGAAAACTGGCACCCATTGGGACCTGTCACTTCCATTGAGCTGGCAGAGCGTATTAGCGAATGTCCTTCTGATTCAAGATATCTGGCGGGTGCCGGGCGTCAGCTACGTTTTTTGGTCGGTGGCCGTCGAATGGCACATCTACTTGATGTTTCCGGTGATGTTATGGATATGGCGCCGCTGGAACCTCTACGCCGCACTGGCTTTTGGCTCGCTCGTCGGATTGGCAGGCGTAGGGCTGGCTAGGTACGTTGACGGTATCAATGGGCTTTGGCCCGTGTACTACACCTTGTTCGCCCTCGGAGTCGGTGCGTGTGCAATCGGACATTATGCCCCGGCATGGGGTCGGCGGATTCCCTTCGGGTCGATCGGGCTTTTAGGGCTTCTGGCCGTGGCTCTCATCCTCTCCATCAAACAGTGGGAATGGTTCGTCGCCCACGCGAAGTTTGTCGATTTGTTAGCCGGGGTGTCTATTTCTCTCCTTCTGCTGTCCCTGCACCTGGGGCGAATGAACCCACTCAAGCGGATGCTCTCGGCAAGGTGGCTCGTGTTCGTCGGCGGCTTTTCCTACAGCATCTACCTCATGCACGCGCCGATCCTGCAAGTATTCTGGCAACTGTTCGCTATCAGTTCGCTCAGTAACCCTGCCGTCCGCGTAGTCGTCATGGTTGCTCTCATCGCGCCCCTAACGGCCGCGGCAACCTATGGCTTCTACTGGTTCTGCGAACGTCCATTCATCGGCACATGGCGGCGGGTCAAACTTGGCGCCGACAAGTCCCAAGATCGTGTTCAGCTCGACACGTAGGGAGAGCCTCGCGATCGGCTCAATGGGATCGGCTAAAGGGCCGAGCAGACCTCGCCACTATCTCGCCCAGACTGTTGCATCTGAACTACCCCTGCTAGACACAAATCTCCCCGCCGCTCGATCCTCACGGATTGGGTGGCGGGGATTTTTGTCGTGCTCGGGGGACCTACATTTCTAATCGGAACACTCGGC
>Ga0314855_100024_pt1 | contig 50449 bp, 85 predicted proteins | sample 2018CB1WmetaG_FD_203636 | JGI IMG/M metagenome (GOLD analysis project Ga0314855, IMG submission 203636) | Cryopeg brine viral communities from Beaufort Sea near Barrow, Alaska, United States - 2018 CB1W | ecosystem: Environmental > Aquatic > Marine > Coastal | place: USA: Alaska | collected... | reverse complement strand
CTTTCGACATGGACTTAGCAGCGCGCTCGGCGGCCAGTAATTCGGCTGCAGTGGGTTCCGGCACCACCTCGGGGGCGGGTGGCGCAGGAATGACAACCCATGCCCCATCCACTATCTGAGCAGTTTCGCCATTGCTCAAGCTGGGTGGCTTGGCTTTATAAGCCCCGCCCGGAATGAGGAACACGCCCGGCTCTAGCGGGCTTTCCTGTGCCGTTGTCTCGCCGATGTAGAATCCATCGAAGTCGGTTTGATAAACTTTCATTGCCCTGCCCTTAATACTTGATGCACCAGAGAACCGCGAGGTTCCGCACGCGCGTTTCGCCAGTCCCGTAGGCGTCGAGGTTTCGGGTTCCTAAGTTCTGGCCTGTGGATGAGTAAACAAATCCGGCGCCTGTGGAGGTGCCAGCGTTAAAAACGGTGTAGGCCGTCTCTTGGTGGGCGCCGACGCGGTCGGCCTGCTCCGTACCGATGACCCGGCCCGTATCAACGCCACGTCCATCATCAAGACCCCGCAGCACAACCGCGCGACCCTCTGGCACGTTAAAGGTCGTTGAGCCGTTGCCCGCGCCGAATGAAGTTCCAATCGCAGTAAACAGATCAGCGTAGGTTGTCCTAGAAACAGCGGCGAAGTTGCATTTTATCGTTTCTGGTGGTGGCGTGAGCCCTCCGTATGGGATCAACGTACCCGGCTGCACACCTTGCGCAGTAGAAGCAGCCAGTGCGGCGATCGCTTCTGCTGTCCGAAGTGCCGTCATAATCTTCGTATTGTCGGTCCCAGCCTCAGCTTGGAGCTGCGTTGCGAGTGCAAAGAAGTCGTTAGGATCAACGGCATTGAACTGATCCAGCATCGAGCCGGTAATCCACGCGAGGAGGTTCAGCGCCTTCGTGTTGAATGTCGCCGGATCATCCAGACCCGGAACCGGCGGCTGACCTGTAATTGGAATTGTCATCAGGCGAGTCCTTCTACTTTTAGATTTGCGAATGAGGCACCGCTGGCAGACAGCGGAATGTCGAAGTCTTGAAAGAAGCCGTAGGTTTGCGCCCCGTAACCAACTGCATCAGCCGAGATAAAATAGAGCGACGGGTAGGCGCGCAGGCTGCTGAGGATATTGCGCACCCGGCGCCCGTCCTCCGTTCTCAGGTAGAATTGAAAGGTGGTCGTGTCGGCAAAAGCCCGTTCGACAATTATCGCATTGCCGAAAGCATCCCGTTCTTTGGTCGAGAAGTCCCGAATACCGATCGTTGTATTGGTCAACGTCTCGCCGAGAACATAGGTCGGCCCAAGGAGGATCTGGCCGATACTGACGATGCTGCTCGCGTTGACCGCCGATAAGGTGATTGTGACGGTGTTGCCGGGGTAGCCCAGCACGTCATCGAAGATAGTATCGCCGACGTCCTCCAGTGAAATATCGGTCGTGAAGAACGTCCAGTAATCCACGATAGCCGAATTGGTAAAACGGTTGATCGTTCGCGTATAGATGACGTTCGCGCTGCTATCCGTGATCGTCACATCCACAATCGCCGCGCCGACATTCAAAAGCGCGATACCTGATACCGGCTTATCGAAAACCAGCTCATAGGTGATTGTGTCGAGCTGGGATGTCAGCTGGTGGATCTTGGTGTCGAAAGACCGCCAGCGATTATTAAACCCCATGTCGAGCCAGTTGGTCCCGTCGTCGGTTCGGGGGTCGTTCCCAGTATTGCTGTCGATGACGGAACGGTAAACGCGATGATCCAGCATCACGTCATCATCGACAGCATAGGTTGTCCCGATCAGCCAAGTGGCTGCGTCATCCTCTGGCACGTTGCTGGTAATCAGCACCGTGTCAGTGACTGGGAGTGGTTTAATGACCTTCATGGATTACGCCCTTTCCTTCGGCATACCGACAGCTTCCCATCTTGCCAGTGTATTGGCTTGCTCTTTTTGGAACCGATCAGCGCGCAAGAGAAGATCGCGGTTCTCTTGGCGCAGACCGGCCATTTCCGCCTGCAGCGCGACCAGCCCTTTCTCGAGCATATCATTGCGGGCGGCCTGCGCATCCCTGACCTGAGCGCTAACCGCTGCGGCCCCAAGATCCTCAGTGGACCCGAGGGACGCACCACCGCCGACGCCCAGCTGCGACAACACCTTGGACGCAATGCCACGATATTCCAGATGACTGCCGGATCCCTCCTGAGCCACGCGCAGATACTCCCGGACGGCATTGATGTCGCCCTTTTTCGCCGCCTCGATCGCATCCTCGACATTCATCCCACCGCGCGCCGCTTTCTGCGCGTAGCTGGACGCCGCGAGCTGCGCATCATTCAGCAGATCCTTGACCAGCTGGCGGGTGGCATCCGTTACCGCATCGAAGGCAGGTAGAATTGTGGACAAACCGCCCGACAAGCTGAGGACGCTGGCGTAGAGGGTCGCGCCCGCCTCAGTCGTGATGTCGATACTCTCGACCAGCGCGCGGAAGGCATCGCGGCTGGTGGGAAGCGCAAAGCCCAGATCCGCAAAGGAACTGGTGAGATCTCTGGTTACATGCGCTACGCGCTCGGCTTCGCTGTAGAAATTCTGATAGTAGCCGCTCGAGATCTCCACCATCGCCTCAAGCGTGCCGAAGGCGTCGACCAGCTGCGACGCCGTTGCTGCGCCGGTCAATGAGACATCCATCAGGGTACGGTCCAGCGTTGCGAAGATCGTATTGACCCCGTTCAGGCTGGTGGCAAGCCGCTGCAATGTCAGGGCAGCAGTTTCACCTTCCTTGGCGAAGGGCGCCGAGTTAAATAGCGCACCGGCCATACCATCAGCGACTGCACTCAGGGCGCGCTGAAACTCCGCATCAAGTGCCGCCTGATCAAACGCATCTTTCGCATGGCCGTAGCCAAAGGCCACCGCTGCGAAATTGTCGATATTGTTGGTCGCAAGACCAAGGCTATCGGCCATCTCGAGCGTGTTGCTTCGGATTGAGGCCACAGCGCTTTGCAAGCCGGAACTCATTTCCGGCGGCAGCCAATCGAACCGGCCCGTTTTACCGCTGCTCAGATAGCCGCCCTTGTAGTGGCGCAGCTGATACTCGGTCTGGATCCCGCCGCCACCCAAGGTGCCGCCATATCCGCTTGAGGCATATTCGCGCTTCGTGGCCCCTTTCAGGAATTTGAACGCGGCATAGGCTGCGATTGCATAAGGCGCGACTGCGCCAACCGCTGCCCCGATCGATGCCACGCTGCCACCGGCCAGCGCCGTGCCAACCTGCGCACCGGCGGAGGCGATACCCGACATCAAACCGCCGCCCGCGCCGAAGGTCGCCGCAATCGTATTGCTGAAACCAGACGCGAAAGCACCGCCAAGCCCGCTGATGCTGCTCAGTAGGCCGCCGCCACCACTACCGCCGCCGGTCAGCGTGCTGAGAAGCCCACCACTGCCGCCGGTTGCCGCCGCCGCCGCACCGCCAATCCCGCTAGAGCCGACGCCAAGACCGATCAGGATCTTGTTGCGCGCGGCCGTCGAGATCATCTGAACCAGCAGGTTTTTGAAGCTGCTAAGGATGCTGTCGGTGAACTTGTCGAAATCTTTGAAGCCACTCGCCATCCACTCGCCCCAAGCGTCAGCGACGTCATTGACCAGAGGCAGTTGATCCGCGAGGCCGTCATTGAGCTTGTCGAGTTGCTTGTTGTAGGCGCCATCCGACAGACCCGCATCCAAAAGACCGTTCAGCGTTGCCAGCTCAGAGTTATATTTCTTCACCGGGTCAGCATCGAGCTCCATGCGCTCAAGCTCATCAGCCAGATCCTTGGCCGACTTAGCCGCCTTGCTCAGCCCACCGGCCGCGCCACCCGTCTTGCTGCCGCCGCCCGCAGCTGTACCCACTGCATTGAGCGCGGAAACCTTGTCCGAATAGGCTTTGTTGAGGTTCTGGACGTTGGTGTATTCCTCGACCTGACGATTGATCAGGCCAGAAATATAGACGTCCTCGGCGACGTTCGCCGCATCTGCCAAGCCGTATTGCTGTTCAAGCTCTTTGCGATAGCCCTCAGCGCCCGCCGTGATCACCCCATAGCCAGAGTCGATCGCGTTGATCTGAGCGGTCAGCTGGGCCGCACGGTTCTGGAACCCTTGGATCCCGGCAGGGGCCGCCGCGAGGTTATTCGCAACCTGCATGGCCGCGCTGGCCGCCGCTGATAGCTGGCTGGCAAGACGACCGGCGGCCGTGCCTGCGGAAAAGGCAGACTCGCCGACGCGGTTCATCGAATCCACGACGTCCTCGGTATTCTCGCCAAGCAGGACCGTTTCGCCAGAAGCATCCCTGAGATAGGCTTTGAGCAGATCCAGCTCAGCGACAGCCTTATCGTATTCAGGGCCGACAAGCCCGGCCGCTTCCACGATCTCAGTCTGCACAGCAACCGCCGTTTGCAGTTTACCGATCCAGTCCTGATAGCTCGCCAGATCCTCGTCAGACATGCCCATGCCGGAACTGATCAGGTTCTGGTAGGTGCTGATCACGTCACGCGCCTGCCCGGCGGTATTCGCGGCTTGCAGATACCTCTCCGACAGCATCGACTGAGCGACAGCCTCTTGGCGGGCGACATCGATCGCACGCAGGCTGGTTTCGATCAGCGCAATTTTCGACCCGAGCACGTCATAGGACACCTTGCCCATCTCAAGCAGGCGGTTCGATAGCTGCAAAGCCTGCCGCGCCTCTTGGTTCATAGCGTCAGCAGCTGCGATGACAGCCGCTTCGATAGGATCATGCTTCGTGAAGAACTCGGACACCGCAGCCGTTAGGGCGGTCAACTCACGCGCAAAGCCCGTTACGACCACCAGAGCGCCCCGGATGATATAGGTCAGACCAGCTTCGCCCAGCGCGATCGCAAGCCCCTCGAGCGCAGACTTTGCCGCCAAGGCATCACCCGCGAGATTGTCGCGCATGATTGCCGCCATCTCGGATGCCGCGCCTTTGGTGTCCCGCAATTCGTCGCCGAAATCGCTGACCCGATCGCCCGCATCGATCAGCACAAGTGCGCCAGACGCCGCCTCTCGACCAAACAGCGTCATCGCATCGGCCGTGTTGATGCCTGCCGCTCCGAGCGCCTGCATTGCCCCGGCCAGACCATGCGTCTGAGGATCGATGTCAGCCGCCGTCAGGCCGTAGCTCTTGAGCACATCGCGGGCTTGGGTGGTAGGGCCAGCCAAAGAGGCCATAACGCCCCTCAGCGCCGTGCCTGCACGCGAGCCTTGGATACCTGCATCGGACAGGATGCCGATCGCTGCGGCCGTATCTGCCAGATCGATCTCAAGGGCCGCCGCGATAGGGGCAACGGTCGACATCGCAGATCCGAGCTGAGACACGTCAGTATTCGCGCGGGATGCAGCTGCAGCAAGCACGTCGCTGACAACGGACGCATTTTCAGCTGCAATGCCAAAACCGGACATGATGTTGGACGCCGTATCAGCCGCTTGACCAAGGCCAAGGCCGGCGGCCGTCGCAAGATCCAGAACAGCTGGCAAGGCTTTGATGCTTTCGGTCGCCGTGAAACCGGCCATGCCGAGGAATTTCAAACCATCAGCCGCTTGCGCCGCGCTGAACTCGGTTGTGGATCCAAGCTCCTTAGCGATGTCGCGCATACTCTCCAGCTCGCTGGCCGTGGCGCGCGTGATTGCCGCGACCTGAGACATCGAGCTTTCAAATTCACGGATCACGCTCACCGCCGCCCCGAGAGACGCCATAGCGCCGACGGCGGCCCCAACCGCCAGCGCCATGCCACCAAAGGCTTTCTTTGCAACGCCAGCCGCGCCTGCGGCTTTCTTGCCGGATCCCGAAAAACCATCCAATTCGCGATTGGCTTGGCGGATCTGTCTGGAGTCGACCTCAAGTCCCAGCTCTGCAACGTCTCTCATCGTTTAATCCCTTTCCCAAGGTGGTATTGAAAGTGGCAGTTTTCCCTCATCGAACCCAGCTTTGAAGGCCGCGCAGATTTTCGCGACCAGCGCCGCCTCTTGCCAAGTTTCGATAGGTGAGCCCGGCATACCGACTGCCGGGAGGATCTGGGAAAGCGGGATTGCGACCATGTCGCCCATTCCCGCTGGGGCCAGAAAGCCCAGATCCCTTGCCGCCTTGTATAGCCCGAAACCGTCTTTGATCTCGGGCCATACTGGTTTTTTGCCCAGCTTGATCAGATGCACAGCGCGATTGAAGGGCATGCGCTGCACATCCTTGCCGGTATCCATCTCCGCATGAGAGGACAGCCAGCCGATCGTAAAAGCGGCGTCGATTAACTCTCGGCTACGGGTCGCTTCCAGTGCGACTTCTTTCCCAAAAAAGTGTCAGCCTTCGCCCTTATCCAAGCGCGGTTTTTGAACAGCTTGAGCGCATTGTTGCGCGAGAACTCCAGAACTTCCGGCTCGGCGTCCTCGTCGTCCAACTTGTCCGTCTCGAGATAGGTGATGTTGCGCCATCCCGTCACCAGATCCGCATAGAACTCGGCCTGCACGGCTTCGTTCTTGGTTGCCAGCTCAAGAATCTCCTCGGCGCTCATATCCTTTGAGGATCTGCTTTCGCCATCCTTGCGGTTCATGGCCTTGACCATGCGCGTGCCAGCCTTGCGGCCGGTCAGGCTTTCGACGCCAAGAAAATCAATCTCGATCTTCTCGCCGTTCAGGAAAAGCCCCTCGTTATCGTAGGGGTCAGTCAGGTGCATCGTCGCGCTGCGCTCGGCGTCGTTGCGGGTATCAATTCGGGCCATATCCATTTGGCGTACTCCATAAGGTTTCTGGTTTCATAGAAAGGGATGCCGGTGAAACCAACCCCGGCACCCCCCCTCTCACCCTGCGCTTAGAGTGGTGGAACTCCGCGCGCCGGATCTCTTAGGTGGTGACGCGAACCGTGCCGGTCTGGCCGCGGATCGTGAAAGACGCACCTTTGAACGAATTGGGCGTGCGCTCATTGTCGCGGTAATTCGCGATGACGCCCTGAAAGTAAACATCTTCGCCGTCTGCATCGGTGACGCCGAAGCTGATTGTGGTGTTGTTGTTCGCATTGTCGCGGATCAGGGTCTGACCCGTATCCGTGTTATCGACCTCGACCGTCACAGCGATTTCGCCCAGATCCTTCACGCCGTTGACGTGAGATTTCCGGCCCGGCTTGAGAAGGTCAAAGCTGACATCCTCAGACGTGTCGCCGATTTCGCCAATGGTCAGGATCTTGCCGACCTCGACCAGCGTAAGGGCTGTGTAGCCCGACATATCCTCGGTCGCAGGAGCGCCTGCGAAAGCGCTCAGTGTTGAGCCAACGTAAGTAATAGACATTTTGAAACTCCTATGCCTCTGGATGATCCCGGCGTTCACCCGCATAGGGGAACCGCCTCGCCGGGTAAGGCGGTATTCAGGTGGCTGTGGCCGCGTATCTCAGCGCGACTGGTAGCCGGTATGCTGTATCGTCTGGGTAGGCCGCCACGTCAGCGCTTGGCGCCTGCGTGATCGTCACTACCCCAGACAGGATAACAAGTCTCAGGGTCTTGGGCATTAAGAGGCGAATGGCGTCGTAGATGTCGAGCCCCGCATCCTCGCCCAGTCCCTTTTCAGTGCAGATGACGATGTTCATCGTGCCGACCTCGCGATCGATGTCGCCGTTCAGCGACTCGTCATCATTGATCCTCGAGCTGAACACGACCTCAAGGCGCGGGAGGGTCGAGGTATCGAAATTGATATTCGGCCAAGCCTCAGAAGCCAGATTGCCCGTTGCCAGTTTGGCCTTGAGCGCGTTCGAGATGTCCTTGCGGTTCATGGGATCATTGCTTTCGCTCTTGTGACGGCCTTGCTGACATATCCCGGCCATTTGCCTGCCGCGACATCGCGCCAGAAAGTGCCGGGATAGCCGTTGAAGCCGTAATGAATTGGCCGGGCATAGGGCGCGTTACCACCACCCCAGCCAAATGTCGCCAGATCGCCGCCTCTCATCGCGCCGACGACCAGTGTGTAGCTGCCCCGCCCGGTCCCGCTCAGCGGCGTGGATCCGTAGAGGGTCGATTGCAGGGAGCCTGCCAGCGCGCCGAAATCTCTCGGGATCGCGCCCCGTTTCGGACTGCCGCCGCGTGCGATACCCGGCACGACCTCGATCCCATTCATCAGATCGTTCGTGGCTTGCTTGACGATTGCATCCAGCCGCCGCCGGGTTTTCCCCGTCCAAGCGTCCAGATCTGCCATTGAGTAGCGGGTCATGCGGCCTCCTCGAACTCTGCGGCCTGCGCGATCCAGTCGATGTCGATCCGTTTGAAGCACCGGCAGTTGATGATTTCCTTGGCCGGTGCGCCCAGCGATCGATCGCCGGGATAATTCATCAGGTAGCCGTCGCCGGTCACGAAAGGATCGCCGCGCTGGCGCACTTGACCATCCATCGCCGCGTGACTGTCGCGGGTGAATTTATCGTTTGAAGCGTCCCAGCTCTCGCTCACGTTATTGGTCGACAGCTTGCCACCATCGAGCAGCTGAGCCATCCCCTCATCCTGCGCCGCGTGCACGCTGCCCAGAAGCTCGGTCCGGGCAATCATCTCGCCGCGCATACGCAGCATTTTGTTTTCCATCCCGGTCAGGATCTTGCCCGCTTTATCCGTCGGGATCCGTTTGCCGTCCCGCATCGCGCGCTGGATCGTGCGATCGAAAGTCTTATTCCGGCTTTCACGATTGAGGTAGTTGCGCATCAGCGCCCGACCCTCTGCGGTTGTCGGATCTGCGCCCAGCTCGGCCATCGCATTTTTGCGGTCGGTGATCTGGCCGCGATGCAGGCCGATCATTCCGCCCTCGCGCTTGCCGGTTGCCCGATTGATACGGCCCACCAGATTGAGCGCTGCGGTTCTCGGTGACGTGCCTTCCGCAAAGCCGCGCGTCAACTCGGCGGCGACGTTCTCGCGGATCTCCTCGATCACACCTTTCGGCCCGGTGATCAGCTTGGACGACTGCGTGCGCAGCCATTGCTCAGCGCGGGGGTTGGCCGCATCGAACATTGCCGTGACCTGAGCGCCCGCCGCGCCCGCCTGCGCCATCCATGTTGCCATGACGATGTCGCCGGCTTCTTGGTAGGCGGCCGTCAAGCCGCGATCCAAAGCCGAGAAATAAGCGCGCTCGAGATTGAGCAGGGCCATGACGCGCTCCGTGTTGCCGCTCTCGATCGCCTGCACCAAGAGATTGAGCTGCACGTCGCTTTTGACCGTGGCGATGCTCTCAAGGAAAGCCCGGCGCACACCCGGCTCAAGACGGTCTGCAATGTCGTTCAGGGTTTCACGTTTTGCCATTGGTCTACCGTTTCAAGTTATTGGCCCAGATCACCCACGCCGAGATCCTGACCATCATGTGAAAAGCTCCGAGATGAAATGCGGTCTGGCAGGCGCGCGCGCTTTCTTCCGGGTAGTCGTCAATAATCGTCCTCAAGAATTGAGATCCACTTCCCAGAGCAGCGTCAAACCACCCGGCGCCAGAGGGCGAACCTCAGAGATCTCGTGCCACTCGCTATCGTCAGTCGCCACTGCCGCCGTGATCCCGACTGACACCCGGTCGCCCTTGGTCGGGGTAATGCCGGTTGCGGTCGAGACAAGCAGTTTGCGCTGCGTCGTGCCAACCAGCGTGCCATTGGCATCCCGCAGCCGCTCATTGAGATCGACGGCGATGATGTCCTTGTGCTCTGGCAGGCTGACCGGCGCCCACTCGTTTCCGGCCTTAACGATCCGGCGCAACGCACAAGGCTGACCAAAACGCTTGATCAGCCTTTCTGCAGTTGCCCGAGATCTGGCGTAGTTGAAGCCCGCCATTAGGCGTCAACGAACATGATAGCGGCCAGCTTCTCGCGCAGATCATCAGCCGTCTTGTCGTTCAGGCCGTCCTGATCGACGCCGTGCGCCCAGAGCATTTCAATCAATTCAGACTTGCGGGCCTTGGCGATGTCGCTGCGCGTGATCAGCGCTTCCGGCTCGGCCGTTGCAGGTGCCTCGACCGTCAGATTGGCGCGCAGCAGCTGCCCGGCGATATACGGCTCGCCCTGCAGCTGGCTTAGCGTGTCCTTGCTGACAGTCAGGATCCCATTGGCCGGGATGACGTGGCCGGTCGATGACGTGATCTCGCGCTTGGTGTTGTTTTTCAGCTCATACATTGGTTCAGTCCTTTTTCTTGACGGTGTATCCGTAGACCTCAGCTGCATCCAAGAAGCTGGCTTCGGACATGAAGGGGCGGGCCCAGACCTCAGACATCTGCGCGCCGACGGTTACTTTTGCAGTGACGACTTCATCAATCGCGATGCGAATAGTGAGGTCGATTATTTCCTCGATCTCGATGCCAGCCTCATCGAAAACTGTGGTGCCCATCCCGAGCTGCAGTCGGCCGTTCTCATCCGGCTTGGGCGGTACGATTCTGATCATGTGGTTTCCTCCATTGGTTCAGGCGCTCCAAGCAGCACGCGGGTCCAGCCCGACATCGAGCGCATGCGGTTTCGATATTCTTCCGGCACAGTCAGCCATTGCTCGCGGAAGTCCTCAGCGGATCCCCAGTCTTTGCGGGTTTGATCCCAGAAATGCGGCGTGACGGTCATCGGCACTCCGCAGAACACGACCCGGTCAAAGCCCAGATCGATCAGCGCCACCTTGGCGGCATACAGCCCGGACGATCCACTTTTCGCCTGACCGGGAAACAGATCAGACGTCCTGATGAAGTGGTCAGGAATGTGCGGTCGCGCTCCGGGCTGCGCGTAAAAGGCGGCAGGCTCGGGATGACCTTGCTTGGCCCGGTCGGCAACCCAGCCCTTGCTGAGGAAAAACCGGGGATGCAGGCTGATCCATGCGTCCAGCGGCCCGGCCCATTTGGCCCCAGCTTCATTACAGGCCACAACGCCGTCCCAGCGGCTACCAGCGGCACAGGGCGCCGAACCGGCTCCGTCGCTACCATCCACCCCCAAGAAGCGGCTTAGATCACTCCAGAGGCTTTCAGCGCCTCCCAGTACGAGACACGTTTTCAAATTTCGATACCCCAAGTGTTGCCCGGGCCGATCCAGTAGCCGGGGCAGAGATCGTCGGCGGCCCGGCGCACTGACGGCCAGTTGATGCCAGCGCCAGTAATCGAGCCACCCTTTTTCAGCTTCCGCGTCCAAGCCATGATGTCGGACCGGACGCCCAGCTCAGACAGATCCGCGTCGATAAAGACGAAGTCGAGCGATCCATCCTCGACCCGATCCGCTGCGGCCACTGAGTAGCCTTTGAAGATGCGGATCCGGGGCCGGAACACGGCGAGACGATTCCGCGCCGCCTGCTCCAGAATACGATGCGGCCAACCGGTCCAGTTTTCCGGCCCGGCGATTTGCGGCTGCGCTTCCCAGAGATCCACCACCACCAGTTTCATCCAGAGACAGCGCGACAGGATCGCTGCGGCCGTCTTGCCTTCGCAGGTGCCCAGCTCAACCCCCGATCGCCAGTTGTTGATCGTGGCAAGGTGGATCAGCGTGTGGGCCTTGGTCATCACCCAATGAGGGGTTTCGATCGTCGGCTCGATGTCGTCCGGTGACGTGACCTTCGGCAGGGGCGTGATCGTCACTTCTGAACCCACCATGTATAGTTTTCGGCAGTAAGGACGCGCGAGAACGCCTCATTGACGGCCCGATCAACCCCGCCAAACCGATCGTCTGGATTGCCGTAATCATGCCCGCCGAGCCAGCCGCCCGGTTTCACGATCCGGTGCCACGCGGCGATGTCAGCGCTGCACCCCTCATAGGAGTGGTCGGCGTCGATGAACACGAGATCCGCACTGCCGGTCAGCATAGACGAGGCGGTGTAGACGCTATCCGCCTCGATCACTTGCGCGCCGATCTCAGACGCCACCCTGCAAGCTGCAACCATATTCTTGGTGGCCTGCTCCTGTGAGTGCAGCGCATGGTCATCCCGCGTGTCCCGGTAGGCTTTAGGCTGGAACTCAATCGGCAGCCAGTTGTCGATCATAATCCACTGGATGTCGGGCCGGGACTGGTAGACCCACCATGCAAGATGCCCTCTCAGCGCACCGACCTCGATCACAATGCCGTTCATTGGCGTGCGATCGATAATCGCCTTGCCGCGCTGTTTGACTGCGTCGCTTACCTTGACCATGCGTCTGCCACCCATCCTGATTTGATTTCGTTCATTTTCGGTCTGCCGTGAAACGTCACGATGCTGGACCCGGCAGGGGGATCCAGCTGCGCGTGTAGCTTGTAGCTGGCAACGACACCGGCTTTGAAAGCTGTGGGCCCATAGCCGGCGTCAGCGGCCACGTCCTCGATAAACGCCTGATCGCCAATGCGGCCGTCGGTGCGTCGATCGTATTGCGTTCGGAAGCCGACCGGATCTGCGCGAAAGCGGTCGTAGATCTCGCGCATGTCGCCGGTCCAAGCCATCACGCTCGAATTATGGCTTCCCGACGTCAGGAAATCACCGACCATGCGCAGAGATCCAGACGTGTCCAGCAGGCGATCGAGATCCCCAGTGATCAGGCTATCCAGATCGATGTAGAGGACGGGCCCAGCAAAAAGGCCGGGACGGAAAAGCTCGATCTTGCTCCACCATCCCGGCCAGTTTTCAGTGAGTGGAACCGTCTCGATATTCCATTGCTCGAGCGACAGGTTGAGATCTGTCAGGCAGACGAAACGGTGGGCCGACATATTGCGCTCGACAGCTTCGGCCAGCCTGATCACCCATGATTGGGTGTAGGTGCCACCCGACCGATAGACGCAGGCGACTGTCGGCCATGAAACGGTCAGCACCGAGCGAGGCCAGCAGCGATCGTATCTTTGATGTGCTCCAGCCATTCCTCCATCAACTCGAAATCCGCCCGCGTCGTCGCGCTTGTCCATGTCATCGTTTTGTCGTCGCCCTTCGGCAGAACGACCAAGGCCAAAGGCGCCGTGGCGATCATCTGTGTCATGCGCTTTCGCATGAAGTCCTCATCGTTATTGCCATAGATCTCGCGCACAGGAGGCGTGTCGGTCACGGCTTCCGGGGCTTCATCGGGCTTGACGTACCAAGCGCCATTTGAAGGATGCCAACCGTCATCACAGGCCGCGCAAGTGGCCCCGCCGTCAGCCAGAAGCTCGAATGTGGCGCACCCGCAAGTGCAGACCCAGATCACTTTTTCAGGCTTGGGGAACTCAGTGATGCTCATCCTCTCAATGTCCCTCCAGATAGCCGGTTGCCGGCGCCGCGTTTAAGAAATGGCGCGACCAGATCCTGCACGACCGTCAGAATTGGGATGACGCTGGCCGCATCGGTTCGGGATAGGTCGAACTCGGTCGAGATTGGCCCCACCTTCTCGGACTTGACGCGCTCGCTCGGGATATAGACCGGCGACATCGATCCGGGCGTTGCCAGCTCGAGGTGAACGATCTCGGCCGTGGCCTTCTTGATCTCACGCGGCACGATGTTGTTCGCGACGGAATATCCTTTTTCGTCGGTGAGGTTGGAGCGCGGAAAAGCGAGCGCTTGCTCGCCAGCTGGACTGCCGCGCTCCTTGAGCTTGTAGCCAGCCCACGGCCACCTGACTGAGAGGTGATCCGTGGACCGGACAATCGCCTGCTCGATCAGGCTGTCCGCATACTGACTGTAGGCCACCCCTCGATCATCGGAGTGCGCTTTGTACTCCGCGACCGAGAGAAAGCCATTTGCACCGCTGAGGCCGGTGCCGTCCTCGACGGTGAGTACCATTTAGTCAGCCTTTGCTGTTTTTTCAGCGTGGGCGCGCAGAGCTTCGAGCGCGTCCTCTTTGCTGTTGATCGCAGTGTCCGAGACGGCTGCAGCTGCAGACCGCAATTCAGGCCACGTCATTGTGGCCGGATCCTTGGGTTCTTCGTTGGTCGGCGCTTGGCCGGATCCCCCTGCCGGGTCTACAGGCGCCTGCGTGCCGGTCTGGTTATTGGCCGGATCCTTGGGTTCTTCGTTGGTCGGCGCTTGGCCGGATCCCCCTGCCGGGTCTACAGGCGCCTGCGTGCCGGTCTGGTTATTGGCCGGATCCTTGGGTTCTTCGTTGGTCGGCGCTTGGCCGGATCCCCCTGCCGGGTCTACAGGCGCCTGCGTGCCGGTCTGGTTATTGGCCGGGTCATTGGCGCCGTCGCCCTGACCTTCGCCGTCGCCGTCGCCGTCGCCCGACTTGGGTTCAGCGGCTTTGCCAGTGAACTCCTCCATCGTTTCAGCGTCGAAGTCAGTGGCGTTGATCGTGATGGGCCCCTCGGCCGTTACGATCCGTATGGTTGGTCTACGCATGTCAATTCCTTTCAGGTTTCAGATTGATAGTGGGTGGTCTGGTCTTATAAAAAAGGCCGCCCACAATGGACGGCCTTTCTATCAGATCAGATCCAGCAAAGCGATTAGCCTTGCAGGATGCCGAGCCATTTGCCGTTCGGTGCGGCTGTACCCCATGCGAGGCCAACCTCGTACTTCACGCGGCGATACTGGCGGTAGACCGCGACCTGAAACGTCAGACCCGAAACCGGATCCTGAATCGTGGTCACGTCGTCAGCCTCATCCCCACCTTCGGGCATGGCGGGCAGACGTGCTGCCAGCAGCAACGAGTTGCGGTGGAAGGCAAGGTTTGCCGTGTAGGAGGCATCGGCAGATACCGCCTCGCTGCCAGCAGTCGCCTGACGCAGGCCCGTCTCATTGATCAAGACAGTGCCAGTGGTCGAGGCGCCGACCGTCACATCAGCAGCGACAACGTATTGGCTGTCGTCACCCGCGATTTGGATGACATCGCCCGCGAGGAACGCAACCGCAGCGCCAGCAGCAGTAGAGACGCCGATCGACGTCGCTCCGACCGCATTTACCCCAGTGACTGTGACAGTGCCGGTCAGCGTACCGGCAGTGTGGTTCACGACACCGGCAGAGTAGCCCATGACGAAACCATGCAGCATACGCAGCTGACGCTCGCGCAGGAGTGCGCCTGCATCGCCCGCTTCGTTCACTTTGAACAAGTTGGACTGCTTGCCTTCGAGCTTCGCCCGCGCTGCCGAACCGACGATGAGTGCGCGGCCGCCTTGCGGTGCCCCGTTATCATCCAAGATGCGGTTCATCTCGGCCAGATCCGTCATGTCGTCAGCGGTGGCGAAAGGCGTGGTGCCCGCCGTGCCGTAAGCGCGTGCGGCTTTCTGTTATTCCATGCCCAGATCCGTTTCCACGGCATTGGCAAGGGTACGGAAGCCCTGAGCGAACTGATCGCGCAGGATCGTATTGACGACACCGAACTGCGAAACAGATTTCTGCTCCTCGCCTGTCCAGCGAATTGGATAGGCTTTCGACTTGGTGATCGAGACGTCCTTGTAAGTGATCGTCTGATCGCCGGAATCGGCGGGATCGTTACCGGGCACGATGTCCTCGAGCGTGTTCTGGGGAACAACGGGCGAGCGCACCGTCTGGCCGATCGCGCCTTGCTCAGCGACAGCATCGACGTTGACGTTCGGGATGAACCCGATCAGCTCGCGAGAAACCTCGTCAAGCGCGGTGTAGAGTGTGGGGATGAGCCCAGTGAGGGTGTTAGACATTTGTAGTCTCCATGTTTGGTGAAAAAACCGGACAACGTCCGAGACGTGAGACGGGCTATCCAGCCCTTACACCGAGTCTTGCTTCCGCACCCGGCACATCCCCTGATTTCAGGGGTTAGTCGACCAGCGTGTATCCATCCTTGATACGCTGGCCGCGCGCACCGTGATCGAGCTTTTCAAACTCGCCGCGTGTGATGCGCTTAGATCCCGCTTCGCCATCATCTCCATCAGATCCAGAGCCGCTTTGGCCTCGGCCTTTCAGGATGTTCTCGCGGTACGGGTATTGGTCAATCAGGGTTTCGATCGCCTCATCAAAACCGGCAAGCTCGCCGGGCTTCGACCGTGAAAAGATCTTGTTGCCCTTGTCATCGTAGGCGATGCGCTCGCCATCTTCGATCTTGAAATTCTTGCCGAAGCGCGACTGTAGCATATCTGCCGGGATCGCGACTTTCTCCGAAACGAATTTGGACCGTGAGAAGCTGCCGCCGATCAGCTCGCTATCGAGCTTGGATTTCAGCATATCCCGCTCACCGACGATGGGCGCGTATTCATCATCCTTGGCTTTGATCGCCGCCTCGGTCTGAGCTGTAGCTGCCTTGACCGCTGCCGCTTTGATCTCCTCGACCTTTCCGGCATCGATGAGCTTTGCTTCGTCAATGTTCTTGATCGTCTCCAGAGCCTTGAGTGCAGCTGCTGGATCTCCGATGCCCTCGAATTTCTTAAACGCCAATTCTGCCGCTTCCTTGGCCTCGCGGTGAGTTTGCGATTCCTTGTTCAGCGACGTGATCTTTGCCAGAGCGTGCGGGGCATCAAATGCGACATCTTTGCCATCGTCATCAGTGTAGACGGGTTTGCCATCCTGAATAGCGGCATAGGTGACGCCTTCGATCTCGGTTGTCTTGAGTTTCATGGGTTCGCTTTCCTGCGTTTGCTACGATGGGCTTCCGCCCGGTGGGGCCGCGTAGTGCGGCGTTTAACCGCCCGGAGGCGGATCTTTGAGCGCGTCTGGATCTTCGTTAAGGGGATCATCATCATCCTTGACGTCGTCATCCTTGCCCTCGTTGTCCTTGTCGCCTTCGATCTCCTCGAGCAGCATGTCGAGATCATCATCAGGGTCGAAATCCTTGTCGAGTATGCCGCGCCGCTTGGCTTCATGCAGCGTCTGGTGTCGGCTGATCTCGCCTTCCTTGCGAAGCTCTAAGACGTTGGAATATCCGTCGTCCTCCCGCTCGGATACATCAAAGTCCAGATCCATGACAACCTTGGGCTCGGCGTCGGACTTGAGCCAGAGCGCCGTGTAGTACAGCGCAAGCTCCAGCGCGTCCTTGGCGTTCAGTGCCCAAGCCTGCACGGCACTGTTGCCCTTGCCGGCCGCAAAGGCCGTCGTGATCCGGGTCAGATTGCCTGACTGAGCGGTGAGGGGTTGGCGCCCGATCTCGCGCAGCTCCTTGATCGTGGCGCTGACATCACTCGCCAGAAATGTGAGCGACGATGACGATGGCTCGATGATCGTCCAGCTGCCTGCAGCGCCGTCGCCGCTCGATGGGGCGTAGAGAGCAAGGCCCGGACCGGCGCTGATAGGCTCGGGGTTGCCATCTGCACCGATCATAGGTGAGACGCCGTTACCGGCCAGCATGGGGAAGGCCGTCATCAGCTTGGCGAACTCGAGCGCCGATTCCTGCTGATAGAGCGTGATTTGCAGATCAGCGGCATCCTGCATGGCGGGAGTGGTTTTCCAGCCCTTGCCCTTGCGGCGTCCAGTGACGAACGGAACCAGCGGGATATACTTGATCGTCATGTAGTAGGGCGTGCCCTCGATGACCCACTCTTTTTCGCCGCTTTCCTTGGTGTGCTCCAGAAAGATCGTGACCATCGGATTGTCGAAAACACCCGGCGCAATCTCGGCGCGATCGATCTGCCGAACGCGCTTGACCGTCTCCTCACCAAAGCCAACGCGCTTGGTGCTGTTCTCTTTCAACCGGACGTGGGTGAAATGCTCCTTGCCTTCGATCATCGACGTGTAAGCCGCCAGAACGCTGGTGACAGGATACCGGACCCAGTAAGGCCGCGCGCCCAGCTTCTTTTCATCAGCGACAGTCGCATTGAGCGGCACGCCCTTGGTGTAATCGACCAGCATCCAGTCGATCGAGTAGCCAATGGCGTCATAGAACATCTCACCGGCTACGACGTGCAGGCTGTTGCCGCGCCCGTCGACATCCATCTCGAACTCTTTAAACGCCGCGTCGACGCTGTCCTCAGCCAGCGTTACCTTTTTGGCAAAGGCCCGCTGAGACAGGTTCTCGACAATATCCCGAAAGACGTTGGTGAGCTTGGTAATGCCCTTGCGCAGCTCGTACCGCTCACTGCTCTCGTCTGGCATCTTGGGCAGGAAGGTATCGCTATTCGCACGCATGGATGTCAGGCCGCCATAGAGCGCGTTGATCTTGCTCCAATAGGGCTGCATCGCTTCCATGTCAGATGCGAGCTTGTCAGGTTGATTGTCCATGTCGATCCTATTTCTGCTTTCCGACAAGCCCGGTTGATGTCGGCTTGGCTAATTCCATAAATGCCCGGCTTGCGGCGTCCACTTGGTCCTTGAATTTCCCGTTCGGAAAATTCGTCGCCTCATCCAGAAAGTCTTTGTTCCAGTCGGCTAAGACCATCATCACGTTGCCGACCTCAGCCTGTGCCGATAGCGGGCTTGCCCGCGTTTCTTTGTTACCGTCCTCGGTCGATTTCCGGTAGTTGTAGCCGGCCGCCGCCTTGACGATCGCGATCGCCCAAGCCTTGCCGCCAGCGCCGGGATCCTGTGGCACTGACCCCATCACCCTACCGCCGTAGCGCTGAAAGTCCTCAGCTGCAGTTGCTTTGACAAGACGCTCGACACCCGCCGGGCTGAGCTGTTTCCGTATCACGTCGATGAGGACGTATTCGCCTTGTCTGGTCAGGCCCATAAGAACGCCGACCGTGAAGGCCGCGCCGTCTTTCGCCGTGGCCGCGACATCCCAGCCCCGGACATACCGGACGCAGACAGGTGCGGCCCGGACAGGTACGAACCAGTCGCGCTGGAACATACCGCCGCCGCGTGGTGCTGGCCGCTGCTGTTGCTGGCCTGCAGCCGCATATTCGCCCATCGCCCTATTGTCTCGCGCCACGACATCGAGCGGGAAGCGATTGGCAAACAGAAGCTCTTGATCCTCGGTGCGGGGATCCTGCGGGTAGACCTTCTTGAGCGGCTTGTCATCGAGGATCTTCGCGATGTCCTCGGGCGGTGGCGCCTCGCCTTCGATATACCACTGCTGGCGGGGCGCGTCGTATTTGCCCAGTACCGCCTCGACCTCCATGAAGCTCGGCACGATGACGGTATAGCACCGGCGCTCAGGCTCGAACTGCATGGGCAGCATCAGGTGGGTATAGTCCAGATCGCTTGCCAGAATATGACCAGCAACATCGGCCTCGTTGAGGCGCTGCATGATGATGATGATCACAGATTTCTTCGGGTTCACAAGGCGCGACGTCAGCGTTTCCTTGAACACCCGAACAGCTGTGTCGCGGGTCTTGTCGGACTCGGCACCCTCGGGATTGATAGGGTCGTCCCATGTGACGTAGTGGCCGCGCTTACCCGTCATACCAGCGACGGCGCTCGACTGTCGAAAGCCGCCGTCACTGTTCTCGAAATTCGTCTTTTCGTTCTGGTCGCTGGTGATCTTGGTCGGCCAGCGTCTCTGATACCAGTCGGACTCGACCAGCAGGCGAGTGCGCCGGTTGTCCCGCGTTGCAATGCCCTGTTCGTGTGATGCCCCGATATAGCGGATATGCGGGGATTTCGCTGGACCCCAGAGCCATGCCGGAAAGAAAACCGACGCCGCGCTCGACTTTGATGTGCCGGGCGGGATGTTGATCAACAGCCGGTTAATCTCGCCGGTATGGCAGGCCATGAGATGATCGCATGTCGCGTCCATGTGCCAGTTGTGCTGGTACTCCTCGGAGTCGATCGTGGGCCAAGCCATGCTTGTGAAGTCGCTCAGACTGCGGCTGGCAAGCTCCCGATCGATATTGAGAAGATCCGTTTCATTCAGCATCGGCCGTGTCGTCAGCTGCAATGGCCGCTTCGCGAAGCTCGCGCAGTGCCTGCGTGCTCAGCTTGCTGGTGTCGATCGTCTGCTGCTCGACCTTTATAGCGCCGCCGCCGGGCCCGGTCAGCTCGCGCCCTTCGATATAGCCGCGATCCTTGGCCTGCGTCTTGAGGTAGAAGATCACCGACGTCATGTTGCCGTCCCGGATCCCCTTGAGCAGTTTAGTTTCTGCCAGATCGATGTTCGACTCCCTGATCTCGAGTAGAGCGGCTTTGATCTCAGGTTCCCGCGCGATGTAGTTACGGATCGTCATGCTGGTACAGCCCAGCTTGAGCGCGGCAGCCGTGAGAATACCAGCGGAGCTTGTCAGCGCGCTGATCACTTGGCTGTTCGTAAAATCAGGGGTTCTCATCGGCTTCCGCCTCCGTAACTTCTAAACTCTTGATATGGGCAAGGGCGAGCTGGCTCATCACCAGTAGCGCCACGCCGTCGTTGCCGATCTTCTCGGCTTCCTTGACAGCAAAGATGCCCTCAAAGAACGCCCGATAATCGCGAAACTTGGCCCAGAACACCGGATGACGCTCGGCCTTGGCCTTGAGCTTCACGATGTTGTCCTGAAACTCGGTCAGATCCTCGGGCAGGAACGCCACCATGATGTCCTCGTATGCCGGCAGGCCGACGCCCAGCTTGACCAAGTCTGGATCCTCGAGCACGCCAAGATCTTCGTCGGTCAGACCCGAGTAGCGCTGTTCCAGCATCTCCAGCCCGTCATACAGCTCGCGCAGCACGTTCGGGTCATCCTCGCCGTTCAGCGCATTGTGGGACAGTTGCAGGCCGACCATGCGGCTATCCGACAGATCCCCGGCAATCTCGATAATCGGGATCGATGTCAGGCCCGCGGCTAAGCTGGCCTTAACCCGGTGGTTGCCCGAGATCACGATTTTCTTGCCCTCACGCACCGCGACCAGTGGCGCCGACGTCAGGCAGCCGTCGCGGGTAATGTTGTCGACCAGCTGTTTGAACACCCGCTCGGACATGAAATGCGCGTTCTTCTCGAGAAGCGTCAGCGCCTTCGGATCTGCGGTGGTGTTGGTGGTCGTGAAAGTGTCGGTTGGCTTGGGTGGGACAGCGACGACATCAGGGGCGGGCGCTTTGGGCTTCTTGTCCTTGGGCGCGGTCTTTTTGGTGGGTGGTTTCGTCATTTTGCATAGCTCGTTTTTACTGTGCGGTTTCGATCATCCTTGAAGCTCTTGCTAAACCATTCGTCATAGATGGCCTGCGGTGAGCGGTCATCCCTCATCCCAGCATAGTTGATGATGAACTTGGCCCCGGACCGCTCGCCAGCGGCCGCCTCTTTGCGGGTGATGATCTTGTATATGCCTCGATATTTCATCGAAACAGGGTGGTTGCTTCGGACTGTGGTTAGGACGGCCTTGCACTCGGCATGTTTCAAAAGCCGGTTCTCAGCGTAATGCAGCACATCCCCACTCTTTGCCAGCATTGCGATCAGCTTGGACACGCGGCCAAATCGGGTCGTGGCCGTGTCGGATAGCAGGTAAAGGCTTTCGAGCCGATCGATGTCGCCGACCTTCGCCTTGGATGCGCTATAGGTCAGGATCCCCGCCAGCATGTCGTCAGCGTAGATCAGGAAGTTGACGGGCCCGGATGTCCAAGGGATGTTTTCTTGGAGGTAGAGCGTCTTGATATAGTCGGCATATCCAGCCTTGCAGCTGAACACTTCGATTTTCGTGTCCTTGCTCAGGTTGTCGATGTCGACGCCCTTGAACTCGAACGGGGTGCCGGATCCGCTCAGGCTACGGTTCACGACGCTGCTGACCTTCTTGCGGTTCGCATAAACGTAGAACGGTGGCTTCATGCCCAGCCGGTGATAGGCGATCATGTTGCGGTCTGGCAGCTCATCCTTGTAGACGGCGACGTAGTTGCAGCCGCTCGCGTCCATCTTGTCGATCAGCTCGGGAAACTGGTCGGGGCTCCACAGCTTATAGCTCGGATCCTCCCATTCGATATTTTCCTCGATGAACTTGAACCAGCGCTCATACCAGCCTTGGATGAACGGCGCCGAGATGATCAGGGCCGCGCCCTCCTCAATCCCCTTATCGAGATGGTCGATAAAGTCGCCGCTGTAGTAGCCAGACAGATCCATCTGGGCGGCAAGGTGGTCAACCTGCAGCCCGAGCTTCTGGACGTACTGATCAAACCGGGCCTCGTAATAGCGCCAGTGGCGCAGGTTGTAGTCGTTTTCTGTCCGGTAGACCCGGCCCAGATAGAGGCAAAGCAGCATGGCCGCGATCCGGTCGCGGTAGGATGCACCGACAAGCCAGCCCTCCCAATGCGCCACGCGGCCCTTGAATGTGAACGGCACAGGCTCATCCATCTGGTAGCCGGCGATCGCCGCGCTCATCAGGGACACGTCATTGCCATAGAAACGAGCCGTTGGGTTAATCAGCTTGAACGCGCGCTCGAAACTGAAAAGCCCGGAGCAGCCGACATAGACTTTGTCCCAGCTCTCGCTGTCGGTCGCCCGCAGGATCTGCTGCATACAGACGTTTGGAATCGAGCCGTTAAAAATCTCGTGAGAGACAAACATTTGGTTTCACCTTTTATCGTCAAAGAAAGCAAGCAAGCGGATTAGCGCAGTTTCCAGTGTAATCCAAACTTTCTGGCTGGTTTCGGTGTCGCTTTTACTTGTCCAGTCTCGCTATCCGCGATATGTATACGTCACACCATCAATCAGGAGACGGTAATGAAGATCTATACGAGCAGCTGGAAAGAGTATCAGGGACTTGGTCGCATTGGCATTTGCCAAGGGCGGCCTCGCGGCGCACCGGCAGGGTATCGCATGTATAAGGCTCTGGCGCCTTCATGGGACATCATCAAGACATCGGACAGTATCGAGGAGTACGAGCCTCGGTATTATGCGGAGGTTCTGGACTTACTGGATCCGCACAAGGTTCTTGAGGACATCACCAAGCTGGCTGCGGGCAATCCGCCTGTCCTGCTGTGCTTTGAGACTACCCCACTGCACCGGGACAATTTCTGCCACCGGACGATGGCGGGCGCATGGCTTCGCGACAAGCTGGGCGTTGTGGTTGAGGAGTGGAGCGGGGCTAAGGAATCGAACCCGAGACAGACAACACTGGTCGTGTAGCTGTGAACATCCCCCGCACTGATCCCCTCATAACCAAGTCAGACGCTGTCCGTCAACTGCTACGCGATAAGCAAGACATTGATGCCCTTCGGATTGCCAAGGGCTTCCGCTGGCTTGGCGATCATAAGGTGACGATCCAGCGCGGGTGGGATGCCCATCAAAATCCGCGGTTCGCGCGCGGCCTTGGTAAGGATCCCGATCAATTACTGGGGGCGGCTCTGGTCGCCCTCAGATCCCTTTACGGGTAACGCTTCGACTTGGTGCTGATTTGCACTTGTCAGACATCGCTAATTGCGACAAGTATTGGTTATCGGGCAATGGAGCCCATCGAAAGGACAACCCAATGACCCCCAGCGAAACAAAGCGCCACTATGACCGGATCCAGCGGAAAGTAGCTGATCTATCAAAGCAGGCCAAAGCCGAGGGTTGGGCGATCCTTGATCCCCGCAACCGCGAGCTAACCAGCCTGCGCACTGAACTTGCTGAATTGGAGAAGTAAATCACCAGCGGGGCAACGAGCTGCCCGCGACTACCCCGCTGGTTCCACATGACACCCTTGGAAGGAACCATGATGCTGAAAAACATATCGCTAGATCTGATCACCCGCAACCCGGATCAGCCCCGGCAGAGCTTCGACCAGCGTGCGCTGGGTGAGCTGGCCGCATCCATCGAAGAAAACGGATTGCAGCAACCGATCACGGTGCGGCCGATCGAGCCGGATGCCGATGGGCACACGTTCATGGTCATCGCTGGCGAGCGCCGATTCCGCGCGCATAAGCTACTGGCCGAAAGCGGCAAGGCTGAAACCGTCCTCTGCCACGTCCGAAAGATGGACGACCGAACGATGCACGTCCAAGCCATCCTCGAGAACCTGCAGCGATCTGAGGTTGCCCCGATGGAGGAAGCCGTTGCCTACCAGCGCATGATCGATGATTACGACTTCACCCCGGCAACGCTGGCGAAGCAGCTGGGGATCTCGCAAGTCTGGCGGATCACCGACCGGACGGCGCTGCTCGGCCTGACGCCTGACAATCGCGGCCTGATCGCCCAAGGGATCATCACCCTCACGCAGGCGTTCCATATGGCGCGGCTCAGCCCGAACGGGCAACAGAAATTCCTGAAACTCTGCACGACCGGCCTAGCATCCACGAATAAGGCAGCTGCGGAAGCGGCCGACGCCATCGCGGCGCAGGAAGCCCAGATTGAGATGCCGATGGTGACACAGATGCCCAAGCGCGCCTCGATCAAGTCGGTCGAGGATCAGATCGACAAGCTGGGGGCCGCACTCCAGCCGATGTTTAAGGATGGGCCTTACCGGGTCGAAAGCCCGATCGTTCCATCTGAGGCCCAGCGCTGCATTGAAAAGATCAAGTTGCTGCGCAAGAACCTCGGCCAGATCGAAAGCGAGTTGAACCGGGCGGCGACTGTTTCTGCGGCCGCATAAAAGTAGGCCGGCCCATTTCAGGACCGGCCTATCAGGAAGTTATCAAAGGGAAGATCAGCGAGCTCGCCGCCACAGAGAGCGCGCCTCCTGTAACCTGTCAATATACGCTGCGATTGTCAATAATGGTGACGACGGCGATTCGGCGATCATTGGATTGCGATAAATACATGGGATTGCTGCATTTTATCTTGCAATACCTCGCGCTAACCGATATACAGATTGTAGGGCAACGAAGCCCGGACGCGAAAGGACGAAAAATGGACACTCAGAAATTCATCCAGCAAGCCGGCGATTATGAGGGAACACCCAATCGCATCGCAAAGCACGTCGACGGTTGTGGCGAAACGCACGTCATCATCGAAATGATCCTGAAAGGTGGTGGAAAGCATTACCTCGACTGGATTGGCGGTGAGTATGCGCCCGAGCCTGACGAGTGCGGTGATGAGGTTCCCTTTTCTGGCCTACGTTGGGGCAAAGTCGTAGTGGGGTCGCCGAAATGACCCCCACCCTCAAGCCTCAAGCCATCGCGGCCCGCGCATATGTGCAAGCTCTGCACGACCACCGGGACGGCAAGATCTCAACCGCTGAGAAAGACGCTCTCGGCGATCGCCTGAACGCAGCCATCGAGGAGCACGGAAAGCCATGAATTACGCCAGATTTAAAATCGCTCGGGCGCAGCTGACCGAAAACTACTTTGCGCCAGTGCCGTCCCAATTCCAGATCATGCCCCGCGCAATAGAGCGCGCTGGCGAGGACGGTGAGGGGTTCTCGATCATCGGGTACACTCGCGCCCTTGCCGACGATTGCCTTGCGATCACCGGCTGCATCGATGGGGGGCGGGTCGCATGAAGGGCCGGATCCGCATGGCGCTGGGCAACACTGTTGGCGCCCTCGCACTTTTCGCAATCCTCTGGGGGCTGCTCGCCCTCGCTGGTTAAACCGACACTCGAAAGGAAAACCCGATGTCGAACCCATATCAAACCAAGATTGGCACGCCCGGATCCGATGGGCCCGCCTTCCCAGCCACAGAAGCCGGCGATGATGTCAGCATCTTCGCGGCCCCGGCGCATTGGGGGCAAGATCCCAGCGTGTCGATCGTGGTCAACCTGAACGCGGCATCGATGACACCGCGCGAGGCCCGCCAGCTGGCGATCGCACTCCTGCAGCACGCAGACAGTGCCGAAAACGCAGCATGAAGCCAGTCACCCTCACATTGCAGGATGACGAAGCCAAAGCCATCCGGGCCGCGCTGCAAGCCGTGCTGCGCGATCCGCAAGCTACCAACCTGATCTATGCGACCAAAGCTCAGGCGCGCTCGGCGCGTCGGGCAGCTAAGAAAATCGAATGGGCATCCCAGAAAGGGCCGAGCCAATGAAAAAGCCGAAAATCATAAACCCCTGCGCTGACGACAGAAACGCCGGGTCGGGTGAGAAGATCATCGAAATCACGTTTCCAGACGGGACGTCATGCCTGATCTCGATCCGCGAGCTTATGGGGATCCGGTCGGTCGAAATCTACCAAGCCAACGCAGACGTAACCGTTCGCGCCGATGGCGACGAAATCGAATTGAAGGGAGAATGACGATGAGCAACCTACCAACACATGAGGCTGAGCAAGCCGCGATCACAGCGGAGTGCGAGCTCGGAATCTGCGACCATCCCGCGTGCCAAGAGGATGACGCCGACGACCAATGCCGAACCTGCGGCGTCTGGTATCAAAGCGCCGGCGATGGATGGGACGGCGAGTGCCCGGACTGCGCGGATAAGGCCGACACGTCCTATCTCGATGAGCTGGTCGATCGCTGCGCACCGCGCTGGTCGTGGGAAATCATCGACGAGATCATCGAGAGCGCAGGCTCAAATCTGGATAGCGATGGAGATCTGATCGTGCCCGGTGATTACGACGGTGGCAACGCGGTCGCGGATCTGGTCGCCGCTGGACGCGCGATGGGCCTTGCCTGCGAGCTGGCAAATGATCAGCCCATCAGCCGGCGTGAAATCGACGCCCTGATCAATCCGGTCGTTGAAGCCGAGATCGTCGCCACTCCAGCTTTAAGCGCGGCCGAGCTTGCCACCATCCTCGCCGCCCTGCGCTACATGCAGAACGACATCGCCGATGAAGGGGATCTGTGGGAGCCGGGCGACATCGCAACGAATTGCGGGACCGTTGAGGCTCTGGGGGCCGATGAGATCGATGATCTGTGCGAGCGCCTGAACATGGGGCCGGAACCCGAGCCGAAAACCTACATCCACCCGGAGAGCTTTTGCCCCTCCAACCACTACAACCCCGGCGACGACATTTGCGCCGATTGCGGAAAGGATTTGAACGATGGCTGATTTTGAAATCGTGTTCTGGGAACAGCGGCGCATCGCGATCAAGGTGACGGCTGATAACGCCAAAGCCGCTCGGGATGAAGCTGAGGCGATCTGGGACTGCTCCAGCGAGGAGGACATGGAGACGCTGCCGGATTTCACCGTCGATAATCACGACATAAAATCAACTCAGGTCTACGCGATTGTCGACGGCCAAGGAACGGAGGTTCACGATGAATAGTCCCAGCCTCGAGCAGATGTCTAAGGTGATCCGCGGGATTACCGACGCCACCCGCGCGCCACAGCCGCGCACCAACGCCCACCGCGCCAATGAGGCCGGTGTGTTGATGGATGCCATGTGGGTGATGACCGGCGTGGATCCAGACCCGGAAGCCGATGGGCCTCAGACAGCCCTGACCGACGTGCTGGCGCATCTCATGCACTACGCCGACGCGCACGGCATCGATTTTGACATCTGCGCTACCGGCGCGGCTGGACATTACAGGGATGAAACAGAGGAGGCGGGACAGTGACGGACGGTCAGAACGGCACGAAAGTAACTAGCATGAAAACCATGACACCCGAAAGCCGGTTTGAAAGTGACGGGCTGGCGTGGCGCATCCATTTCCCAAACCTTCTAAAGGAGATCTTGGTGAATGATGGCTGCAAGGCATTGGCGGTCCCCCTGAACATTATAGGGCAGACCCTCCACGATCTGGCTGAGTTGGCGATTGAGATAGACGACCCGCGCTTGCACCTGATGATGTTCGACATGACCCTGTATGACGTCGCGGATCTGGATAAGACCGATAGGGAGGAGTCAGCGCGCACCCGCAAAAGACTGGTGGAGCAATGTGAGGCCATGAAGGCCGCAAAATAACGCTTTTGATGCTTCAAATGTTTACAACCCTCGCTACTTGCGATATACAGAGGTTAGGCAATGAAGCCTGAAACTCGGAAAGGACGAAAGATGGACATCCTCAGTGAAATCGCTGCGACACTCGGCACCACCGAAGAAAAGGTAAATGCGCGGATCGCGGGCTTGAAGCTCGGCCCAATCTGTTCGCGTTGCGGCGGATCAGGGAGCTACAGCTTTAACCAGATCGACGGAAGCCGGTGCTATGGCTGCAACGGCTCGGGTCATACAAACCCCAAGACGAGCGACCTTCCCGGTATCCTAGAAGCGGCAAAAGCTGCTGTCTCGAACGGCGATCTGGAGCGTTATTTTCAAATCCTGAAAGACCGGAGTTTCTGCAAGAGAGCGATGAGCCAGATCTTTGCGGCTTGGACTGAAACATCAGTAGCGAAGGCTCTAGGTAGCTCAGGATCTCATATGATCAAAGAGGATGAAGTCGCGGGGCTGGCCGAGGTTCGGTCTGCTAACAAGCTGATGGCTGACGCACAGCAGCGCTTTTCAGCCGTTCAATATGACAAGACACTCTGCCCCACAAAAAAGGCCGAGATCGCCCGCGCGTCCATCGATGCAATCAATGCCGCTGACTTCGACGTGCCAGCTCAGACCATCACAGAGATGAATCGCTGGATGAGCCAATTTCGTGAGCGCCAAGCAGCGTATTTCGAGGAACATAAAGGAAGTTGATATGACTTGTGAGGTTGTTGAAATATCCATTTGGGGCCGGAACAACGACGGCAAGGTGAGATCCGGTGAATGCACCTTTCGGGATGGGAAGAAGTGGAGGTGGAGTCGCTCCCTCATGGATGGAAGTTATTACTTCACCATCGACAGCGGGATGCCGTCGCAATGGTCGATGGCAAATTATGGGAGGATGATTAGCCCGCCAAAGCGCGTAACGGCGCTAAAAAAGAAACTGCAACAGGAAGGGGAAAAGATATGACTGATCAAAGCAACATGCCCGCCACACTGCGCCGCCTATCTGACATCGTTGATGAGTACGACCAGAAGCGCGCCGCGATGCAGGACAGCATCAAAGAGTTTCACACTGCGGCCAATGCGCTCGAGAGCCAGACCGTCATTGGCGGCACCTATGTCGGATCGATCTGGTACGGCGCGGCCCCGCGCGTGCAGGAGCACACGTTTGAAGCCAACCTGCGCAAGTCGGCATGGCAACACGTCTACAAAGGTCTGAACCTTCACCGGATCGCGAGCGCCAGCGATCGCAAGAAATTCGAGGCTGAGTTTGAAAACTCGCCTGCCTTTACCCTCGACAACCTGCGCGCCACGTTCGGCGCCTATGTGGCGGATCCCCGGCATCACATCCTGAAAGGTCTGGCCGAGTGTTTCGTTGGTCTGGATCCGGCGTTCAAGAGCCATAGCAAGGTCAAGGTCGGCGTGGCCGGTCTGCCCAAGCGGGTGATCTTGCCCAATGTCGCCGGCGGATATGGTGCCTATGGCGAGGAACGGCTGAAAGACACGGTCAACGCGCTGCGCGTGTTCGAGGGCCGGCCGCATGTGGAATACCGCCCGTTCGCGCAATGGATCGCCAACGCCCAGCGCGATCTGGATGAATGGGGGCCGGGCTATCTTTACCGGGAAGGCCGGATGATCGAGCACGATGGCAAGGTATGGGCAGCAAAGCGGGATCTGCGCAAGCTGGACGCATGGGACGCTGACGACTGGACCGAGTGGCAGGATCCAGAACCGGGCCTTGAGCTGCGCGTGTACGGCAACGGCAACGGCCACCTGATCTTTTCAAAGGACAAGCTGCGCCAGATCAATCTGGCACTGGCTGAATTTTACGGCGACGTGCTGCCGGATGCTGAGGGCGAGGGGGATGACGAGGCGCAGGCCGACCGCGATCTGTTCCGGTCCCGCGAGGTTTCGACTGATCTGCAATACTACCCCACCCCGCAGAAGGTGATCGATCGCGTGCTGTCCTCCATCAGCCGGGGCGATAACGGCGGGGTGATCCTCGAGCCCAGCTGCGGCGATGGCCGGATGCTCGACACGATCCGCAAGGTCTGGCCTAGCGCCAAGCGGTTGGGTGTCGAGATCCATCCGGGCCGGGTCGAGGCGGCGCGCGCCAAGGGGCATCTGATCTACAAAGCCAATTTCCTTGAGATGACGCCAGTGGCCGAGCATGACCTGATCGTGATGAACCCGCCCTTTTACGGCAAGCACTGGAAAAAGCATCTGGCCCACGCGCGCAAGTTTCTGAAACCGCGCACGACCCAATACGGCCAGTCTGGCGGAACGCTCATCTGCATCCTACCGGGCAGCGCTTTCTATGACGGCCACCTAGACGACATGGGCATCAGCGAGGCGGCTTGGACGGATCTGCCGGTTGCCTCATTCAACGAGAGCGGAACCAACATCCCCACCGGCTATGTCGTGATCGGAGCGGGCCGATGAACCGGGATGACATTATCAACTTGAGCGGCTGCCGGATATGCAGTGTGCAGGCTGGATCCCCCTGCCTGACAGGAGAAGGCGGTGAGCGAAAGCGCTGCCACGTCGAAAGGCTCTACAGCGCTCAGGACCGGCGAAATGGCAAACGCGACAGGACGACAGGCAAGGTCAACTGGACACCCTTTGCCGAACAGCGTTGCCCCGTCTGCCGGAAGATGTTGAGGGATAGCAAGGGCGCGATCCAGCACGCGATCGACGCGCACGGCCTCAAGCGGGATGACGTGCTCAGGCTGCGCGTTAAATTCATGGCCGAGAATGATCGCTTAGCCAGAAAGCCCGCTGAACCCGCCTCGGATGATTTTGACTTGATCGATGACAGCGACGTGTAACCTATTGCGATAGTGTGTATATTTTACTTGCACACCATCGCTACTTGCGATATACGTTGATTAAGGGCAATGGAGCCCGTCACAAAGGAACGCCGCCATGATCCGCCAAACAGCCTCAGCAACAGACTTTGCAAAATGGGAAGCCCAAGCCCGCGAGATGGATGAAGCCGGGCTGTTCTACGCTCTGAACGATTGCCGGAAGGCAGCCGAAGCGATGAAGGGCTGGAACCCCGAGCGCGAAGGCTACTACGCAGATCAGGCTTTCACCTTTGCCGACGAGATCCGGCGCCGCCGCAACGAGAGGAAAGCAGCATGAACATCCTTCACAATCGCCCAAACGCATACGCCGACCGGCTCAAGCCTTCTTTCGGGATCCCGGAGATCAAGCCGAAGCCGGGCGAAACATTCGACAGGGAAAACGATCTTTGGCTCAGCGACTGCGGGACGATAGTTTACCACCGCGACGGGCATATCACTCAGGGCACCGTCTTGAGCGCCACCAGCGATGCGCTGATCGAATACGACCGCCGCCATATGACACCTTCGGCTTTTGCAGACTGCTACGCTGACGGCGACGAGAGTATGATGCTCTACGGCGCCAACGGCTAAGGCCAAACCAATAGGGGCCAGCGTGCCCCGCAACCGGGCCATGACGCCCAGAGAGAGGGACGACAAGATGATCGAGAAACTGAAAGACGGCGTAAGGGTCTGGGAGCCAACGCACCCCCAAGACATCGCCCTGCTGCAGCGCGCTGAGGGCTCGCTGTTCGGCGAAACCACATTCCCGAGCGGCTGGAAGTCACCAGCTGGAACACAGACCGCGCGCAATGGCGTGCTGGTCGAGAACATCGAAGGGTCGCAGACATGAGCGCCGATAACCTGAAATCCATCATCAAGCGGATCCGCGCGATGCGCGCCAAGGCCAGCAATGACGCCTCGAGCGAGGCCGAAGCGGAAGCCGCCGCCGGTCGCGCCGCAAAGCTGATGGCCGAATATGATCTGGCCGAAAGCGATCTCGGATCTGATCAGGAGCGCGACGAGGTCGCCTATGCCACCGCGAGTGGCGGCAAGACATTGCACCCGGTCGATCGTGGTACGGCAATGGCGATCGCCAAGCTGACCGAAACTGAGGTCTGGCAAAGCGATGGCAGGCTGAACTTTGCCGGGATGCCGATGGATCTCGAGATGGCGATCTATCTGGTGGAGATGCTGCGCAGCGCGGCCGAGCGCGGTTGGATGGGTGGCTATGCCGATCAGCCGATGACAGGCCGGATGGCGGTCGGTGATTTCCGCGATGGGTTTTATCTCGCCTTTGCCAGCCATGTGTCACAGAGGATCATGGATCTGGCCCGAGAGCGCGAGGCGGCGCGTGCCACGTCGACCGGCACGGATCTGATGATCACTAAGCGCGGCCTGATCACCACCAAGCTGAAAGAGGATGGGCTGCGCCTTAAAACGCGCAAGACCAAGCAGCGCAGCGGATCCCATGCTGGCCGAGATGCCGGGCAGGCGGCAGCCGGAAAGGTTGGCTTTGGCCGGCCGATCACATCGACATCGAGCGGCACCCGCCAACTGACATAAAATAGCCCGCTGGGGCGCGGAACGCCTGCGCCCCACCCCATCACACCCGCCACGGACGTTTGAGACGTCACAGGCAGATACAGGAGGCCATAGGCCATGTCCGACACTAAGTTTATTCCAGAGGGCCACCAGCCCTACACCGTCTTACTTATGATGAGCGACGACTTGCGCAGCGACGAGTGTTGCGCCTCAGATTGGGTTCGCCGGGTCTATGTCGAGGGTGAGGCCAGCAAAGCCGGGATTGAACGGATGATTAAGATCGCCCGTTGTGATCTGGCGGATATGTTCGGCTGGACGGATCCAGATGACGATCCAGATCCGGTTGAGGTCGAGCAGCGCAAGAGCGCTATGGAGCCGGTTGCGATCTATGCCGGGCATATTTTTGACATCTATCAGCCATGACACTCGACACCGATCATCAGCGCGCCGACATCAACGCGCATCCATCCTATGCCCTTGGCTTTAATGATGCCGCCAACCTTGAGCCGCTTTTTGATGATGCGAGTCCAGAATATCGAGCCGGTTGGCTCGGCTACCAAATTGCTAGGTCGGCATTTTATACCCTTGCTGGATCTCGCTACTCGCGATAGTTTTACCTATCTGGCAATGAAGCCCGCACTTTGGATGATGAGTGTTCGCCCTCTAACGAAAGGAGCCAGCCATGCACCGGGACTAAAGATCCCACGCGACACCCACCCGGCCAAGCGCCGGGTGGTTTTCTATTGAACCGAAAAACAGCAAAGGAAGAACCGAGATGAAACAGACAATCGCCATAGCCGCCACAGCCCTTGCGCTGATGAGCGCGCCGGCACTCGCCAAGGAATCGCCCGCCAATAACTGCAAGTTGCTGGGCGATGTCGCCGGTAAGATCATGTCCCTGCGACAGGATGGCGTTACGCCGTCGCAGCTGATGGACGCCCTCAGCAGCGATAAATTCGACCAGCTGATCTTGGTCGCCTTTAACACGCCGCGCTACTCGTCGCCGGATTTCAAGACCACCGCCGTTGAGGACTTTCGGTCAGAGATCGAGGTTGAGTGCTACCGAAAGGCTGGAGCAGCGGAATGAAGTATATCGCCGTCGACACCGAAACGACCGGGATGGATCCTGAAAAGGATAAGCTGGTCGAGATCGCCGCCGTGCCGAGCAAAGGCGTTCACCGCAGCACGCTGGTCAATCCCGGCGTGAAGCAAATCGACTTTGGCGCAATGGCCGTCCATCACATCACTCAGGACATGGTCAAGGATGCGCCCGGGCCGCTCGATGCGATCGCCGCGGTTGGTCTGGCGGATCTGGATAAGACCGATACGCTGGTATTTCACAACGCCGAATTTGATCGCCGGTTTCTGCCGTCAAACCTGTTGGCTCAGCCTTGGATCTGTACCTATCGCTGCGCGCTGCATTTGGTGCCCAACGCGGAAAGCCACAGTAACGGCTCGCTTTGGTATGAGCTGGGCCTAGATCATCCCATGCCAGAGGACGCCGGGAAGATGCCGCACCGGGCGCTGTTCGACGCCATTATGACCTTCGACATCGTGAGCCACTTTATCGACAAGCACTTTGTCGAAAGCGCTGACGCAGATCCGACGAAGCTCGATATTGGCATGGCGCTGGCCTATCTGATCTCGCTATCGACCAGCCCGGTTGTCCTGAGCAAGTGCAATTTCGGAAAGCACCGGGGCCAAAGCTGGGCGGAAATTCCGTCCGACTTTATGCGCTGGGTGTTGAAGCAGGATTTCGACTTTGACACGCGCTTTACCTGCCAGCACTGGCTGACCGAGAGGAGGCACGGATAATGGCACGGAAGCGGGTGCCGCCGCCGTACCGCTATTTCAAGGCGCGGTGGCAGCTGCGCGGTGGGCATGTTGATGTCGATATGTTCGTCGCAAATCATCCCTCCCTGACATTCCAGAACATGGGCAAGCTGGTGATGTCTGAGGAGGATTTTAAGGTGTTCAGAAAGTCGTCGCCCAATTTCAATTTCGAGAAACGAGAGGATCAAAGTGATGCCGTCAGTCGATAAAATGGTGAAGGGTAAAATCCGTAAACTTGCCCGCGAGGGGCGCCTCATCGATGAGGCGTTCAATATCTTCCAGCGCAAGGTTTTTACCGGAGCGCCAGAGTCTCAGGTCGAGGCGATGCGGATCTGCTTCTTTGCGGGCGCGGCTGAGCTGCACGCGCTTATGATGGCTTCACTTGATGAAGGCGTCTCGGAAACGGATGACGATATGACGTTTATGACGCAGTGGGTCGATGAGCTTGAGGCATTTCATCTCAAGGTCATCGCCGCAGACGCAGCAAAGGGGATGAGAAATTGATCCGGCAATATGGTGCAACCTGCGGCCGGGTCAGATTGATCGACACGCCGCGCGGCCGTATGGATGGCGGGGTTATTCCAGCTGGGTCGATATGTCGGCCGGGTGGCTGGATGCCCCGCGTCATTGTCGAGGCGTGGATCCCGAGAGAGTACGGCACATGGGATCCGGCCAGCCGTCAGATGGAAAGCAAGAGGATCCGGGGTGGGCATATTGCCCAAGTCCGGTGCCTCGGCACTGGCCGACAATTCAAGATCAGCGACGTGTGGCTGATCGATAACGAGGAATGAGGATATTCGATGACCGAGCAGAGTAAAAAACGAGCGGCGTTCTGGATGTGGATCGAGAAGGATCCGGTGCGCTGCTACCGGCTGTTCAAGGGCGACTGGGCGGATTACGTCGAACGGCTGCCAGACTACATGCGGCCCGGAGTGGTGCGGTACATCCTTTTCGGCGTTAAGCCGGGATCCTTTCTCTGCGCAATTTTCGCCGCTGAGTGGCATCTCGCCGGCATAAAGGCTGACGCCGTGAACGCCGGGCTGATCTCCACCTATCGGGAGCTTCTGGCGTCCGGGTGCCCAAGCGAGTGCTGGGGATCCAGTCAGAGCGTGAGGGAGTGGTGCGTGGATGGCGGATTGCTCCGTGGCTCAGATCTGCCAGAGGTTCCAGATGACGCATAAAGGCATAGATCCAATCATCGCCCGAAGTATGGAAGAAAAGATGATCAAGGCGTTGGGGGGCGCCGGGAAAAGCCGGGTGAAATCTGAGCGCGCAGCCTCTAAGAGGATCACGAGAACGATGATCGAGGCTGAGGAAAAGCGCGAGATGGTGCTCAGCCTTCTCAAATCAGACGGCCCGCTTTCAATAGAGGATCTGATCAAGAGGATCCCGTCGATGGGCCATGTGCAAGTCAAAGGCCAGCTGACCAAACTCAAAGAGCGGCAGCTTGCCAAGAATATCGGCAAAGGTAGCGTCAGCTTATGGGTTGCCGTGAACACGTCCCGTCCATAGCAATATGGGCGGGATCGCCGCTTTTCAGTGTAAACTGTCGATTTGCACTTGCGGGATCTCGCTACCATCGATAAGTGTTGGTTATAGGCAATGAAGCCTGACACCTGAAAGGACGATCAAATGAATATCCGCATCGACATACGCACAGAAGTTTTCGACATCCGAGAAGCGACGGCAGCCACCATCGAAAAGGCGATGCTGCAGGTCCAGCAGGGTGTTCACGAAATCGTTGCTGAGCACGATTACAAAAGCGAGGCGGGCCGTCAGCTCATCGAGATGAAAGTCTCGAAAATGATCCTGTCAGAAGCCAAGCGCATCAACAGCACCGGGCACATGACCGATAGCGTCGAAGGCTTCATCAACGCCCAGATCGTTAAGAAACTGGTCAACGAAGCTGCAGAACCGGGATCCATGATTGTGACCGCGATCTATAGCTAATCGAGCGGGGCCGGGCAACCGGCTCCCCCATGAACCGGGCAACGAAGCCCAACGGAAAGGATAAATGATGGCTTTGACAGTTCAGGATTTTTGCGGGAACCGCCTCGAGATCGTTCCGGCTGAGGGTGATACCACAGTCACGATCGCGGATCTGGCGCAGTTCGTCACATTCGACAGCCAAGCCGCGCGCGCCAAGGGGGATCCTGAGCATAAGGCAGCCTATCACGCGCTGCGGGATCACTACGCCAAGCATGAAATGCAGGCCGGTGGCTACCATCCCGAAACCGGCTTCTGGGTCGTGTTCAAGGATGGCAGTTCCATCCGTTACAATCACAATTAAAGGCAGAGAGGATAAGACTATGACCAGAACCCACGAACAGCACATGGCTGCGAAGCACGCCAAGATGGCCCAGCGCAAAGCAGAAGAAGCCGCGCCCGTTACGTCCATCGACATGACGCCGACATTCGAGGAATCGGTGCGCTGCTCAATCGCGCTTCTCGAGTGCGGTGACTATCAGGGCCGGAAATTCGCGCGCGAGGAGCTGCTGCGCTATGGCCGCGAGCTGGACCGGCTCAAAGCCGCCAGCGCCGGTTTGGCTTTCGACACCGCTGACACGCCGCTTGAGGGGGAATGAGATGACCCAGTATATTGTGAAAGCCGATGAGCCGTTTCCCGGCTACATCCAGTCGACCGTGCTGGACGATGGCACCGTCGCTTATACCGATGGCATGACGCCAGAGGATTACAGCAAGGATCGCGGCTATGCGATCCGCCTGATCGATGCGGCCGAGCTCACGCGCTTGTTCAACGAGCACGAAGCCGGCCTGATCACCGACCCCTCGCCCATCACTGAGGATGATTGGCATGATGCCTTGAATTGCCTGCCGCCGTCCCGCTGGGGCCACAGCCGCGGGGTCGAGCTGTTTCATATCAGCGAGCGGATCACCGGGGATCTGGTCGATTGGTTCGCGCAGGTTGGCGGTCAGTATTTCCGGTTCGTTGATCTCTGCAACCGGGATCCCGCCGAGCTGGCCGCGAAAGTGGCTGCGAAGATCTGACAGAGCGAGGGAGGCAATCAAAGTGGACATCAACCTACATGAGAACGGCGCCACCTGCCCAGCCTGCGAGCTACGGCGAGAGGAGGAGAATACCAAGATCTCAGGTCGGGCCGACGTTCCGTGCAATAATTGCGGCGGGACAGGCCGGATCTCAGCCGGGGTTCAGACCGTAATCAACATGAACACCGCTTGGGCCAAAAAGCATTATTGGCCCGAGCGAGAAGCGCGCTGGCGGATATTCAATGAAGCCCAAGAAAGACGCGCTGCGGCCCAGTAAAATAAGGTGCGAATTGCACTTGTCAGACATCGCGCTAATCGATAGTTGTTGGATATGGGCAATGAAGCCTGACATCAGAAGGAACGATCAAATGACCACCCCTCACCAATTCACACTTTCCGAAATTCAGATGACGGCCGCTCGCGAATGGTGCGAACAGGCTGGTGTTACCATCACCACCATTACTGGCGGCGATAGTCTGAATGTGGCTGAGGTAGTCGGATTTGATCTCGAGAAGATCCCGGCGCGTGTCGCTTTGGATGTAGCCGGCAAGGAAGCCGAATTTCTTTGCGACCACGATTTTTAATTTTTGATTATGGGCAACGAAGCCCACCGAAAGGACAGACCATGACAGAGATTAAACGCACGTTCGCCGAAGATGGCAGCCGGTACGAAATCGATTGGGGGCCATGCCATCCCGATCGCGGCTTTTGCCAGATCGATACCGATCAGGACGCGAGCTATTTCGGGATCTGGACGAACCCCGAGCGCATGATCATCGCCAGCTTCATCGAAGGCGACATCGAGGTTGAAACAGCTACCGACCCAGCAGACTACCGGACAGCGCTGGTCGCCTGCCTGACGCGCTACAAGCACCGTAGCCGCAGCCACGCGATGATCGATCTGGGCCTGTCTGGCCGGGCAGACATACAGGATCAGTTTAACGCCCTCGGGCTCAATACGTTCACCTACTGAGAGGATCCAGCCATGCCACGCTATGCAATCGAAGCCAGCTACACCGGGATCAACGTGCACCTGATGAAGAAAGAGGATGCCGTTCAGATCCTCTCTCAGCGATACGACGACGAGGAGGAGGCTGATGGTTTCGCATTTTGTATGAACGTCAAAGCCGGGCAGCAATATCACTACAGGGTCATCCCGGCGCCAGAGCCAGAGGCCCAGTAAAATAAGGTGCGATACAAGTTGACACGTCTCGCTACATGCGATAAGTGTTGATTATCGGGCAATGAAGCCCACACCTGAAAGGAAACAAAATGGCTTTTTCAACTGAGTTCTCCACACGCAAATATGAATTGTCCCACGGTCGCAAGCCGAAGGGCACAGGCAGCTGGGCCTTTCTGGTCATGCAGGGTCGGACAGAAGTTGAAACCGTTTTTGTTCCCGGCTCGATGTCACTGGCAGACGCTAAGACGTGGATGCGGAGCTACGGCCGCACAAGCTACAGCCAGTCGACAGACTTTTTGGAAGTCGAAGTCGCACCTTAATTCGCAACCGGGCCATGACGCCTGAACCTTGAAAGGATACCCGATGACCATTAGCACAATTCAAGCCGCGAACCTCGCCACGCGCTACCATGACGCGATGACGATGGTGAGCACGCAATCATCCCTCCATCTGGCAGGGCGGATCTCGCCACGGCAGGCGCTGGAAGCCTATCTGCAAGCCTGCAAGGTTTGCGGCGTCCAGCTGCACAATGAGCACTGGGAAGCCAATGCCGAAATAGTGGTTGTCGAGCTGACCCAAAAGCGCCGTCACGCATTTAAGAAAATGCTGGAGATCTCTTAACCAACCGGGCAACGGAGCCCAGCCGAAAGGAAACGACATGATCCCCGATTTCAAAAAAGGCGAGCTGATCGCCAGCTACCCAGCTTGGGACATCTACCGGGCCAAGCCGCGCATCTATCTAGGATTTCGGGAAGGCATATCTCGCCCGATCTTTAGTGCTAACGACATCCTTGGCCTGCCATTTGAAACGCAGCGCTATGGCACGATGTACCACTGGTTCACGTTCGGATCCGTCGCGTCCTACGCGCTGCATTGTGATAAATGCCCGATCGAGGCTTGGTGCAAAGCGAGGGCGAGGGGGCACAAGCTCTACTGGCTCAATCCTAATGGCAGCATTTTGACCGCAGAGAAGCGCGCCAAAGAGGATCGGGTCGCGCTGGATTTCGAGGATGAGATCATCTTTGAAGGTCATCTGTTTCGGATCGTCAAAGAGGCGAACCAGAACGCGGGCCTTGTGGAGGTAAGCCTGTGAGACGCAAGGGGCCGAAATGGGATGACATCAAGCCGGGATCAAACCGCATCGAGGAGCGTCAGATTGACGGATACCGGCGGCGCGACAGCCGCCCCGGAAAAAGCCGGATCGAGATCAAGTGCCCGTTCTGCCAGATCTATCTCTGGGCATATGTCTGGAGCTTGAGCGGTGGAGGAAAACGCTGCGATTGCGGGGCGCTGATAGGGGGATCTGGGAACGTGTATCATTTTATTGACAGGAGCCAGACATGACCCCGGCCATGACTGAAATTCAGACCGCCCGCACGAAAGGCCGGATCGCTGCCCACGTTAAGCTGGGCGAGGTTTCCCACGAAGCTGCCAGCACATTCTGGCGCGAAAGCAGCTGCAGCGACACGCTGCACGCCTACGGCTATTGGGATGGGTTTTTGGCCGTGCTGGCTGAAACGCGGTCGAGCTACCGCACCGAGATGACCGAGGCCGGCGAGCAATTCACCATCCCCGGCTGCGAGCTGGATGACGAGCGCACCGGCGCCAAGCAGCTGGGATTGTTCTGATGGCAAAGCATGGTGGATACGATAGTAGCCACCCTTGGTACTATCTGACAGGCGGGCGGATCCTGACCGTCGATGAGATCCGCGCGGAATCCTGCGCCGGTTGCGACAAGGATCGCATCAGCAAACTGAACCTGATGAAGGAGCCGCGCCGGTCGGCCGAGATCAAACAGCTCAAAGCCAGCATCTCGGACGGTCTGAAACGAGACGCCGAGATCTATGCAGAGCAAGCCGCGCGCGTTGAGTACCGCCGCCGTTGGCTCGGACCTTGGCAGGATCAGGCGCGGGATATGTGGGAGGAGCCAAATAGCGGGATCGGTTTCAAGCACAATCATCTGCGCTACGGCTTTTCGCAGATGCTCGGGCTGGACGCATTGACAGTTGAGGAGCAGCTGACGCTGTTTTGACCGGGGCACGATTTTAGCCCCGCCACGAACGAAAGGGCGGCTTTCCACCCTACCACCCATTAAATGACCGTTTGGGTCATACACGGCCGGATTTAGCTGGCCATCAACGGATTTGGAGAGATTAGACTATGGGACATCGTGAGATTGATACGTCGACCACCGAAGGCTTCCGCGAGGGGATGGACGTGATGGATTTCTCAGTGGCGCGTTTCGCGCTTCTGGTCGGCGCACCGGAAAGCACCGTGAAAAGCTGGAAGGGCGGCGATAAGCCCGTCAATCCCTCAGCTGCGATCATGCTGAAATGGATGATCAACGGCTATCGGCCGTACAACTGGCATATGACCGGCCCGGATCTGCGCGCCAAGCGCGAGGATATGCAGTTGTCTCAGGATGAGCTCGGGCAGATCCTTGATGTCGAGGCTGATACGATCGTCAAATGGGAAAGCGACTTTCGCGGCCCGCCGGGCTTTATCGCTCGGGCGATTGAGTGGCTGGACTCGGATGTTCCACCCTTTGACTGGGCCGCGGATTACGGCGCCAAGGATGGCTAGGCGGCATCGCTGACGTGATCTCGATCGCGTCGAGGACGACTGAAAACATCATCTGCGATCGGATGTAATTCAAAGCGTTCCACCAGCGCTTATATTCCCGCCGCATCGATCTGATCTCATCCGGGTGAGGATCCCAATAACAAGGGCAGATCTCGTCTTTGTATTTAACCCGGCGCCTGATTGGCAGCGCCGGGTTTTTTGGGTGCGGTGTCTGGATGGTCATGTAGCCGGTTCTGATGACCTCAGTTTTCGCCATGCGGCCCCATTTATTGGGCGCGCGCCACGCCTTCGGCTGCAGCTTAGGCACAAGCCCAGCACCGGCATCCGGCACCGACATGGCGCGGGCGTACTGGGAAAGCTGGATCGCCGCCTGACGACCACCGACCCGGTCTGGCAGGCTTGAGACAAGCGCCGCAATAATGTCGGCATCATCATGCGGGCTGCTGCGCCCTTTCGAGACATCGATCTTGACGTTCCCGAGGCGCATACGCTGCATCAGGACATATTCTGTCCCGAAGCCAAATCCGCGTTCCTCGACATCGCTCAGATCCGGTAGCTCGAGCTGGGCTTTCTCAATGCCGAAGGCCCATTCGAGGGCAAAGCGTGCAGAGAGCTTTCGCTTTTCTAGGGCCATTCGCGATCACTCCAGACTTTTTAAAATACTCATCGGCTGCGGCCCTTCTGCATCTGGATCTTGAGATCTGCGATCTCTTGCCACTCCAGCTTGGTCGGTTGTTTCGTTTTGACGCCATCTGGCGCGTTTCGGATCATATTGGTGAAGCCTTCCAGCTCCTCCAATGAGCGTATAGATTTGATCGCGCCAGCGACAGTGCAGCACGCATCTCTCATATCGTCAGCGTGCCTTGGCGCGGATCCACCCGGTCCATCAGCCGAAACGCAGACTCGCCCACCCAGTTGCGATCCCAGACAAACCAAGCGTTGCGATGCTTCGGGGATTTCTCGCCAGTGAAGTCCAGTTTCCAGCGCATCAGGTAGCAGTAGGAAAACGGGTTGGCATCGAGCAATTCGCCCAGACCGTTCGCGCGGGCCGCCGGCCATTCCCAAGACAGCAACAGCGCCATGTAATCCCAATCCGGCATCTCGAGCGCATGGCGCAGCCAGCGGCCGTGCCCATCCTTCGCCGTGATGAGGTTGTAGGGCGGGTTCGTGATGATCGCCTTGCCGCGCGGGCGCAGGCAGCTGAAATAATCGCCCACCCAGCTGTCCGGGCATCCGTAATCGTGGATGTCTGAGGCGCAGCACGGCAATCCATGCCCGCGGATCTGGCGAACCATATCCCCGCGCCCGCAGGCTGGCTCCCAGACGGTCCCTGATTGCCGGATCCGCTCACCGTCGGCGTGCAGGAGGGATAAGATCGCCTCTGGCTCGCCGGTTGGGTAGAAATCCCGCTCGACGCGCGTTTGATTAACCGGTGCGCGCTGCAGGGGCAGATCTTGAAAGGCGATCGCCTGTCGATCATCCGAAAGGTCTTTGGACATCAGATCCGCTCCTCGACCAGACGCAGCGGGGCTTTGCCCTTTGCGAAACGCTCGACCGCAATCTCAGCAACGCGGATCACGCCAAGTTCCTTGCGGGCCAGACCCTCGATGTCGCCCGGCAGTGGTTTGCTGCGGTGCATGTCGTTCTTTGAACAGATCCACCACTGGCAGGATTTCTGGATCGCCCAAGCCGGTAAGCCTTGCAGGCACTCGACCCAGTCATCAATCACGGCCTCCACGACATGCGCCGGGAGTGACGAGACGTAATAATGGCTCAGAAGGGCCGTCACCCGCCCCGCTATCCATTGCAGTTTCGCCGGTTCCGTCAGGCTTGCCATGTCCTTCTTGATTTTGACGATCTCGGTCTGCCCATTTATTGATCGATCCATCAGTTCCAGCATTGAAGCCTGAATGTGGGTCGCCCCTTCGACTGACAGAACCAGCGGCGGCATTTGGTTTGTGATCTCGGTTGTCATAATTTCCCTCCATAACCTTCGTAAAATTGCCAGCTGTTACCAGCCAGTCAAACGCAAACGCTGTCCAAGGATCCCGCGACCGGCCGCGCAGGAAGTCGCTGGCAAATGCTTTGCGCAGAACGGCCTCCCATCCCGGCAGGCCATCGCAATCCTTGAGACGGGCCTTGAGCTTTTTGGATCTGGCTGCACTCAATTTCTGGACCTTGGGCCACCCTGCCTTTTCTGCGGCGGCGTTGTAGCGGCTGACGGCGTACTCAAGATCCGATGAAACTGGTGTTTGTGGCGGCGTGGCTTTGGAAGCTACGTCAGTAGCTTCTTTCTCTTTTATTACATCTGGTATTAAACCCTTATTAGGTTTGTCCCGCTGCTGTCCCACTGCTGTCCCGCTGCTGTCCCGCTTTATTTTTTTAGCTGTCCCATCAAACTCAGGGACGCTCTGATAATCATCGTATTTACAGACGGTTATGACGTTGATCCCTGTCCCGCTTTCGATGTCTATCATGTCCCGCTTTTTGAGACGTTTCAAAAACCTATCTACTTTGGATTTTGACCAGTCCCACGCTTCGCACATGAAACGGACGGAACAGGCAAGCTGACCGCGCTCAGTATCGACCCATATTTTGCCAACGGGTTTGGCTCTGGGCTTGTAGGATGCTTCCATAATCATCCAGATGAACGCCTCGCGCTCACTGAACGTCTCTGGCTTGAACGCTTTATCGTCCCAGATCCTGCGCGATATATTTACCGTCCCGCTCATAAATCCCCCATCGTCGGCAGATGGTGCCAGAAGTGTTGAGAAAAGGTCTTGTGGTATGAATTTCGGCTAATGCTCACTTAAAATCCCCTATTGAGCCGGGGTCGATGACAGGATATATATTCCGCATCGACGCAGCTGGTTGCGTCACAGGGCTGGGTGTAGAGCTCGTTACTCTCCCCAGCCCGACCTTCCTCGCATAGAGCCAATTCCCGATCAAGGTCATATCAGGTGGTCGTCTTGGTAGGATCGATCCTGCGTGACGTGGCACAGACCCGGCTCGATATAGGCCCGGACAGTGCCGGTCGCGCCAGATCTCTGCTTTGCCACAATCAGATCGATGTTGTTCTTGCAGCGTTCCATCGCATAGCGAAGGTCGGCTTCTGCTTCGACATCACTGCCGTTCTGCGCGTCAATCTGACGCTGCAGGTAATAGGCTTCCCGGTAGGTGAACACGACGACGTCAGCATCCTCCTCGAGCTTACCAGTGTCGCGCAGGTCGCTGAGCATGGGTGTCTGGACATCCCGGCTCTCGACGGCCCGGCTCAGCTGCGCAAGGGCCACGACAGGCACCCCGAGATCCATCGCAAGATCCTTGCAGAGATCAGAGGCGGCTGATGCCTTGTCATAGCCGTTGGTGGCCTTCTTGCTTTCGATCTTCTGGACGTAATCGATCACGACCAGACCGAGAGGTGTATCAGTGTCCTCCAGCTGCTGCCGCGCACGGCGTACCGCGGATCTCAGGCGGGAGGCTTCGCGCACGTCTCGCTCCCCGACAAAGAGGGGCAGGGATTTCTGCCGGTCGGCCTCGCCCGCGACGTGGCGCATCTCATCCTCGGACAGCTGGCCTTTGATCATCCGGCTGTAGGGGATGTTGATGCCGTTTGCCGCCAGACCCTTGGAAATGAAGCGGGTGCCAAGTTCTTCGCCGGTCATCTCAAGGCTGCCGAAGAACACGCCGACCTTACTCATGGCCGCTGCAAAGGCGATATTCTGGGCAACGGACGTCTTGCCCATCGATGGACGGCCGGCAAGCAAGATCATGTTGCCCGGTCGCATGAACCCCAGCACGTTATCAAGCTGCGCCAGACCCGTTGAAACGCCCGGCTCGACCACGCCCATATAGGCGTCATTGATGCGCGTCAGGGCACCCATCATCGAGGACAGGTGCGTGCGGATCAGGGGCTTGATGCTGGACTTGCTCATAATGGCGCCAGCGGAGGTTTCGACAGATCCGGCAATCACCGTGGCCGGTTCCTTGCCATCCGATATGCGCAAGGTTGCATCCTGAAACTGCTCAAGCAAAGAGCGCTTGGCAGAGAGGTCGACCACCATTTCGGCATAGTCGCGGATCGCAAAGCTGGACACCGCCGCACCGGACAGGTTGACCAGATAAGTCGGCCCGCCAAGCTCGGCGAGGTTTTCATCGGCCGCGACGGCCGGTTTCAACGTCACTGGCGACGCAATCATGCCATTGTCCACGCGGTCGCGGATCAGACCATAGATCATGCCGTGCACAGGATCATAGAACGCCTCGACATCGAGGACGTCAGACACCTTGTCGATCAGATCATTGTTGTTGAGAAGTGCGCCGAGTATTTGCTGTTCAGCCTCGGTCGAGTGTGGCGGCTCGATGGTGGCGCTAGGATTGAACGTCCTTGCCATTAAATAGATCCCCTGAAATTGATGAGTGTCCGACAAGTCTCGCTCGGGCGAGATCCCAAGCTGCGGCGGCGTCGGCTTCGTTGTCGTTGGCTATGGCCCATCCAAGGCGCTTGCAACGATTGATCGTCTCACCCTTGGCGGCATCGCGCTTGAGATTGCCACGGCCAATGAAATGCTTTCGGATGGTCTGAACCGGATATTCCCTAAATTTGATGTGGTGAAAATGACAGGTGGCATAGACGCAGGCCCGAAGTCCCATTGCCAGTTGCACCCGGCTCGCTGCGCCGGGGGCACCGGAGGCAATCGCCTGTTCGACAATGATGAAATCTGGCTTGTGTTCGAGGATCAGGCGCTTGGTCATCACTAGGGCTTGTGCAAAACGGGCACCGTGACTGGCCCCGGTATCACCCAACTGCTCACTGCTGCAAATGGGGCGACTACTGGAGTCGCCAACGGCGACCCCAGTGTTGCTTGCAAGATCAAATGCCAGAAGGATCATTCAGGCGGGGCAGTGCTTGGATCTGGGATCAAATCGTGCATCTCATCCCGCCATTTATGTTCCACCATTGCGTCGAACATCGGCTCGAACGTGCGCAGGAAATCGGCGCGGGCTGTCTCTGACTTGTTCTCGATCGCGCGGATCACGCCAAGGGCCGCGTTGTTGTAGCCCTTTTCGTCCAAGATGCCTTTGATGCGTGATCGCAGAGATCCAGTCGCCTCAGAAACGACCCGTTGCTTGTTCGAGAGTTCGTCCAGAAATGATTTCAATTCTGGGTAGTCAACTTCGATGGATGAGTTATCGCCCATTGTTGGTTCCTTCATGTTTCGCCACCGTCTGTGGCCTTGGTGGTGGGTTGAGCGGATTTGCTCGGCTCAGACCCTGTGTCCTCCTCAGTCTCGAAGTAGGATTCCATCGGCACGGCGCCGTCACTCACAGTCTTGATCTTATAGGCCAAGGTGAGAGAGGGCAGGCGGATCCCGCGAGAGATTTCAGATAGATAATTCTCGCTGGTTTCCACGCGCTTAGAAAAACTACGCAGAGATTGGTCGGTCGATCGCAGATATTTTTTCAATACAGACATCCGATCCGTATCGCATACGGCGATAAGTGCGGCAATCTAAAATCGCAGGCCGCGACAGAAAACACGCTCGCAACGATATTTATTGCGGTTCGTTATTGACGAATACTCGCAACAGGCGATAGGAGTGTTCTACATATACACCGCAAAGGAAGCCGCCATGATTACACAAGACAATATGCAAATTCGCGAATTGGGTCCGAAGGATCTGATCACAGAAAACGGGTTCTATCGTCTCTCGATGGACCGCCACCACAACCAGCCCTGCGACGGTATAAGTGTGACCAGCTCAGTGCTGAGGACGCTCGAGCTTGGGACGCCGTCAGATGTCTGGTCGTTCCATGCCTTGAATGAGGATCGCATGGAAAAAGATCAAACCGAGGCGATGAGGATGGGCCGCGCGATCGCGTCCTTCATCGAAGGCGGTCCAGAGGAGCTGGAAAAGCATTTTTATGTGCTGCCAGCTAACAAGCCAAACAAACCGACTGAGGCGCAGCGCAATGCCTATCTGAAAGGCGCCGGCACAGAAGCCGGGATCCGGTCGATTGAGTTTTGGGCGAAGGTCGACGCGGATCCTCGGGACGTCATCACGGAGTCGAGCTGGGAGCTTATCTGCAATATGGGTAAGGCGCTGATGAAGGATCCAGCTGCAGCGGCCGCGCTTGGCGGCGAGCCGGAAATAACGATGGCGTGGTTCGATGAGCGCTCAGGGCTTTGGTGCCTCGCGCGGCCCGACCAAGTCCAGTTCACCGGCATGGTGTCGGATTACAAAAAGATCAGCACGCAGGGCGCGTATATGTCTGGGTCGATGTGCGATCGTAAGATCACGCAATACGGCTACCACGCGCAAATGGCTTTTGCCTGCGAGGGGTTTCAGGTGCTGACCGGCGAGTGGCCGGAACAGGTCGGTCTGATCTTTCAGATGGATAGCAAGCCGTATCATTCCATCCTGCGCGGGATCGATGAGGAATCGCTGAGCATTGGGATGTTCCAGAACGACCGCGCGCGCATGCGCTTCCGGGAGTGCCTGAACAGTGAAAACTGGCCGGGGCCGGGGGAGCATATCGCGAATTATCACATGCCTGAGTGGCTGCACGAAAGGCTGACCAAGGAAATGCAGGAAGGTAGTGCGACATGAGCGAGATCACGATGAAAAAGGAAGATGAAATTCAGCCTCGGAAAACCGGGGATGACGTGCCGGATCTGTTCACCGTCGACCCGGCGCTGGGCCAGTATCAGTTCGGGGATCTGGCGAAGTATGTCGAGTTTTCAAAGCTCATGTGTCAGGCGGGTGAAATGCTGCCGAAGCACGCGCAGAAGAACCCGGCCATCTGTCTCGCGCTGACGATGCGCGCCGTCCATTGGGGGTTTGATCCGTTCGCCCTCGCGCTCGAGAGCTATCAGGCCGGGGGCAGTGGGCCGGTCGGCTACATGGCAAAGGTGTTTACGGCGGTCATTCGGAAAGCCGGGATCACGCTGAATTATCGTTACGAGGGCGAGCTGATCATCCTCGATAAGCCGGTCAAATCCTATAAGGGCAATGAGGTCGCCAAGCGCACGGCCACCGGCAATCGGAAGTGCATCGCCTATGCTGAAATTGGCGGGCATTTGCTGGAATATGAAACGCCGGAGCTAGACCAGATCACCATCAAGAACAGCCCGCTATGGCACAATGATCCAAATCAGCAGCTGGCCTATTACGCCGGGCGCGGCTGGGCGCGCAGGCATCGCTCGGATCTGATGATGGGCGCATATAGTCAGGATGAAATTCAGGACATGCGCGCCATGCGTGACGTGACACCGAAACCATCCGGCTTTGCCCAACTCGGCGACAATGCCCGAAATAAAGCCGCCTCAGCGCCGAAAGAGGAGGATGCCATACCATCCACCCAGAAAGAGACGAAAGACGAGCCCACGGACGACACAGCCGACGACGCGGCTATCGAGGGGGATCTGATTAAGGACGACGTTGCCGAGGATCAGCCTGAAACCGAGATCGATCCGACCAGCCCGGCTTTTGGGATGGGAGCTGAGGCGGCGGGCGAGGACTTTATCGGCCGCGATCAAGGGCCGTTCAAGGCCAATGAGGAATCTGACGTTGAGCACGCCAACTGGCTGGCAGGGTTCGATAGCATCGAGAGGAAAACCGATGGCGGAGAATAGTGGCATCGAGTGGACAGACCACACTTTCAATCCATGGATCGGTTGCACGAAGGTCAGCGCGGCCTGTGATTTCTGCTACGCCGAGGCGTGGGATAAGCGCGGGCTGCAGGGCGGCCCGTCACGCTGGGGGCCAAAGGCCGATCGCACGCGCACAAAGACGTGGGGCAATCCTATCCGCTGGCAGAATAAAGCCAAGGCTGAGGGTAAGCGTTACCGCGTGTTCTGCGCCTCGCTGGCCGACGTGTTCGATAACCATAAGTCGATCCTGCCAGCGTGGCGCAAAGAGCTTTGGGCGTTGATCCGTCAATGTCCCGATTTGGACTTCCTGATGCTCACGAAGCGGCCTCAGAATATCACGCGCTACCTGCCAGATGATTGGGGCGACGGCTATCCCAACGTCTGGCTTGGCGCGACCGTCGAGAGCCAGAAAGAGGCCGATAGATTGGCAGCGTTGGTCGAGGTTCCGGCCGTCGTTCATTTCCTGTCGATGGAGCCGTTGATGGGGTCGGTGGATCTGGGAGCGCATATCGCTGGTCTGGAGTGGGTCATTACGGGCGGCGAGAACGGCAAGTATTATCGGCCGGTGGATCCAGACTGGTTTCGCACGCTGCGCGACCAATGCGCCGCAGCTGGCGTGCCGTTCCTGTTCAAGCAGTGGGAAGGCGCATCGCAGAAGATCATCAAAGCAAAAGGCCGAGAGTTAGACGGGGTCATCCATGATGGGTACCCAGTCGGCGCGGCCTTTCAGGGAGGGTAGATCGATGACGCCTAAGCAAAAGAAAATGTATGACGCGATCTGCACTTTCATGGCCGATAAAGGCTATTCGCCGAGCTACCGCGAGCTGGCCGACATGCTGGACATACGATCCACGTCGCAGATCCATAATGCGCTTGGCCGGATGGAAAAGCAGGGCTTGATCACGCGCACGCGGGGTCAGTCCAGATCGATCGAGCTGGTCGCCGCCTCGCCGCACAGGATCAAAGACATCCTGCAGGAGATGAAAGACACGCTGCGCTTATATGATCGATTGAAGCTGTCGCCGGCCGTGACAGTGGCAAAGCTCAGGAATGTCATTCCAGACATCGAGGCAGAGTTATGAGCCATTATTCACCGCACCTCTTGCCGAAGGTGAGATCCGACGTGCTCATGCAGGCCATTGGCGGCAACCTTCCGAAAAAGCTCAGCGGCCCGCATTATCCCTGCACGCTGCGGATTGCCGGGCTGATACCGGGGCATCGCTGCGCATCCCCTGATACCGTCGTTGGCTGCCATCTCGGCAATCTGGGAAAGGGCATGAGCACGAAGGTTTCGGATCTGAATGTCGGCGCCGGGTGCAAAGCGTGCCATGATCTTATCGATATGGTCGATAAGCGTTGGTTCAAGCTGATGGAGGATCATGGCGTCACGGTCCTGAACCGCATCATTTCCAGCATCCAAGAGACGCAGGCTATGTTGATCCGCGACGGCATCATCAAAGTGAAAGGTGGCACGATCATATGAGTGAGAAATATCAGCCGACAGAGGCGCAGATTGCCAAGGTGCTCGAGAAATACAAACCGCGGCAGATTGCGATCGCGTATCTGAAAGCCTCACGTCGGGCCAGTCAGGCAGAGACAGCTTTCGACCTGATGTCCGACATCAATGATTTCACATTATCCGCAGTAACAGGAGATATAGAAGCAGCGGGAAAAACAGTCGAAAAAGTAGCACAACGGTTCGAGCGAGAGCGACGAACCAACACGCAGACAAACGAAAAGGGAAAGACGATATGAACGATCAAACAGACGCCGCCGCCGCCGAAGAAGCCACAGCTTTCGATCTGGTGGAGACAACCGACGTAACCTCTATTTTCACTGGGAAAACCGTCGACCAGCTGCTCAGTAAGCTGGAAAAAGAGGTCCGGTCCTTTGCGCCAGATCTCAGCTCAGCAAAAGGCCGCAAAGAGATCGCCTCTCTGGCCTACCGCGTATCGCGGTCCAAGACCGAGCTGGACAAGGCTGGTAAGGCGATGACCGAGAGCGCCCGCAAGGAAATCGAAGCCGTCAACGCAGAGCGCAAGAAGATCGAAACGCGGCTGGACGCCCTGCGCGATGAGGTTCGCAAGCCGCTGAACGATTGGGAGGCGGCCGAGGAAAAGCGCAAGGCGGATCTGCGCGAGCGATTGACCGCGTTCCACGACCGCACTGACTGGTCGATGGACAGCGAAGCCATTGCCGCGATCCTCGCTGAGGTTGAGGCAATCGACATCGATGAGAGCTGGCAAGAGTTCACGACGATGGCCGATGAGGCCAAGCTGGCGGCCGTGAAAAAGATGCGGGCGGATCTGACAGCGGCGAAGGGCCGGGAGGATCAAGCGGCCGAATTGGCGCGGCTTCGGACTGAGGCGGCTGAACGGGAGGCGCGGGAAGCCA
>Ga0314855_100022_pt1 | contig 52029 bp, 102 predicted proteins | sample 2018CB1WmetaG_FD_203636 | JGI IMG/M metagenome (GOLD analysis project Ga0314855, IMG submission 203636) | Cryopeg brine viral communities from Beaufort Sea near Barrow, Alaska, United States - 2018 CB1W | ecosystem: Environmental > Aquatic > Marine > Coastal | place: USA: Alaska | collected... | reverse complement strand
TTGCCTTGATAACTGCTTCCGGTGCCGACTTCAGCACGTCAGCGGAGAGCGCCATTTCCTGCTGCGTCTCAGCAGCAAGAGCGGGATCAGCCGCCGGTGCGTCGGTAGCTGCGGCAGCTTCAGCCGAGGGAGTGTCGCTGTCGGTCTTTTCAGCGAAGTCACGGAGCGACTTCCAACCTTCAGCAAGCTGGTCGAGGATCGGCTGGATAGCCTTATCAACAGCCTTGGTAATGTCCTCTGCGGTTACAGAGGAGGCGGTGCTTTTTTCAGTCACGGTGGACTCCTTCTTCCCGAAAGCCGAAACAACGGCTTCCGCTTGTGTACGGTCTGCGGCCTTCATCACGAGAAAGCCCTCGTGCAGATGGGCGGGGTGATCCACGCCGCTCGTTTCGAGAACAGTGAGGTTAGTCATTTTGCCGGTCATAGCCGCCTCCTTCAGCGCCAACGGTACGGCGCGGTTGTTGGCGGTCGCAATTCGACACGCCAAGGTTCATGTCAGGCAGGAAGCTGCTCGTCGGTCAACATGCTCGACCCACCGATTGAATAGCCAGTGATCTTGCCCTCCAACACGAGCGTCCACGCCCACGGCTCCCACACCACGCCCAGCAGAACAGTGCCCGCCGGGTACAGGTGCGAAGCAACGTTTCCGTTCACGTCAATCACCGGGAACTCCATCGCGATCGGGAGCGTCATCGCCTCGACCCACTCGCCTGCCTCAGTGTCCGGCGCGTGCTGAAGCCGAACAGTCCGATAGCCCGAACGGACGTACCCCCACAGCGCAGTCTGCAACGAATCTGGATCAGTCCAGTCGCCATGAGCATCGACCTCATTCGGGATATACCAAGGGCCGAGGGTGAACCGACGCGGTGCTTCAATAGCACTCTTCACGAACGGGACGTAACCACGTGAGCGCCACATCTCAGGATTGGCCTCGTACTCCGCCTCTTGAAACACCCAGTAGGCGTCATAGTTGTCAGCAAACTCGACGTCGAATCGAGTGCCACCGACCGACACGGTAATCGCTTGGAGCAGGAACGGCACCGACCGGGGGATCGTCGCTGCGGGCGGCTCCTCCCCAGCATCGAGATAAGCCAGCGTCATGTGCGGGGTGTACGCGCCGTGATCTTCACGCGGCTCGAAGCCTGCATCTTTCAGCGCCGCCGACATGCGCTCTTGGAACTCGATCAGACCCTCGATATGCGGAACAGCAAACCAGACTGTTGCATCTTCGTTCTCGAACGTGCCAGTGCCGTCGAACACACCAAACAGCGCCGGGGTAGTCGAAGCGACTTCAGCAACAACACCGGTCAGGATGCGCGTCTGCTCCACCGTCAAGTCATCACGGTCGCCAAGGAAGTTGACCGTCACATGCAGATCAGTCTCGCCGCCGTCGACTTGGTACTGGAACGCGAGGTCGTCAGGCAGAACCCAGCCGACCATCACACCGGTTTCGGGCTCGACCCGGATGTCGAGGTCGTCCAACGTGATCTGGACCGTCTCCCACCCCGCGTCGACTGCCTCAGCCAAAGCAGAAGCGAGCGCGTTGATAGTCGACTCGGTGTCCTCCTCCGAATAGCCCGCCCAGACTGGCGGTGATGTTTGCCAACCCTCAACGAACTGGATCGCCTTCTTGGTCGACATGACCTTTGGTGTGATTTGCATTACAACCTCCTGAAATTGAGAATACTGTCCCACGCTTCATCGTGGGCCACTTTGGATAAACGGCCGTGAATGTATTCCCGGCTTATCTGAGCCAGCCGAATCGACTGCCCGAGTGTTGGGTCGAACGAATACGTTCCGTCGCGGTGTAGCTGCTTCTGAGTCCGTTTGCCGGGGAGGAATACACCAACGCATCGACAATTCGGATGCGCCGGGGGCATCAACAGTCCCACCGAGAACTCTTCATCCCACTGAACTGTCTCGCCTTCCAGCGGGTCACAGATCGGGCAAGGGTCGCCACCGGTGATCCACTCTTTGCGAGACTCCTTCGAGTCCAGCCCAGACGCGATAGTCGAGGAGAAGCCCGAGAACCGGCCCGCGTTCGACGCCGACATCAACTCTGTGCGAGCAATGCCCGACGCCCGCGACTTCAACGCATTCGCCGCCGACTTCGCCGAGGCCCGCTGTGCAAGCAACTCAGCCCGCTCAACCTTCTTGCCCTCAGCCACCAACCGCTCGAACGTTTTCGTGTAGACGTTCTTCGCTGTCTGAGCCTGACGTGCCGTCAACGGGATTGCCCGCTCGATCTGCTGCGCCAACGTCCTCGCGGTGTAATCGCCCTGCAACGCATCGACAACCAGCCCGTTCACGGTGTCGCGGACCTGCTGCTGAACATGACTGATTAGCGCACCAGCCCGTTGCGCCGCGTAGTTCACCGCCTGCGGTTCGATCATGTCAAAGTGGAGGATCGCCTGCGGTGCCGTCATTTTGCCGGCAGTGATAAGTGCCTGCCGAAGATACTCGCCACCGAGCCGATCCTGCTGCCCGCCGATCGCTAACCGCATGGGGTCGAGGTTGACTGCTGCGACCGCTGCCGCTGCATCCCCAGCTTGGATACTGCGAAGCACAGACTCCGACCGGGCCGACGCTGCAACCTCGTTCAGTGCGTCGTTCAGATCGCGACCGAACTTCGCTGCTTCCCGCTCCACAACCTCGTCGCTGTATATCCGCTCCTTGCGGACAGCCTTGCGCTTCGGCATCGTTACTCCGGGCTCACAACAGGATCAGCCGGTTCAGGCTCAATCGGAATCGGTGCTGGCTCTGTTTTCGGCAACGTCGACTCGGTGTCGTCAAACACTTCATGCGATGCGGGGGGAAGCTCTGCCAGATCGCGCATGAACGATTCGAGGCGGGCATCCGGAACGATCACACCGGAGTCGACCATCTTGACAACAAAGTCACCAAGGATCGACAAGTCCTCCTCGACCACGTTGCCGTAGTCCAGTGTCGGCATACGGTCAGAGTCCCAACCGTTGAGCCGCATCAGGCGCGGGATCGCGTGCTGGTTGATGACTTCCTGCACCGACTTGGCAATCGAGTCGACTACCAACTGCCACAAGCTGATCTTCGCCTTGCCCAGTGCGAACGAACCGACACCCTCGTGGCCGAGCGTCAGGAAGTCCTGCAACATCGACGTCGCGATAGCGGTATTCCACCGCTGGATGATTGCCGTCGTGTCCAACTGGCGTGATCCGGGCGAAGCCAGCAACTCGAACTTCAACAACTGGTTGTTGTGCTCGTCATAGATCGAGGGCAGCAAGCCACCGTCGACCTCGTTACGGCGGGCCTTCGTCACGAGGTCACGGATGCGCGACAACTGAGTCGAGTGCTCTGGGTCGGTGAACCACGACTCCGGAGCGTACGCCATAGGCATACCGGCAAGGTCGCGCTCGACACCGATAGCTTCAATCTCCTCAAAGCGTTTGCGGTAGTACCACGGGCGGTACGCACTCCGCAGCATCGACCGACCTTCAGGTGAGCCCTTGCGTTCGGCGGCGCGGAACAACAGCGCCCGCTCGATGGGGATAAAGATTCGACCTTTCTTGCCGTTCGGGTCCATCTGGAACATGCCGTTCAGACCACCGGCGTCGTCAAAGCTCCACTTGCTCAGCGTCTCCTGCGAGCGGATCGCGAACTTCCGCCAACCGATACGACCATCGTTGAACTTCGACCGCATCCGAGGATCAGCATTGCGGCCCTGTCGCGACTTGTAAACGACTTCATGGAACGACCACCCGTATTGCAGACACGAGAGGATTTCCGAGAGCGTCACATCCCACGACTCGCTCATGTCGTCCAGACACTCCTGCACAAACTTAGCCTGTGCCTCTTCCGCCGGGGACGGGTCTTCCGGCGGGGTGATCTTCCACTCCAACCGCGACACAACTTCCCGCATAGCGAGCAGAGCTCCACCGATCAACGGGTCGTTTTCGCCCATTTCGAGATAGACGCGCTGGCCCTGCATCCCGCGCAGTGCGGGCAAGAATTCTTCGGTGATCTGTCCACCGGATTGCTTCAGCCCTGAGACACCCATTTCTGAGGTGACTTGGACTTTCTTCGCTCCGAACTCGTCCTCGCCGGTGTCGTCAGCCACGAGCGGCAATCGTCTGAGCGATGATCGTGAGCGCTTGCTTCTCGGTGAAGTCGCCAGCAATCAGCGCTAGGTAAGTCTCGTGCAAGGCAATCGCTGCCGTTTCGAGAGGAGTACGCTCACACGAGTCTGAACCCTGCGGTGTGCTTTTCTTCATGTCCATGCCACAACTCTACCGCCCGCCACGGTCCAGCGGTCGCTGCGATTCGCGTCTCCGCGTGTCGTTTGCACACCCCGATATGCACCGCGTATGCCTGTCTCCGGCCACCGACCCACCAACCGGGTGTTAGTGGATCACCGAACCTGTCGTCGCCTGTCTCCGGGCAAAGAGAAACCCTCCGGTACTGGAATACCGGAGGGCTTCGCTCACCTCACTGCTGCATCTGGGGGATGGGCACCAGCAAGGGAGTCTGTTAGGACAGTAGCGCAAACGCTCGCTTCTTTGGCCCGTCGGATTTTCCCGACACAACCTGAAGCGCTCGCGACACTTCCGGATCGCGACCCTTCGCGCCCTTCATGGGGTGATAGTGGTCGACGTATTCGGTCACAGCGTTGTACGCGCCCCACTTCGTGCCACGGATGTTGTCCAGCGTCGGCGACTCGTTCCAGATCGTGCGGAGCGTGTCCCGGTGATCCTGCTGGTTGATTGCCCGCGACGACTTCGGGTCGAGGCCCGCTGGCGTCGGGTACAACGATGCCGTGAGTCGCTGGAACTGTTGGTTGCTGTACTCCTGCTCCAACAGTCGCTCGATCTGCAACGACAATTCGTCGGTGTACTGGAACGTCAGCCCAAGGATGCGGCGTGCTTCGAGGACGTGGGCCTTGGCCGACTTCTTCGTGTGCCGTGCCGAGAACCGTGCCTTGGCTGAAGCAAGCCCCGCCGCGACTGTGTTCGCACACACCCACCGGATCGGCGAGACGACGAACTGGAACGACGACGATCCATCCTTCGAGTCGAGCGCACACAGGTACAACTCGGTGCGCTCGTCTTGACCTAGCCCGTTGAACAACACGGTGTCAGGGAGCTTCATCGTGATGAACACCCGCTTGCCGCCGTCAAGCGATCCAGCAGTCTCGAAGTGCGCGCCGGACTCACTGACCAACGTGTTCAGTAGCTCCGCTTCGTCCTCGTTCTGGACTGGCTCGTAATAGCGACCGACGACGCCGAGAGCGTCATGCTGGCCTTCGTTGAACGGGTTGTTGCGGACGGTTGCCCACTTGTTCGGCACTTCCACGTATTCGTCTCCGACCTTCGCGAACACTGGTTGCTTGGTGATTTCCCAGTCGTTCAGGTGCGCTTTGATCAGAGCCTCCTCAGCGGTCATGCAGCCTACGGTCGTGGTGCCGAGGCGGTGCCATGCGTTGATATTGGCGGTGGCGAACGCTGTGCGCCCGTCCTCGCTCTGCTCTAGTCCGATCACAGTGTTACTCCTGCCGGTACGGTCGGTGAAGAGGTGACTTTGCCGCCGACAACGCCACACTTCTTGCACTTCATTGAGGGGATTACGTTCTGGTGAAAGTTGGCGTCATCGTAGCCAGTGCCACGCTCCACGTTGCCGCAACTCTCGCACTCGTAGTCAGCGGTGAAGTCCCGGCGGGACTGGCTGATAAGCGTCTTGATCTTCATGCTGTCGCCTATGCGTGGAAGTAGTGGTTTGGGCTGGCGGCATAGTAGATCGTGGGGATATACAACACGGCCCATCCGAGAAGCAGGTGCTTCGTCAGGCTGTGGCCCTTTTGCTGGCGCACATAGTTCGCGCCGTCTTTTGCGTTCTTCATTGGGGGCTCCTTTCCAAGAGCATTGTTTCAGGTGATCCAACTCTAGCTGAGTGGAAGATTGTTGTCTAGTCCGATGGACTAACGTGCACGATGCAACCGGGCGTTCTCCGCGATCGTCTGCGGGGTCATCAGGTCACGACGGGCCTCGCCCCACTCCGACATCGGCAAACGCTTCGCCGCCTCCGCATCATGCTTCGACGCCAACCGGTACAAGCGCTCCCACTCCTCGCTCGTGAGAGTGTCTTTGTCATCGTCCAGCGCCCACACCCGACCGGCACGGAGAGCCGCCGTCAGACGAGCCGCCCCCTCGAACTGGTTGGCAGTATTCGCCCCGACCATGAACGCTGACTTGACCGCTATGGCCTGAGCCGAGCCGTCATAAGGCAGGCTCGACGTGTACTTGTTCGCTTCGATGTTGAGCGCGTCGTGATACTTCCGCGACTCCATGTCGATGTTGAGCCCGGTCATCACTTCGCCTCTGTTTCGATGCGTGCGGCGAGGTCGAGGAATTGCTGAAACGACATTTCGACCTTCGTGTCGTAATCGCTGATGTAGCCGAGGTTCAGGCCGAGGCGTTCAGCCTGCGACTTGACTTGGGGAATCTGAACGTTCTTGCGGTAGGCCGAACGCTTGGCTGTTGCTTCGGCCACGACTCGACGGTGTTCGATGTTCACGAGTTCGTCAGCCCACAAGCCCTCAATCTCGCCACTCCGAACCGAGAGCAACCATGCGCCTTCAGGTGTCGGGATGCCGTTGTTGAAGTCCTCAGCGGTGTAGCCCTTGGCCCGCTCGATCAACACAGGGTCAGAAGTGTCGATGCGAATTGCGAGGTGGTCGGACTTTATTTTGGTCCCGGTGTATCGGTAGCCGGTCTTGGCCTGAGCTTTCCGCACCGTGCAACGATCGGCGGGGGAGAAGCCGTGGCTGTTTTCGTAGCCCCCGATTTCGAGGATGACGACGGCCTTGCCGCTGTACTTTACGTTGTACTCGGTGCCGATTACGATGTCTTGCTTTTTCATTGTGTGACCTTTCCAGAGGTGGTGTATCGGATGATCCTACTCTAGCGAACGGTTGACTTCGATGTCAAGCCGAGTTGACTGATAGCCTGCGACCTGCACCCGCACAGCCTCCTCCACCCCATCCGGCAACTGTCGAACTCCGAGGTGCCCACGAAACGGAATCGGATTAGCAAGAGGTCGAGGGTTCGCCAACACATGATGACGCAACGCACGCTCCGCCCCAACCGCCGGACGATCCGGCACCTCGCCCCACGGAGAACAGAAACGTGGCTCCCACCCCGGCGCTGAAGCATCCGACCCATCGAGCGGCATCCACCCGAGCATGTCGACCTCGTGATAGCAACCGAACGTCGGACTCACCAAGTGAACATCAACGATGTCGACCACCCCGATAATCGCTCCAACCTGCAAGTGCGGTTCACCCTGTCGCATCGGGCCGACCACACGGGGGAACTCTCGCATCCCCAGCTTCACCCACGCTTCTCTCATCGCAGCGAACTCCGGTCCCGAGGGGTCGAACGTCAAAGACGCATGGATCGCAACGGGGCCGAGGCGTGTGCCAAACCGACGGTTCTCGACATCCTTCCGACCGTGAACAATCGCCCACGCCCACGGCTGTCGGATCGAGATTGAACGCATGGGAGCGATCAAGCTCCCCGCACCGCTAGGTGCGGAATAGTGTTCTGGATTGTGTTCTGTAGACCGACGGGTTTCCGGTCGGTCGGTTTTCCCGGCGGTCGGTGACGTCATGGCTTCACCCCGCGTCCGACCAACCAGCCACGCTTGAAGCTCTGCTCGTCGCGCCATGTCATCACGTTGCCCCACGACTCAACCATCTTGGTCCAGTCGTCAAGGTCACGCTGGTACTCGACCTGCAAAGAATCGGGGAGACTGAGCGGCAAGCCTCTCTCGCTTTCTCCGGCCACAGAATATTCGACAGGTATTGTCATGTCACTTACCCAACAATCCGGGCTGGACAGCCGCCGTCCAACGTGTTCCGAGTGCGTACTGGATCGGCCCATGCTTGCCGTCCTTCGCGTCGAAGTTCATGTCAACGAAACCATCCTTGCCCGAGAACAACGCGAGGTCGGCAGCGATCTTAATAAGCGACTGGTGGGCAAGCTTCACCTTCACGGCGGGCACTGACGGGTAGTCGTCCTGACGCCACAACCGAACGATCGGCGGGTACAGGCCCGAGCCGACGTCGAACGTCTGCGAGCGCTCTGGCTTCCCCTCAAACAAGATCACAACCTCCAACTCGGAGTTCGGATTATCGTGATTCTTCGTCCACGTGTACTGGATCGAGTAAACGACCTTGGGCGAATCTAAGGCGAGCCCGCGCCGGAGCCCCTTCGCGATAATCTTGCTGACCCACACCAGTGCGTCTGTCGGGATCATCTGACCGTACGCGGTGTTCACCTCGTCGGCGTCGGTCAACTCGAAGCGACCGTACGAATATCGGTCGGTGCCGACTAGGTACTTCTTGCCCTCGTATTCGAGAACGGCGGCACACATGATGACGGGAGTGAGGTCATCCTTTGACACATGATTGAGCAGCCCCTTCGACGCAAGGATCGCGTCTTTGAGCGGCATTGTGAGACTAGGCATTGTTTGTCCTTTCCAGAACGGTTGAGAGGTTAGAAGCAGGCGTCGTGCTCGATGCCAGAAGCGTTCAACTGGTCAACGATTTCGTCTGTCGAGTCCGGACCATTGGCGAGTCGCTTCAGGCGGACGGTTTCTGCGGACCACGGCTGGCCGCATCCGTAACAGTGAAGGTCATTCCACCCTTCGCCTTCGAGCGGGGTGACGGTGGAAGTAAATTGTGCGGCCATGATCGGTACCTTTCCAGAGGTTGTATCGGATGATTCAACTTTAGCCAGCCCCGGCGAGAGTGTCAAGCAGGTTTGCCAATCGGTTCCATGCCAGCCGCAATCCGGTGCCCCTCGACGTACTGAGCCAAGAACTCACGGTCGTGATCGAACGACCACGCACGAATGCGCCCTCGCGGGTCCATCACCATCGTGTCCACCAACAACCAACCGGGCGGCAGATCAGAGAGCACAGCATCCACCCGCTCCTTCGGCCAGTCAGGATTATGCAGACTCTTCCAGTACCGCTCCTGCTGTCGCGTGGGCTCACGGTTCAACCGGGAGGTCAGCACGAATCCAACAGCCAAGGCCGCAGACAACACAGCCACCAGAGTCACAACCACCGTGAACGCTTCGTCCTGACTCACCGTCGGACTCCTTCCGGCCACGGCAACCCTCGCTCAGTGAGGATCGAGTCCAGCACTTTCAACGTCTGTCGCAGATCAGCCGCGTACTCCTGCATCGTCGGATACAAGACCGCACCCTCGTGCAACTCCGTCGACAACCTGATCTTGACGACCAACTCCTCGTCGGTCAGATTCCGCTGGCGAGCAGTAAACTCCACCAGCCCTTCCGTCGACATGCTCATGCTGCCGTTCCTTTCCCGGCGCACACACTCGCGTGCTCCCGAATAGCGTTCAGGGGAAACTTCTCTTTGCAGTGCCAACAGTTCGTGAACCGCAGACTCTCGACCGGGTGCTTCGTCCGGGCGTGCTCCGCAATCTCTCGGAGCGGGAGCCGCTGGGAGCAGTACCGGCACTTGGTGTATCGAGTCGAGTCCCGACCCGGCCCCACGTTCGCTTCGTGGTCATCCCAATCACCCATGCTCACGATTCCAACTCCTCGAACTTGGGCGTCTCAATCGACACCGGACCATCCACCAACCCACGAGCCGACAACATCTGCGACTCGATGTCAGATCGCGCCTGAGCAACAACCTCCTCGGTCGCCCGCTGAACCGACTTCACCGCGTACTCCGCATTGCCGGGAGCATTGTCGACTCTCGCCCGCAACGCACGCAGCCGTTCCCGAATCACCTTGACCCCCGACTTCGACTCAATCGCTTCTTCCAGTGCAGCCAACGTGTTCGCAATCTCGCCCACAAGATCAGTCACCGTCGTCCGCGTCTCACGGATCGACTCCGCAATGCGCGGCTCATAAGGCAACGACGGAATCTGGTGATCTGTCGCAGTCGACCGCAACGTCACCGGGACACCTGAGCCGATGCCAACCGACGAGACGAGCGCACCCCACTGGGCCAACGACATTTCGACTTCGACCAACGACGTTCGGGGGTGAACCCAGTCGTGGTTGAGGTCACGCACACGCTCCGCCGTCGACACTTGCAAGGTGATCGACTGGTTGTGCTGAAGGTCCGACTGGAACAACGCACGAGGTGATCCCTGCCCCCGAGTCACGGACACTACCGCGAACGACGGGTGAGTCTGTCGAGTGCCTTCGCTGCCGTGGCCTCCGGGCTCTGAGTGGACTGGTTCAACGTTACGCATTTACTTCTCCTCGATGTCTAAGAACCGGACTTGCTCCGGCGTTACTGGATGCTTCAACCCGCCATGCCCGCCACCGTGAAAGTGAAAGGCGTACCAGCTACCGTCGGCGTTCAGGTAGATGCCGACCGGCGACTTGCAGGGTTTCGGTCGCCCCTCAGTGGGGACGATCTTGGCTAGGCGAGACAACGCCCCGTTCGGCCAACGCTTCACGACGTCACCTCGCGGTCCAACTTGCGGGCGCAGCCCAAGCATGACGGGCGATCCCCCCACACTCCGTCAGCAGTCGCCGGGATCGGCAACTCGTCTCGATGATCCACAAGTGCCCACACGTTCGACCGGCAGATCGCTTGCGCGAAACCATCGGCTCTCATGGTCGAGAGACGCACGGCGTGAACTCCACCGACTCGGGATGTGTTCCCGATCACTACGGACGGGAACGTCATTTCGGCACCACCCGGTAGCGAGTCTTAGTGATCTTGAATATCCAAGAGGCCCAGTGTGTTGCCTCTCTGAACGTGTAGAACTCGCCCATGTCCGGCTTTCCCACGATGATGTATTTGCCCATTAGAAAGCCTCTCGTCCATCCTCGTAAACGCGGGGGGACTGGTTCTTATCGAAGTCCACGGTCACACGCTTCTGGAACTTCTCGGAGAACGACTTCGCGAAGAACTCCGCGTCCGTTTCGAGAACGAACCGGGCCATGATCACACCGTCAATCGTGACGGGGATTCCGCACCGGGGCATCAGGCCACAACCTTCGCGTTGTAGTCGAGGCCAGTGGCTTCGATCAGACGGTACTGAGAGCCCATCTGGTTCGCCGCGTCAATCGCACGGTCCTTCGGCATGTCCTTCCAGAACACCCGGTTGAACGGGTCGAGGAGGTCGAAGCTGGCGGCGTCCGACTCGATGTCGAGGACGGTGGGGCGGGTCTGCGGGTTCTTCACGATCAAGTCCTTTCCTTGGTGGATCGTATAAGTCAACTCTAATCGACGCTGACCAGAGTGTCAAGCAAGTTAGACAAATTGTTTAGCGGGCACGGGTGCTGATCCGGTCAGTCTTGACCCACTTCATCGACACGCGACCGTTGCGAATGAACGAAACCCGAGTCTTGGCCCCGACGACTTCGAGCGGGCGGACGACCTCTTCACGCAGGCCGACCACCCCCTTCACGGGAATCGTGTGAACGACTGTGCCGGTCATCGCTTCCACACCTTGCTGATAGCGAGAATCCACTCGTCCTCGGTCGCCCAGTCTTTGCCGACTAGCTCGTGGGCCTTCTTGATGTCGGCGACGATTTCGGGCTGGTCTTGAACGGGGGTGTCGTTCTCTTCGATGATGTAACGCTCGAAGTCTGCGAATGCGATGAGGCGATCGGGGTTAGGCATTGGGTTCCTTTCCGGGGATGTTTCGTATAATCCAACTTTAGCGAACGTCTCACAAAGTGTCAAGCTGGTTAGACAATCGGTTCAGCCGAACTCCCGCATGAACCGCAACTCCTCGATGTCGTCATCCGGCGGCAACTCAGCCAGCGAAGCAGCCACACGCTCAGCAGCCTCTCGCGAGTACCCCTGAGCAACCAACTCCTCGACCGTCATGTCGTCATCCTCACGGACTCGCCACAATCGTCGCAGTCCTCCGCGTCCGACGGGTCGACGTCACCGATCATCGTCTGACCGCCACAACTCGGGCAATCGAACACGTACACCTGATAGGGAGCAGCCTCCATGTCGTCAGCCACGATCTGCCTTCTCCCAGTAGTTGAACGCCAACCGGTTATACCCCAACGACGAGTCGAACGTATCGAGGATCAACCCACAATCGACCGCCACCAAATGCTTCCGCAACGACACCACGATCATCTGGTCCGTCGGCAGATCAGACAACCGACTCCCCTGTGGCAACTTCACCTGACGCCACCCGGCCTCAAGCAACACCGGCGTGAACACCTCGTCACGGATGCCCTCGCGTGCCGTCCGCTTCGCACGTCTCGCATAAGCAGTCGCTCGCTCCGGACTCTTGGCCCGGTCAGACTTCTTCGCCCAGAACGCCCTGTTGCCTTCTGAGAGCTTTTTATACAGTTCCCCGTAGTCGAGTCCAACGGCGATGGATAAAGCCCGTGTGACGCAATCTCCGGCGTATCCCTTGAACCCTGCGGCTTTCCGTCCGCCGTCATTGAACAGCCAATCGAGCCCGCCGGGGTGAGCAAGCCGAGCCTGCTCCACGTAGTTGATGTCGCTCACTTCGCCACCACCTGACGCTCTGCCCGCATGAACTCCACCACGGCAGTCTTGAACTGGTGCCCCGACTCCGCAAACGACTTCCGCTTGCAGTTCGCAGACAACTTCGTGATGTCCGCTTTGAGCGACCACTCGCACCCACACGGGGCGACGATCTTGGTCCCGCCGATCAGGGCGAGGCCGGGGACGCGAACACGCTTCCACCCACCTTCGTAGGTGATGCAGTCGTGCTCGACTTCAGTGACGGTCAACGGTCCCGCTCCTCGGTTGCAGCCTTCAGGCTGGCGAGGCGGGCGGTGATGTTGGACTGGACTTGCTCGAATGAAAGCTGACCGAGCTTGCCTTGCTCTAGGTCAATCTCGATTGAAATGATGACGGCGCGAATCACGCCTTTGTCGGTACGGGTGAACTTGAACATTGGGTTCCTTTCCAGAGAACGAGAGGGTTAGGCGACGATCAGGTCGCGGGGGTCCATCGTGATTACGTCGGTGAGCGGGAACCCGCGACGGGCAGGGATGAACTGGATGTCGACGGGGCCACCACCGGCGGGGTTCCACTCGTCTGCTTCGTTTCCACGAATCACTGTCGCGGTGCGCTTCTTGAAGATCGCGCCAGTGGTGACGACGGTTCCGGCGGTGAGAATGTCCATGAACTTTGAGCCTTTCCAGATTCGGTGTATCGGATGATTCAACTTTAGCCAGCGTCCAACAAAGTGTCAAGCAAGTTAGACTCGCTTACTTCGAGGTCGCCTTCGCGAGAGCCGCATCGAACGCCTCGGCGGGCAAGCGAGCAGCCTTCTCGTCAGCGGCTCCACCGTCGATGTACTTCAGGTGCTTTGCCGTGGTCGGACCCCAACGGTTCTCGCTGACAACCAAGTCGCCCTCGAACACGAACGCGACGACGGTTTCATAGGAGAACCAGAGCGACAGGTCGTTGACCGTGACGCTGGTGAGATTCGGGAGCGGCCAGTTGTTGAGCGAGATTTCCATGAGCTTTGCCTTTCCAGCAGTTTGTGTATCGGATGATCCAACTCTAGCGAACCCCCAACACCCTGTCAAGCAAGTTAGACACCCGACCACGGATTCGACATCTCGATCACCTGCGGCACCGCCTTCGTATCCGACTTCGGCTTCTCGCCCCCCAAACGACCCAACGCCTGCGACAACGCATCCACTTGGTCATCATGCTTACCCGACGGGAACGCCTGCAACTCCGCCAACAACTCAGCCACCCAAGCAGCCTCAGACGGATGCGGCAGAAACACATGCTTCGACTCAATCTCAGGAGTGATCGCACGAGCCCGCTGCTCCTTCGACCCCCGAGGGTCAATGCCAACGAACCCAGCAACCTCCCGCTGTAGCGTATCCAGCACCGCCCGACCAACCGCCGCCTTCTCGATCAGCCGCAACTTCACGTGCTTCCCGGTATGCAACTCCGAATCAGCCTCAGCCCACTTCTTGATCTTCGCCAACGTCTCCGTGAACGCAGTCTGCTTACGGGATTGAGCCACCAAGAACCTATCTGGGCCGACCAAAACCCACCGCTGTCCAACAGAGTAGTCAGCCGTTTCTTTCGCCTCAGAAGCCAAATCCCACGAGTCCACCCACAGCCCCTTCGCCGTCGTCGGATCAAACAGGCGACAATTCTCCGACACCAGATCAGGGTTGCGGGTCCAATACTGGAACCAGTCCAGATCGAACACAGCACCCTCAGCAGGCAACGGGTCTTGCTGGTACAACGACGCCCACGAGTACGGACCAACCGCCCGACGGATCGACTGCCAACGAGCCAACGCCTCCTCGCGTGTCTCCTCGATCAGCGGCGACAACAAAGGGTCGCCCGGTTCGCGCCCTAGCACATCCGACTCCTCAGCAATCGCCGGGAACTCGACCGTCTCAAACGGGTCGCCCGTCGACTCCACCCACCCAGTGAAGTCATCCATGTGCCAACGTGTCCCGATCACCAACGTCAACGACGGCGGCTCCAACCGGGTGCGTGCTGTCGTCTGCCACCAGTTCCGCAACGCCTCGCGCTTCGGCTCCGAGTGAGCGTCCGCGTAATCCTTCACCGCGTCATCCACGATCATCACCTTGAAGCCTCGACCAGTGATGCCCATGCCGACCGACCGGGCCGTCACGCCACCGCCCTCTGTCGTCTCCCAGTCCTTCACCGCACCAGCGTCATGTGCGACCTTGATCCCGAGCCCCAACCGGTCATCCTCAGCAAACCGGCGCACCTGTCGACCCCACGCAGCGGCCAACGAGTCGCTGTACGAGATAAGACCGATCTTCCACTCCGGATGCTTCTTCAGCACCCACGTGGGGAAGAACATCGAGCAGAGCATCGACTTTCCCGAGCGCGGTGGCTCCGAGATACGGATGAACACTGACTCGCCGGGGACACCAACGATGCCCTTCTTTTCGTCCGCTTCGACTCCCTCGACCCGTTTCACTGCACGGGCAAGGATGATGTCGAGGTGATCGAGGTGCGGGCGTGAGCGGTAGCTGGGGTCGATGGACTGTGCCAACCCCATCGGCGACAGTTCAGCCAACTGCTGACGGGCTTTCTGCTCGACTACGGACACGGTGTCTGGGTGTCGTCGGAGTGCGCGGCGGCGGTAGGACGGTGGCTCACCAACGAGCCAGTCGATTACTTTGTCGGCGACCGGCGGTGCGTCCTCTTGGATCAGATCAGTCATGCCAGCCCCACCCACTCCCGGCCAGTGCCCTTGCAATCGACACAAGGTCCACAAGTCGAGGGGATCGGGCCGAACCCCCACCAGCCAGTCCCGCCGCACTCGTGGCAAGGAACTTGACCAACGGTCGCACCGGGGGGAAACGTGATCCAGTCGAACCGAACCTTCTCGTCGTAGCCGTCCGTCATGCAAACCTCAGCGATAGGGCTCTCTCCCTCGATCAGATCAGTCAAGACGTCTCCACAGCCAAACGGTCATAATGCTCCGACAGCGCAGCCCTCGACGCACGAACTACCGGCGGATCAGGAACCACCAAACTCGTGCCAGTCCGCTTCGACCGATCGCACACGAACATCGCGTCCAAGTGATGCCACGGGATCGCATCCGTGAACCAACGCTCGCCCATCCCTGTCAGCTTCGACAACGACTGGACCTGCTCCCACGTCGGATACAACTCGCCAGCCTCCCACCGGTCGACCGTCGGCTCCTCGACGCCCAACGCAGCATCGACCTCCGGACCATACAGTGATCTGAGGTCAAGAGCCTGAGTGATCCGCGCCGGGATGATGTAGCCACCTCGCCAGCGGGCCTCTGCCTCCTCACGATGTTGCTGAGTCAGATGATCCTGAGTGTTTCGGCGGTGACGACGTTCACGGACCCGGCGCTCGCGGTCCTCCTGCCACGTCACGAGAGCGACTTCCAACGGATTCCGCCGGGGGTGACACCCTCACGACGAGTCAACAACCACTCCGCCTCGACAATCAACGCAGCCTCAACAGCCCCGCGTGCCCACTCCAAGCTCTGACCCGTCGAATCACGGATGCCCTCCAACAAAGCAGACGACACCACCAACGGGCGCTCCACCGTCGGGAACGCACTCACAGCTTCCCTCGATCCCGCAAACCAGCAATCCGAACAGTCGCCCGCTCAAACGCCGCCAACGGCCACACCAGCCCACAATTCATACAACGATGCGACGACGCATGGCACACCCCGAAACCGGGACGCAACACACCACAGTCGTGCTCGATATGACCCCACATGCCAAGGTCAAGAATGCGACCCCACCAACGAGGGTGTCGAGTCCATGCACCACACTCACGCTCAGTCATCGTCTCCGCCTTCCAGATTCCGGACAACCAACACAATTCAGACTCGTGCAATACACAAACCTCCACCAACCTTGACGCTTCGACCCATGAAGCTCAAAGACATGCCCGCATTGCGAACACTTGAACTCGCCGTCGTCGGTCATCGTTCAATCGCCTTCCGTCGATCAGCCAGCAACGCCAAAGCACCCAACGTCGCCTCCTCGTCGCCCTGCACCTGAACCGGACCCCCATCGGCCCCAGTGACTTCCAGTCGATCCGTTTTGCCCCACCCGTAGGAATGAGTCAACATGAACTCCGCAGCCTTCCAGTCGCCTCCTGTAGCCGCTGTCGTGATGACTTGCCGGTAAACCCTCTCCGACTGCCCCCGCGCCCAGTACACCAGCATCACGAGTATTACGTGCATCCACCGATCGGCCAGCGTCTTAGGCCACCACTTCGGCGGTCCAGCGGTCCAGTATGCGGCGTTGGGGGAGCCGTTGGCGTGGCCCCCGTTCTCTTCTAGCCACATCCAGACAGCGCCTTCCATGTCGTCCTCGCCGGTGAGTGCGCGGGCTTGGTTGATTGCGGTCGCTCCCTGCGAGGCCCAACGCTGGTAGGTGGGTACGGAGACGGCGGCGCTGCCACAGGCTGCACGGACGGTATCGCCTGCGAGCATTGCTTGGATGATTCCGGCAAGTCGGCGGGGGGTCATCGTTGAGACACCGTTTGCGGGCTTGCTGGCGGGTATCCGCTCTACAGGGGCTTTGGTCGTGGGGATGCGTGGCTTGGTCGGTTTCTTCGCCGGTCCCTTTGCGGCGGTCACTGTTCCCACCTAGCGGTTATCCGGTACCCCACGGTGTAAACATCCCTCTGGCCTTCCGTCATCAGGTCGATGTCGAGAGTCGCTTTAGCGTTGACTGCTTCATCCGGCAAGCCGAGAAGGAACGTGTGGAGCTCTGCCGACGGCAACGGTGCCGTGAACTCTTCGGTCGCTGAGAACTTGGTCACGCTATCTCCCATCGGGCAATGATCCGGTATCCAGTAGTGAACGGGTCGCGCTCTCCCTCCACTGACGGCTCTATCGTGATTTCCGGATCAACTTTGCCCGCGTCCGACTTGATCGCTTTGACGGCCCCGGCCAACTGGCTGAGGCGGAGCGGTGAGCCGAGTGCGACGACAGCGAACTGCGTTGGCTTCGTCATCGTGACCTCTCGACCTTCTTGTCATTCCCACGGTGGCTGATGACAAGACGATCGGTTCCTGTTTCGGTTCGTGGGGTCAACGTCGTGCGGAACTCTTCGTTCAGGTCCACCTCTACTGACCTAGCGAGGGGGGCTTTCTCTTGTGACCCGACCGAACCCAATTTTTTCTCGAACCCTGCGGCTAAGCCGACTTCCATTCCGTCGGCGAACCCCCGCAGCGCATAGATGATCGTGAGCGACGGTGAGTACAGGATCGTGCCGGGATTCGGTCGGACACCTGCCCGGTACACAAGTGCTCGTGCGAATGCCAACGGGCTTACCAGCCTTGGTCCTCTGTAACGTTTTGCCATGTCTGGGCCTCCTCGATCAATTGTAACTGGGCGTGTCGACAGCGGTGGGAGTGCGGGATGTGCTCCCCGCCTTCGTCGCCTCAGAGAGCTTCTGAGAGAGCACCCACGTATCCGGATAACCAGACGGGATGATGCCTACTGTTTCCGGGTTCAACGTCCGAGCAAATTCCATCGTTTCTTCAAACGTTCTCCCACGCGGCACAACCCACGGAGTGAGCCACGTCCAGCCCCCCGGCAAATAGATTTCCCACTCGCGAATCCCACAGGAGCAAGAAGGTTCTGCCCTGTCCGAGTGCAGCACAACTTTGACTTTCCCGACCCGATTCATTCTGCCGACTCCGCAGCCTTGGCCCTCTCGCCGAGGAGACGGTTCAACTCGACAACTTCCGCCGGGGGAGCCTTGCCTTCATCAACCACGATGTAGTCGACGTCGACGTCAGCGCCGAGAACCTTCGCATAGGCTTCAGCCTTCCACTCGGGTCCGACGTCATGGATTCCCCACGTGCGCGACGACGAGAAGTGACTGGTCAGGATTTCGCCCGTCTCCGCTATTGCGATCCACGTCTGCATGTCCGTGCCGTTCCCGCTGTTGCAGAATGCGTACACCTTCATTTTGTTAGTCATCGTTCAGCCCTCCTACGGCCATACCAGATCGAGTGCGAATGCGAGCACGAGCAAAGAGATTGCGACGGCCCCCAAGAGCGAAGCCACAGAGAGCCCCACGATGTCGTACCAGCGGAACCGGCCAGTGCGAACCGGCTTCGATGTCTCGTGTGATCCAGAATCAGCGTTGAGCCAAACCCGCGTCGTCCGGGCGTCCGCAACACAGATCGACTGGTGCGGGTGAAAGACGTTCGACTCCATCGTCACCGAGCAAGCTGGGCAACGAACAAACGCCCCGCCAGCAACCTCCGTGATCTGAGCACTGTCAGTAGCCAACACCGCCCCGACTTTCTTGTAGTGAGCAAGCAGCGCCGACCGAATCGCTAAGTCGACCTCCTCCGAGTTCAATGGATCGCGAGGAGCCGAACACTTCACACGAACTTTGTCACCGTTGTACGTGGTCAGCATGTAGCCCTGTCCCCACGGGAGCGAGAGCCCTTCAGCCTCGAACGTCTTATACATCGGCCCCGACCAAACAACAATCCGGTGGCGCTTGTGAGAAGCGGCGTAATCGAAGTCGGTCCAGACCACAAACTCTGGCTGGGCCTGCGTGATGATGCTCACTCGTCCGCCTCCTCGTCTGCCCACCACGAGTCCGAAGCCGCAGTGATCTTGCCCGCAGCAACGAGACGATCGTGCAACCGCTTCAGGTCTTTTAGGCTCGTCACCCGAGTGTCTGCCGACACGCTGGACTCTAGGTACCAAAGCGCAGCCGCAGCCTTCTCGTAAATATCCGGCTCCGTCATGTCAGCAGCGACAGCCGCCGTCGTCTCCGCCTCGATCCTCCACTGGCCGACCGAGTTGCCATTGACATCGAACACCTTGCCGGTGCTGCCCGGTTCCATCTGGTCATGCTCCAACGTCGCGCCCAACTTGTCGAGAGCGAACACGACATCACTAGAGCTCTGCATGTGGGAGTTCGCGAGACGGACTGTCAGGTTGAAGAAACTAGCCATTAGAACAACCGCCCAACGGGAGCAACGTACGTGCCTGATTCGATCATTTCGTCAAGGTTGTCGAACACTGTCGACCCTCGGACCAAAGCGACATCCTCCTCGCGGAGAAACTGCTTCTTCGTCTTGCCCTTCGCCTTACCCCGGCGCGTGTGCACGTCGTACACGTACTCCGGAATCTCCAAGTCGAGAGCATCGACCGACAACATCGACTGAGCTTCTTGCTCAAGCGTGAACTCGAACTCCCGCTCCGGATACCGTTCGCTAATCATCAGCAACAGGTTGTCCGCATCCCGAGAGTGGCGCACCTTGCAGAGCAACAGGATCGCCTTCGCGACGAACAGACGACCGGGATCGCCTCGCTGCCCAACTTTCTGAACAATCTGCCAACCGTCGTACAGGTCAACGATCGCTCCGGTGATGTTGTCGTCACAGTCCTCCGCGCTCATAATGATGAGACGATTCCAGACGTACTTGATGAACTTGGGCTGTAGCTCCTCAGCAGCACGAATTGCGAGGACGGAATCGCCCCGGCGGATCGTTTTCTGCAAGAGCGATGCGACCACGTAGAAGTCGTGGCCTTTCTGAGTCAATACCTCGTATGCCATTGTTTGGGTTCCTTTCCATCGGCTTCCCTTTAGTATAGCCTACTAGACACCAAACGTTACTTCGGAATGTGGATTGACAGCGATTCCGACGCCTTATTTGTGCCCGGTTTCACGATGTCTGGACCCCACCAGTCGATCAGGTTCTGCACCTCAGTCAACCGACGTTCCTGCGTCCGGAACTCCATGCTGCCACCCGGCAATTTGTCGGTGTCGTTCTGGAACATATAGCGGTTGTCGCGGTGGATCGTGCGGTATATCTTCAGACCCTCCATAGCGAAGTCGTGGTCGTCTTTCAACGACTGCCTTTCATCGAAACGGACCTGCCGACCGACCACTCCGATTACGGTCGTGATCGCTTGACGTGTCGCGAACGGGATCAGCGGGCTCGACTTGCGGAGGTCCACGTTCGAGATACCGAACATGCCGACGTTCTGGTCGAGAGCGTGGACAACGAGGTCCATAATCATCAGCTTGATCTGCTCTTGATCGAGGCGGATCGACTTCGACCCGTGAACCCAGCGGAACGCGGTGATGTCGTCATCGAACATAATGACTACCTTTTGCTTCAGGCGATCCAGCACAAAGTTGCGGGTCGGCGACAGCCCACCGATGTTGCGCGGCACCTTGATCCGGTCCACACAGTTGAACTCGATGTCGTCATAGCCCTCACCCGAATAGAACAAGTGGTAATCGGTCAGCCACGTATCGGTCAGCTTCTTCAGCGTTGCACTACGGTCCCGCGTGGGCACCGCGAGCGCGACGTCATGGTCAGCAAGGAAGCGAGTCAGATCAACTTTCACGGCGAACAACCTTGTCCATGAAGTCGGGGTACTCGATGACGCGGCCATACGACGCGCCAGCCTTCAGCACGCCGGTGATGTAGCCCTTCTGCACGTTTTCGAGGTGCAGCATCGTCAGCAAGTTCGTGTAGTCGAACTCAGTACGGCACATAATCATCACGTACTGGTACTTCTCGAACGGTGCTAAGTCCAGACCTGCACGCTTCGTCGGCTCGGTCACGACCTGAGCCACTTCGGAACCATCCGACGTGCTCCCGGTCAGCAACGTGTCCAACTCGAACGACGCCAGCAACTCCGGCGGAATCTCGGTCACGAACTGGCCCAACTTCGCCACGTCAAAGAACGAGAAGTCGGACGTGCGGTTTTCGGCAACTGAGAACGCAGCCAACTGATCCGGCGTCAAGTCGTCAGCGATCAGACACGGCACCTCTTCGATCCCCAGCATGAGCGCTGCCCGGTAACGGGTATGCCCCGCCGAGATTTTGTACTCGCTGTTCACAACCAGCGGCACCCGGAACCCAAACAGGCGGATCGACTCCGCCACGACGCTTACCGCGCTGTTGTTCACGCGGGGGTTATCAGGATCAGGGACCAGCTTGTCCACACTGACCATTTGGACGTTCATCGACGGTTTCTTCGGAGTATCTACCATGCGTCTACTCTACTTGATTTAGCTGGTCATTCCCATGCGGGCCACGAGCCCTCCGGCTCCGCAACGACCACTGACTCTGCTTTCTTCGCTTCGTCATAGGCTCGCCAGCGACGGCCGTTTTCTACCAGAGCTTTGTTGATGCGTGCTTGGCCTGCACCGCTCAGGTGAGCCATGCGGATATTCCCATCCTTGTCAGCAACAAGAAGTTCAGCGAGCCCTTCGCGGACGAGCGAGCCAACGGTCGGAACGGGCACAAACTCCGGCATCTTAGGCACGTTGACCACACTGCCGGCAGATGATCGAGTTCTTCCGGTAGCGGTGGCCCCGGCGCTTACGGAGTCGATCCCACCACCGAACTTTCGGGCAGTCCCGAGGAGTCGAGGCGCGGCGCACCGACAGCCCGTAGCGAACGGTCGAGAGATTCGCGATCGGGTCAGTGTCGACAACTTCTGCCGACAACTCCGACACGTACATGCCGTCAGGCGACACGGCCCTGCTTATTTGCTCGATCACTTCTGCTCCTCTGTTTCGGATGATCCCGCTAAGACTGCCTCGAACGCAACCCGCATCGAGTCGTTCAAGCAGACCCGGCATATCTTCATAATCCACGGCCTGCCACTGCTATTCACTTCGTCCCCCGGCCACGACACCAGCCGGTAGTAATGCTCCCCGGCAGCAATGTTCTTACAGCCGGAACCGTAGCTGTCGCAGCGGTGAAACTTCCGGGCCTTGACGAGCCAGCCACGATTGCCGTGCTGATCCTCTGGAATCTTTATCACTGTCCGACCCCCTCGATGTCGAGTCCGTCCAGCGGCTCCGCACGATTAGCCCAGTTCGCCCCATGAGTGCAATCAGCACAGCAAGCAGCAACCGGACTACACGATGAAAGCAGACCATCACAGGCCGCACAATCGTCGCCGACATCCTCACCAAACTCTTCATCGAGCAACGTCACATCCTCGACCCGAACAGCAGCAGGATTCCGAAACAGAGAGAAGGCAACCAGCACCACCCGGAACGTTTCGTCCGGCGTGTAAGTCGCTCCATCCTCGTCCCAATAGCGGCGACCGTTCGAGTATGTCCGCATCCCAACAACAACCCCTTCGCCTTCCAGCAGGTAGTTGTCGTCGTGCTTGCGGCGCTTGACCGTGTGCCACTCCTTGCGATCGTAGTTCCGGCGCAGATCGTCGCCACTGACGCCGTAGCCCCGTTCGAGGCCATTGGCGTATGCAACACGGTCGCCCAGCTTCAGACCAGTCATTGCTTCAACTCCTCCGCTTCACGTTCTATGGATCGAGAAACCGCTATCGAGAACGCTGACAACGCGATCCCTGTCGACGCACACGCCGCACTGAACAAGTCAGCAGCCCGCGCTACTCGTTGGTAGCGGGCCGCTATCCGTCGACGTTTGCCACGGACCTTCATCTTTGGGAAGTATCGAGGGTTACGCGGTCGCTTCGTCATCGACATCACCTTCCGGCCTGAAGATCAGCGTCAGCGGAGCGAACTTGCGCCACACCCACTCCGACCCGAACGGCCTTGATTCGTAGCCACACCACAGCCCGTCTCGGTATTGGAGAACGTCACCGTACCGGTCGATAATCACAGCCATGTCCGGCAGTGCATCCAACTCCTCGACTGACTCGACAACTCGGTGCGGAGCTTCCAACGCCTCAACAAGCTTCGCGATGATCGGCCACGGGCGTGCGTCCCCGCTGTACTTCCGGCTCTCGTAAAGAGCCTTCGCTGTCACGATCAATTCCTTGTCAGCGGTGCTCACGATTGAACCTCCTCGATATAGGGGTTATACGAACATTGCTCGCCCTCAGCCGCGAACGTGCACTTTCGGGCACCGTGCTCAGCGCCTTGCTGCCACGCCTTCACGAGCGCGGCCCTCTGTGCCTCTGTGGGGCTTTCGGGTTCCGCCGGGGTGTTGTCATCCCTGCCTGCGGTTGTCGTCGCGTCCTGAGCCGGTTTCTGAACCAGTGGGGACGTTTCTATGAATCCGATCAGACGACGCCACTCGCTCAGACGCATCGTCACCCTCTCGTCGGCATACGACGTCAAGCCGGGAGAGCCAGTCGCCGCGATCAGGCGATCCTTCAGTTCGTTGAACTCTTGGGTGGTCACTTCAACACATCCTCTGGACGGGCTCCGCAAGCAGAGCAGAGTTCAACCAGCATCCCGCCCTTGGGCCGAATCACCCACGAGTGGCCGAACTGGGAACAAGTCACTGTCGCGTTGCTCATGCGGGCACCGACTCGGGATCATCTTCACCAGCGCTACAGACCCAGACCATAATCGGCTCTAGCGTCTTTTCCAACGTGAGGTTGTAGTCGCAGATCGTGTCCCACTCTTGACCCATCGTCAAGAAGATTCCGTCACCGTCGGCGGTGAACAACGACGCTTCGTCAAGATTGAACACGTGATCGAGAACGCTCTGCTCGTCGGTGACAGGCTCGAACTGTTCGCCGTCGTACACTTCCGTGATCGGAGTGCCAGCGGCCTTCATCACTTTGACGATTCGCTTGACGATGTTTGCCTCGATAGGGCGCTGGGCGACCTGCTTGGCGATGTACTCGCGAAGGCGGGTTGCCCGCTCCTCGGCTGTTAGTGGCTGGATGCTCACGATGTTCCTTTCCTAGTGGATCGTATGAGTCTAGTTTATTTGACTGTCAGGCGTAAAGTCAAGTTGATTTTTTGCTGATCCGGCGGGGTCGCAGACCCTAGCCTTCCTGCACGAGCGTCAACGACGCACCGGGCTTCAACTCGACGGCCTTCCAGCGAGTCAGAGCCTTCTGAACGACGACAACCATGATGCCGTCCGACCGCCACATCGCGGGCGTGATTTCGCGGCTGGTGCTCTGGATCAGCGGACCCCTCGCGCCGAGGCGGACCCCGGCGGAGTAGTTCTCATTGATCCACTTGACGGCTTCAGGTGAAGCGGTCATCTTGACCGGGGCGCTCATTTCGTGACCTCGACCCATTCGGACGTGTAGTCGATTGCGGCGGAGGCGGGGGCACCAGTGGACCGTGACATCAGGACTTGGAGGACATCCTTAGCCGGGATTTCGTGGTACCCGGTGTACTTGTCGAACACATCGAAGTAAGAGCCGTTAGAGGACGTTTCTCGGACTGTCGCGACGGCGAAGTGGTCGCTGTCGACGGCGTAGCTGATCCGTGCGCCGACTGGGATGTCGGAGGCGGGGAACGTGGTCACACGAGCAGGCGCGAACTTTCCGACGCGGACGGTGGCGAGGATCGAGTCGAACTCTCGCGTCATGCGTTCTTCGCAGAGGTCGCGTTCAGACGATCCCATGTCGTTCCAGCCGATAGGACGGTTGGCGGCGAGGTAGTCGTTCAGGCCGTCGGTGCGGGTAGCGGTTGATTCAGTCACGATCAGTTCCTTTCCAGAGGTGATCTTTCGTATGATCCAACTTTAGCTAGACGTCTCGCGTGGTGTCAAGTCCCCTAGACAATAAAGTAGGCCGGGAGCGGTTTGATCCCGCTCCCGGCCTATCGTGCAGTCATGCAGTCGTGCTAGTTCTTACGAGCCTTCAGAGCGTTCATCGTCACGAACCCTGCTCCCGCGAGGAGGAGGAGGAGTGCAGCGATTCCCGTACCCAAAGCAACCGACTGGCTGGCGGTGTCAGCAGTGTAAGCAAGCACCCCATCCTTGGCCGGAGCGCTGGTCAGAACTACCGGCTTCTCGGTAACTACCGGAGGCTGTTCAACAACTGGCGGGTCCACCACAACGGGAGGCTCCTCGACAGGCGGCTCCTCGATCACTGGCGGGTTAGTCGTCCACGTCAACACCGGGTTACAGGTGTCGTCGCTGATGTCGAGTCGGATCACAGTGCCGTCGGCGAATGTCCACTCTTGCCAGTTAGCGCCCTCGACGCCGTTCGCTGGCATGTGGATGTAGACGTTCTCTTCGCCCAAGTGCTTCACTGGCTTGTCGTCATATCCCGCGTAGGAGACGAACCCACCGTATGAGTCACCGTTCCACAGTGCAGGCTCGTTCTGCGTTGCCGCGTCCCGACCGAAGTGGATTTCCCACCACACGTCATCACCAGCGGCGTTGACGTTGCCGGTAGTTCCCTCGACCTCACAAAGAGCAGGCGGAGGAACAACGCACGGGGTCGTCGTGCCGGACTCGCTGTAGTTGTACTGAGCGTTGTCATACGCAACAACTTCAATGGTCCAGTCATGCGCGACTTCTTGATCGAAACTGTAGGTCGCGGTGAAGCTCTCACCGAACTCGACATTCTCGACTTCAGCGCCGTCGACAGTCACAACGACCGTGTTGGCCTTGCCCTCGATCGCATCAACTGAGGCGATTTCAGGCTGGCCGGGATCGACTTCGACCTGCACTGTCGGCTCTCCGATTGCGGGGTGCTCGATGGTTTCAGTCCATGCCGCCTTATCGACAACATCGCGTGTCTGGCCGGTAGCTTCCCAGCCGACGCTGTGGCCGTTGCTCTCCGCGTTCCAGTTTGGGCTGGTCTGCCACTTGGTGTTCAAGTGGAGAATGTCCCATTTATGGGCAAACTCGTACTCGGTGTGCGTAACGGCGGGGTGGTCGATGCTCCCGGTCGAGGATGCAACGTAATCGGGATTCGGCTGTGACTCGTAGCTGGGTGCCACGAACTCTTGGCCGTCTACCCCATCAACTCCGACGATGATCGGCTTGTAGTTGACAAGATTGACCGACAACGTTGAACAGTCAACGGTGTGACTGGGGGTATGTGCACTAGCCGGGGCCGCAACGAGCGCGACACCTCCCAGCGCGAGCGATGCCGTAGCTAATACGGCGGTGATTTTCTTCACGGTTCCTTGCTCCTTTGTTCGGATGATATGAGTCAAACCTATTTGACCTTTGGCGTTGCGTCAAGCCAAGTAGACAGTTGGTCTACCTTTTCTTTCGGATTTGCCTGACCGCCGCAGCAAAGCACGACACAACAACGAGAGCCACAATCGCAGTCCCGGCAACAACACCGAGAACGGTCCACGCCCAACCAGCGAACTCTGCCGCGCCCATTAGAACGGAGTCTCGTCAGAGTAGTTACCGGGGGTGTTCCACACGTCGCCCGACGATGCGGGAGCGGTCGTGGCCCACGGTTCGTCGTTCGACTGGCTCTGCTGGCGCTGTCCGCCGCCACCCTCACGCGGGGCTCGCGTGATCGCCGCTGTCGCATACCGCAACGACGGGCCAATCTCGTCAATCTCCAACTCCATCGACGTCCGCTTTTCGCCCTCTTTGGTTTCGTACGAGCGCTGGCGTAGACGGCCCTGAGCAATCACCCGCGAACCCTTCGTCAGAGTGCCAGCAACATGCTCAGCAAACTCGCGCCAGCACGACGCACGGAGGAACAATGCCTCGCCGTCTTTCCAGTCGTTCGTCTCCCGGTCGAAACTGCGGGGGGTGCTCGCGATCGTGAAGTTCGCCACGGCCAGCCCGCCCTGCGTGTATCGGAGTTCGGGGTCAGCAGTCAGATTGCCGACAACAGTGATTACGGTTTCACCAGCCATTATGAGCAACCTTCCGATCCAGCGTGCTGCGCGGTGTTGCCCTCACGGTGACGACCGACATAATCGGGGTCATCGGCGGGGCCAACGTCTTTCTCGTCGCCGTCATCATCTTCCACGAGGTCACGAACGATGTCGACTAGCGCTGCTGTCAACCCGCTGATATTCAGCATCGACGTTGTTTCGCCAGCGACATCATCGCCAACGATCACAGTGACTTCGGTTGACTCCGCAACGCTGCTAAACATGCTGCTCGCTCCGGGCGTTACTTTGACTCTGATTTCCACGTCAGATTCCTTTCGATTGATTCTTACTACGGTGGTCATTCAGGACTCGACTGAGCGAGCCCGGTACAGGTTACTAACGACGGGTCAAGAGTGATCCGGTCGCCTAAAGCCTCAAACGGGACGCGGCCACAACACGGCATTACCGCGCTATCTCCGGGCGGGCAAGCATGAACAATGTCAGCGCTGACTTCTGCTTTGGCGCGACAAGACGGGCACAGATCGCCAAACTTCTCAGCGATCCACCAACCCTTTGCCCGCATCTGATCGAAGCTAGACAACTGGCTCCGCTCCCAAGCCAACTCGTCCCCATGTCCGCACGAGTCGCACACCCACGCCCAAACAGGGCGCTTCGTAAATGCCCTAGTCATCGTGGGCTGCTGTCTCGGTGAAGTGGTCAGGGCAGAAAGTGGCAGACCTGCCGGGTGCCGCGCTCCAACCTTGATCGTTGACATACATGCCAGCATCAGCCTTCTCGACTGGGCCTTCATCCGGCGTATAGACCAGCCGTGCCGCACAGCCAACAGAGTCGCACTCTGCGATCCACTTCCTGCTAAGCGTCATCGCGGGCCTCCTGCATCGTCTGATTCTGCCGTGACCGGAGGGGCTTCCCACTGATCCGAGGTGATCTGCACAGGCATAATTCCAACCATCTGCATCCACCACTCAACAGTCTTGCCTCGCAGTTCGATCTGCTCGACCGGTGGCAAGTTGTGGATGCACGACGACGAGTGGAGGTGGCGACCGCCGTTCTCGAAACGGCGCTTCAGCGAGGCAATCATCATCCCTTTGATCCTCAGCCCTTCGATGTCAGCCACGTTCGCCCTCCCAGTCTCCCGCGTACGGGGTCTTTTCGCCGTCGTCCGTCAGCAACCACCACGAGCCGTCCGCCGACATAATCGGCACCTTCTCCGGATCAGCGTGCTGACTCACCTTGATACCCCGGCGCACAGCCTCAGCCTGCAACTCAGGGTCCGACTCGATATGCCCGTTCAGCAACGACTCCAACCAGACAACATTCGACGGGCGATGCTTCCGCTTCGACCCACCCATGCCACCCTGACGGTGCTGCGGGACCAACTCGGGCACGTCGTCGCCAGTCCAGAACGAAACGTGGCCGTCGCGATCGGTGATCTGTCGCAACAACGCTTTCGGGGTCGAGGTCATCGCGTATCCGCCTTGCTCTCGCGGGAGTACACCGACCGGCCCCAATTGATAACGTGCTCCCAGTGATCCAGACGAGCCTTCGCAGCCTTGGCCTGAGCAGCCGCAATGTCGGCAGACAACCGCCCTTCGAGGACAGTCTCGTCAGCGTCCACCGCCCGGTTCGCTTCAGTGTCGGTCACTCGCTTCGCCCCTTCAGGAACGTTCGCTTTGACTTCGAGGTACTTCCGGGCCGCACGACGCTTCGACTCCGCATCCAACGTCGCCGACAACTCCACCGCGACCGCGTACGCATCCGTCGCAGCAAGGTGCTCAATGATCGCGGCATCAATCCGCTCCGACGTAGACAGCTTTCTCCGAGGATCAGGACCGGGCTGGGTGTCTTTGTGTTCCAGCCACTCTTTGCGCTCCGTGAGAGCCTGCCCGAGCAGCGCCGCGACTTCTTCTGGACTGACTTGGACCTGCTCGTTCTCCCAATAGTGATTAGTCACCTGACTCACCTGAGCGGGCTGGTTCCACTTCAACCACAAAGCGTTCAGGTCAACGATTTGCGATTTATCAATGTCCGCCTGCCACGGCGCGCTCGGGCCAGCCATTACTTGACGTCCTTGCGAGCCGTGATCCGCAACGTCGGGTTGCCCTTCGCCGCTTTCTTCGTGAACTTCTCCGCTATCGACAGAAGCTCCTGAAACTCTTCAACCCGGTGCTCTTCGCGTTCCTTGATCTTGGCTTCCAACTCGTCCCGGCGATACTCTCCCCGGTCCAACTCGATTGCCTCGATTTCTTCGCGCAGATAATCCTGACGCTCCTTGCGAAGCTCTTCGAGGATTGACGCTTGCTCCGGCAACTGTTCCTCGAACAACTCCGGTGCCGGGATGTCTTTCGGGTCAGCAGCCTCGTACGAGACGTTCCACTTCGACGTCTTAGCCGCAGTCATGCCAGCCAACGACATCATTTCGCGGACCTTCGGGTCTAGCTCCTTCTCGGTAGCCTTCGCCTCCATCAGCCGGTCGATCATGTCATCCAACATGGGGTCATCTTTCGACCCGTCCTCGCCCGCCCGGTAATCCATCATCACCAGCAGAGTCGCGGTCGCGTACTCGATCAACTTCGCGATCCGAGCATCGTCACGCTTGACAAGAATCGTGCCGCGCTCGCCCGGAACAAACCAACCGTTCCCGTCGTCCTCGCGAATCTCCCACATGACCAAAGCGTCAACCGCATCGGTCACATACATCTGCCACAACGTCTGGTCGACGTAGCCCTTTTTCACCAGAGCCTCACGAGTCAGCGGTTCACCCGTGGTCTTGATTTCGGCAAGGTGCAGCGTGCCGTCAGGATCGACTCGCCAACCATCAATCGACGCAAGGTGCTGGGGCTCATGCTCCGAGCGGGCAATCCGCGACTCCGGCGTGAAGCCATGAGCAAACTCGGCCCACTCTTCGAGAATCGGCTCGCGCTCAACTCCCCAGTTCGTGTAACGGTTCCCGTTGAAGTTCTGGTCGCCGGTCAACTTTTCCTGAGCAAGCGTGCCCATCGCCCGGTTGCGACCGGCAGTCGTTTTGTACGACCCGAGTTTCGCGATTTCGCTGGCCGTCACACCACCTTCGCGCTCGGCCAACCACGCTGGTCGGTCGATGTCTGAAGCTCCACGGCGGGAGAGGAACGCTGGCGCTTTTGCTTTGGTACTCACTGGGCATCCTTCGAGGTCAGTTCCGTACGACGTGCGTACAGACGCGATTTGACGGTTTCTTCGCCGATCATGTGGCCGAACACTCCGGCAGCATCGGCTTCATTGAACACAGCCGTTAGCTCGTCATAGGTAGCGGCTTCAGTGATCTTGTCAGACCACGCGACATCAGCGGCAACGGGAGCGGCGGGCGGTGCTGGCGGTGCAGACGATTCGGGTGACTCTTCACCTGAAGCAGAAGCGGGCTTTGCGCGGCTCTGTCGCTGGCGTGCCGGTACCTTCGTCGTACGCTCAGCCGTGTTGCCTGCCGCACCGTCCTCATCTTCGTCCGTCACGATTCCAGTGAGCGCACCGAGCAGGTACCGACGCAGATAAGTCAGCGACGAACCAAGCTCTTGATTGGCGTTGCCGTGGAGCGGGAGGATGCCTTCAATGAACTCCCCCGATTCGTGCACGAGCAGTCCGCGAAGAATGAACCCACGGCTACCCTCTTCAGGCTGGACGATGAATGCCAACCCATGCTTCGAGAGGATCGGCATGGCGGCGGCGGTGACATCGGCGAGGTCGGCGTACTTGTACGAGTACGAACCACCGGCCTTCATCGGCACTTTCGCTGTCTTGCCTTTATGCACTGACGGCATTTCGCCTTGGAACTTGGCGAGAGCCATTGCCAGTTTTGCGATACTTCGTGGTGATTCCGAGGGCGTAATGACGGCTTCGGGGGTTTCAGTGTTGGTCACTGTCGTTCCTTTCCTTGAGTCATCCCAGTATAGCCGGTTTGACTGACATCTGGGCCTATATGACGATTAGTTATCTGACGGGGGTTCAGGGGAGACGGCAATTTTCTGCAACTTCTCGATGCCTTTCACGTCACCTTGGGCAAGGCCAACCGCCGCCACGTATCCGGGGAAGCCCCTCGACAATCGAGCATTGTTGCTGGTGTCGGCCACGGCGATTGCGGCGAGAAGGTGAGTCGTGAACGAGCCAGCTTGGTAGCCGCCGGTCGCGCCGAACTGGTGCAGAACATGGCGTGCCTGCACTGGCGAAATTACTTCCTCCGGAGAGGCCGGGAACGGATCGTATGAGTGAGTCACTGGGTCTACTTTCTACTTGGGGGGGGTAATGCGTGGGCCGAGACTTATAAGACACCAAGAAAACGCTCGGCCCACGGGCTACTACTTGTGTAGTTACCTCTTTGCGGCTGTATCAGCCGAAACTCTTTAGCTGAAGAACGTAACGGCGTGCGGCGTGGTCCGGATGAAGCGGGCCTGCTTCTCGCGGCTGTCACAATCCTTCCGGCCCTTTTTGCCGGTGGCTGTCCGGTAGTAGATCGAGAACACTGGTGCCTGCGGGCGGTTGCGCTTCAGGCAATCGAAGAGAGCGTCGATTTCGGTCACTCGACCGTCGCTGGCTCCCAACTGGCTGTTCAGGCTGTGAAGCTCTTTGATGCGGTCGCGGATCGCGTCCTTCGACTTGTAGTCGATTCCGTGAACAGTGAGTGCAGACATTGGGTACCTTTCCAGAGGTTGTATCGGATGATTCAACTTTAGCGAACGTCTCACAAAGTGTCAAGCTGGTTTGTCAATAGTCCCGGCGGCGATTCGGGTCGAACCTATACCGGCCACCGTCGTACATCACGACGAACCCTTCGATGTCGGCCCAGTCCGCTTGGTGCCGGTTGCCCAGATGCGGAACCGCTCCCGGCCCGCCGAGGTACAGAAGGTGCTCGCGCAACCCGATTGTCTTGGCAAGCGGAGCTTTGACCGAGAGCCTGACCGCCTTGGCGTACCTCTCGCCCATCGACCGGCGAGTGCCACGATCCAACGGGAGGTATCCCAACGACACAGGGTCCGCCACAAACCGAGCCCCCGACGGGTACCGGATTCGGTACCCCTCAGAAGTTTCGGCGGTGGCCGGTCCCGTCAGGATGAACACTGACGGCGGCAACATTTGCATTACGGGGTTCCTTTCCGGAGGCCGTTAGGCGCGAGGAGCGAGAGGGGTCGAGGTCCAGTTGATCGTGCGACCCGGCTTCAACCACATCGTGCGAGTGTTGACGCTTCCACGCTTTGAGTCGACCTCGAAGCTGACGCTTCCGGTTCCCCAGTGGGATACCTTCCGACCGAATCGCGTGTTCACCGTGTCGCCGTTGATCGTGACTACGAGGTCGCTGGCGATTGCCGCGTTGATTTCGGTCACGATGTCGAGGCCGTTGTAGTCGGTGAGTTCAACGGTGTGAGTCTCGGTTACTGCGTTCATTGTGGAACCTTTCCAGAGGTGGTGTTTCGTATAATTCAACTTTAGCGATACGTTCCCGCCGATGTCAAGCAGATTAGACAAAGAGAATCCCCCGGTGCGGTTGCTTTCGCGGTTGCACCGGGGGATATACGCAAGCGGCTGGAAAGGAACCTAGAAACCCGATCAGGACAACAGCGACGAAACCTAAACGGGATACCACCGCTCGACCAACTTGCGTGAGTCCAGTCTAGTCGACAATCGGCTCGTCTGTCGACACTGATTTCAGCGACCCACCAGCAGCCGACGACAAAGCCTTGTAGACACCCGTTCTCGTGAGTCCCGTCGCAGCCTGCAACTCCGCATACGACAAGCCGTCCCGGTGAGCACGCGCCATAGTCGCATCCCGCCGGGTTCGAGTCGACTTCGACGCGGCAGCAGCAACATCAGCGCGGCCAGCCGCAGCAGCGACCTCAGCAGCAAGACGATCCTTAGAAGGTTTCATGCTTGCACCCTACTCTATGCTCGTGGACGTGATCGTCGTCGCCAGCGGATCGTTCGCCTCGTCATCACCGTTCCAGCCAACCACCAGCCACAACAGATCAGTGTCGCGCAGAGCTCCCGACTTCGCCAACAGTTCCCTGCGGTGTGCAGCGTTCTGGCTTCGACGCTTCGAGGTGATCGCTTCCCGGTGCTCTTCCCGCTCCGTAGCGACCTTTAGTTGGCCGACTTGATCGACAATATCGGCGGGCATTATCGGGAAGCGTGAAGCCCGGTAGTGAGCCCGTAGGCCAGCCAAAGCATCACCGAGTGATATGTCATCGAGAATCACCGACCATGCCTCCGCTTGATCTTCGTCGGCCACCCGGCCCGTCATCGCCGACGAGACTGTCAAGAACTTCGCCGCTTCGATCAGATTCACGATCGTGCGCCCTCGATCATCCGAGACTGAGCCGCAGCTTCCGCCTCCAACCGCTCCACGAGACTCTTGCCTGCCTGTATCGCTGTCGACGGATTCTTGCCCCTCGACGCCGTTGCCGGATTCAACACTTCATTCACGACTGAAGCCACAGCAGACGGATGCAAAGAGAGCCGATGCCAACGACCAAGCCCCTCGCGAACCGTCTCGTAGGGAATGCTTTCTCCGAGGAGCGCCCCGACCTCTTTCGCTACCTGCCCGATCACTCTGCCGGGGGGTCTAGAAGCGCAATGATCAATCCACTCAGCAATCAACGTTTGAGCCGATTCCGCCGTAACTTTAGTTACGGAATAGTGTTCTGGATTGTTTTCTGTTGTCCGACGGGTTTTCCGACCGTCGGTTTGTCCGTCCGTCGGGTTTCCCGTCGGTCGGTCCCACTGGTTAGGCTCATGCGACCATTCCACGATGGTCTGAAACAAGCCATTTTCCGGGTTGTTGCCTCGCGTCACCCGCCGATACCCAAGCTCTGTCAACTCGTTCAGAGCAGACTGGACAGACTCTCGACCGTCCTTCTCCGACTGAGAAACTAACCACTCTCGCGGGGTATCCCAGTCCCCAGTATTCGACAAGACCATCGCCAGCAACCCACGTGCTTTGTACGACAACCTGACGTCTCGGAGCATCGCATTCGCGATCTGTGCAAACGGAACTTCTGGAACTCGGTTTACGGTCATGCCGAACCGTCCTATCTGACGGTCTAATGCACTACACTAGAACCGTCGCTCGCAATCGACTTATATGCCCCCCGCGCCTGCCGAGGCCGGGGGGCTTCTCTCATTCTAACTTCGTGGCTGATCCACCAACGATGCCCACGTTGGCGAATCGACAACCTCTGACCGTGGCAGGCCAATGCTTTCACGGTAGTCCCGAACGATGTTCGCCAGAGCGACCGTGTATCGAGACTCTACCTCCGAATCAATCGGCAGCACTTGCTTCGCGATCAACGCCGCCGACAACAAAATGACAGTGAGCCCTGCTGCCCCTGTCCGCAAACGCTCGATTGTCTCAGGGATGATCCAGCGCTGTGCCGACAGCGGCATCGACCCATCCGAGAGGAACCCTTTGCGTTCGTGGAACCGCCTGACGACAGCTTCGGTGTCCAGATCGTAAACTCCGGTGCGGGGTGCGCTCAGGAACACTTGCAGCGTCAGCACGTCGATCCCGATGTCGCCAACGGCCAGATCACGAGAACCAAGCCTGTCGTCGCCCGTCAGAGCCTCCGGAACGATTGCCGTGGGTACTGGGAAGCTTTCGACCACTTTCGCGCTCTCAGGAGCCTGTGGCGAAGCCTCAGCCTCTTCCGGCGGGCTCTCCGCGAGCCAACGGTACGTGTTCTCCGCTCCCGACGGCCCAAAGCCATACGCGAGCATTGCAGCGTTCGTCCGATCCGGACCCATGCCGTCGACAACGATGCGAAACTCTCGACCGTCACCGCCAGCAGTCCAACCCTCAGTCTGAGCCGTCAAGCCTTGCGCGGCGAGGTCGAGGAGAATGCGCTCCACCACGGGGGCGAGCACACGATGAACTTTCAGCCGGTGATGATCGACAACCACCATCCGAACGTGCCGCTTCTCGAACGACACCGACTTCGGGTTGCCCCACCCCTTCGTCGGATTTACCCAACTCATTTGGGCTGGTCCGACATGATCTGGTACACCCGAGCCCGAGACAGGCCAACGGCTGCTGCGATCTGCGGCACAGGCACGCTCTCTTTCACCGCCTCAACGATCAAACGGTCCCGGTCTGACTGGGCCGCGTCGACTTTGGCGATCGACTTCTTGAGCCGAGCCACAACCCCGGCGTGCTTGTCAGCCACTATTGCTCCTTCGATGTATCAAAACTCCTACCACCACGAGCAAAACGCTCAATAGCGGCTGTCCGTTCCGCAGCGTCTCCGTAAAGAGAGCCCAATGGAACAGAACAACCAATCCGACCCCAACGAGGGCCAAACCAGCTACTTCTTGCAGTCTACCTTGCTTGACGTTCACAGTTCCACGTCCTTGTCATAATCAGGTTCGTCCCAAGCAGTAAACACCTCAGTGTGGAACGTCTCAGCGGTTCCACAGTCGCGGCAAGTCCAGACTTCCGAGAACTTCTGCATCCCGCGAGGCAACCGATCGCCAGCTTCGCCCCCGGTCACATCACAGGCACCCTCGTGCTTCGAGTCAAGACAAGGGAGGTGCGTCATCGCGTCAGCCATGATGCCGACGTCAGGTTCCGCGACCTCGTGCTCCCAACCTTCAGGGATCGTCTCGTAACTCGTGATGTCGCTCACGCGGACACCTCCTCGAAGTCGTACGACGGGATGTCATAGTGGTCGGCGCAACGCTCGCGGGGGTTCCCAGTCCAGCCGGTGCCGTCGCAGCAACGAGTGAACGCACCTTGTAGGCGCTCGTCGCGGCCTTCGTTCTCGACCTCGTGCGCGTACCAACGCATCGTGTGATCCTGAGTCCTCGCGGGGACAACTTCCGCACCGAGGCAGACGCCGCCAAATTCGACGGTCGACTCGACGCGCTCCGGGCACTCGATCTGCACTCGCGCCTGAACGTAGTAGGGGAACTGGCCGTCTTGCAAGGGGTACTGACGACCGTTCAGATATTCGAGAACGTATTCGCCGGGAACGATCTTCGCAGTGAAGTCGCGGCTGGCTGTCTGAGCCGAGATACGAGTGGTGCGACCTTCAGCGAAGATCACCTTCGAGAAGCGGGGAGTGTCGGTGGCGTTCATAGTGGAACCTTTCCAGTGGTTGTATCGGATGATTCAACTTTAGCCAGCGTCCCACATGATGTCAAGCAGATTAGACTCCCGAAACGCAGAACGGCCCTTGGCTACCCGAAAGCCAAGGGCCGAACCATCCGAAGAGGCTCCTACTCTGAAACCCCCGTCACAGGAGCAGCAGCCGGAATCAACGATACACCGTGAGCAGAGTCAGAAGCAGCCTGACCCGACGGCTTGATGATCCGATCAAACACCTGCTGAGCCAACACCCACGTAATCGCAGCATTGACCACAACGTTGATAAACGCCGTCCAGTCAAGAGCCGCCCACGCATCAGCAACGGCCACATCGAGCAAGAACGTCAGAGCCGAAGCAAGCACCGACAACGCACCGAGGAACAGACCCTTAGCAAGCGCTGAAGCATTCACATCGGAGACAAGCCCCACCACACGAGGCAGAACATAGAAGAGCACAATCTGGATGATTGCAACCCACGGACTAGCAAAATCAAACACTGGGATTCCAGCGTCCATATCAAACACCTACTTTCTGTCAAGACGACTACTTGTCGTCATCATCGGGCGCTTTCAATTCGAGAGCATCCACAATTTCTTGAGGCAGATCAAACTCCGGATCAGACTCATGCAACTTCCGGACCAAATGCCGAAGTGCCGTCATCGTCACGAAATAGACCTCTTGGAACTCCCGATACAACGTGTAGTAACGGGAGGCTTCAGCCCGAGCTAAACGCACCTCAGCGTAACCATCCTTCTCGGTAATCTCTTTGCTCGTTTTTGCGGCAGACTTCGCATCACGAGCATCCTGCCGACGGCGGATAATCAACCCCGTCGCTCCCAACGCGGCTACGATCACAGACGCAATTCCAGTGGCGATCGGGGCCAACGTTGGATCAGACATTCGTGGAGCCTCCCGGCGGATTCTTGACCTTCTTGAACGGATACAGAAGCAGCCAAGCCATGCGCGTTGCCGGGTGGATGCCCAACGCAAGGAAGCCCGAGCCCACAGTGGCACGAGCATCATCGGAGAGAAAATAGCCGTAGTAAAGCAGTGAGCCCGAGTACGAGGACAAGGCCAAGAACAACATGATCGCTCCGACCAACTCCACACGATTGAAAATCCGGATCGTCTGAGTCAACGGTTCGTGGCCTGCCCGAGTCGCGCCGACCGCCGCAATCATCCCACCGATCATCACAACAGCAGACCAAAGCTTTGACCACCCTGCCGGTGCCGCAATCTCCCACAACGGAACGCCAAAGGAGAACGACGTCCCGCCGAAGTAGATAATCGCAAGGTACATCAGCACCATGCCCAGTCGATACGCTGCAACCTGACTCCGCGCCCACCGAATAAACCACGACTGCTCCATCGTCGCTTCGGCCTCCCACCGCTTTAGCAGCAGTGGCTTTTTCCGTGCAGGACGGATCAGAGACTTCCGAACAAAGGAAGCCTCTAGCGCAGGGTCAAGATCGCAAACGCGAGTCATCGCTACGACCAGCCGTTATCCAAGAGAGCCGCAAGCAGCGCACCGAGGATCGCGATAGCCGAAGCGATCAGACCCTTGATCGAGAGCGACGTACTAGGCGTCGTCGGCTCTGCCGGCACTGTCGGCGCTGTCGGCGTCGTCGGATTCGGCCCCGTCGAGTCAACGACCGGCGCCACACCCGTCGTCGGGTCCAGCACACCAAGCGCGAACATATCCGCATACTCGCGAACCAGCGACGTGTCGATGTCGGAGCACGACGTCTGGAACGTCTTGCCCGTCGAGACGTTCAGTGCCTCATTGTGGCGACCGATTGCCTGACCCTTTAGTCGAGGGTTCAACTTCTCCATCAAGTACGTCAGGAAGCCCAGAGTGCGGTATCCGAGGTCAGTGAGCAGCGGATCATTCTCCGTCGACCACGACTGCATCGACGCCGAGCCCGTGGTGTACGCCACAAGCTCCAACGGCTGAACTTCAGTGATCCGGCCACCGGACACAACAAAGTGCACCGAGTAGTCGGCTTTCCCGGTCAGCGTGCCAACCACACCGTCATGCGTGTACCCAGCATCAGGTGAGCCCCACCAGTGAGCGATCTGCTTCACCGGGTAGTAGTCATCATCCTGACCCTTGCCCGAGTAATATGCGCGGGCCTCAGCGTTGATCGCCGAACGGTTATCGTGAACGTTCCGCTTGACGTCGAACTTGATCCACGACGGGAAGTCCGCCGCAGTCGGCTGAACCATATCGGGATCGCGTGCAGGCGGGAGCTCCACAACAGGCACACCCACCTCGCCCGCCGGGATCGTCGCTTCGTTCAGGTCAGCAAGATCATGCGTGCCGGTATCGGTGAAACTGCCCGACCACCAGAAGTTCCCAGAGTAGGCACCACGGAACCATACGTTGTTTCCGTCAATCGACTCGCCCCGCTTCCAGCCGTCGAAGTTGCCAAAGTCCAGACCAGCAATCGAGTTGACGACTGCGGAAGCTTTGGTCGCATCCAACCGACCATTCGCCGGGATGTCGAGAGCAACCCGACGCTGGTGCCCTTCCAACTCAGCAACCGGCCAGTCAACAATGCCCGACTTTGGCTTGTTCTTACCGTTCGCCCGCGATGCCCCAAGGAACGGCCAAGGCTGAGTATCAGCATGACGAATCACAACATGATTACTCAGGCTCTTCACGGTGTCGCCTGACTTCGCAGTAGCAGCAACAAGCACCCGCCCCGTCGAAGATCGGCCAACACAAGTGGCAACGTCTCCATCGGTTCCGACGTCCCAAAACAACTCGTCGCCAGCCTTGATCGACGGATCGTTCACCTTCGTGGTGAACATCTTCGAGGCTTTCGCAGCCTTCAGCGCAGTGCCATAAGTGACGATGTTCTCGTCACCTTGATAGGCCCACTGGAAGTACCAACTCATGCGCTGGCACTGCAAGTACAAAGACTCTCCGGGGTGGATGTCGTTCCACAGGTCAAGAGCCTTCTCGGTGAGTTCTAAGCCGTTCACTTCCCACCGCCGTTTCCGCCGGGGGTCGAGCCATAGTCTGGAATATCTTCGTCTGGATTGCTCATGCAGGTATCTTACGACTCAAGCCTGATTTTCTTGGGAAATGACTACGGGTTGGGTTCCCACACAGCTTGAACTGCCGCCGCGAGTTGGGTATCTGTGACCGCAGCCGGGTTCACTCCCGGCCGGGGTGGAAGTGCTGCGACCGCGATTTCATATTGTCCCGTGGCGTAAGCATGTACCGACGTAAGCGTTGTTGCTGTGTCGATTTCTGTCGAGACTAAACGCCCGATGTTCGACTTGACGAAACTCGCCGGGTTCGGGATGCTCGCTTGCTCAGCGACCGCGACAAGCCGCGCGGTGAGGTCTTCGTCGTCGCGTGCTGCCATGTGTTGTGCTGTTGTGTCTGCCATGATTCCCCCTAGATTTTGATGATGGTATTTAGAACAATGTACGGCTGGAGGTTGTTGTGCGGTTCGTCGCCACCTGTTGCCGCGCTTGCGTTGTTCGGGTCGGCCATACTCCAAAACGGGCTGTTCGTGGCGAAACTAGAACGGTTTGCGCTCGCGTTACCGTTATAGACAACGGCAATCGGGTTGTTGTGTCTGTGCGAAGCAAGTTCACCAATGGTTAGCTGGTGTTTTTTCTCGCCGCCGGTTTCGCCGAGCGTGTCGAACTCGGTCTGGGCCGGGTCGCGCGTCACGGAAACTCGACCCTTCTGGTTGGGAATGTTGAAGTGGTCAACGTCGGCTGCCCCGTAAGTCGTTCCTATAGCAGCGTAAAGACTCGGATATGCCGAGCGAAGCAACGAACGCCCGTCCTCAAAGAACCAACCAGCGGGTTCGACAGAACCAGCAAAGTCCATGCTCGCGCCCGAGGGAACACCAGCGCCGCCCGATTTGCCCAGCACTACCAGACGATTGTTCGAGAGCTCCACCCGAACCCGGTCATCAGCTACCAACGTCAACGGATCAACCAACGAGTCCGGTGTCACTGGAACCGCGGAAGTATCTCCATCGAGTCGCACCCGCAACGGGCTCACCCCTGTGACTGTTCCCCACATGAAAGCCACTACAGCACCACCATTTCAGTCAGCTTCAACTTCATCACGCCCAACGGGAAAGCGCCCAAGTCAATCGACGTAATAACATGCCGAGCATCAATCCCAGCAGGAACATTCTTGAACCGCACAACATCCCCAGAACGCACCGGGATCGGCAAGCACGACACCTCCACCGTGGCCTGTGGCGACGATGCCGCAATCAGCGCTCGACGGGCCTTGTCCTCCAAGAACGCCACAACCTCGAGTTCGGTTCCGTCCGGCGTCTCCACCCCATCCAACGTGCGCGTAATCCACCGGCCACGCGACGGGTAAGAGAACGGAGAGTCCGGATCAGTGTTCGTGTACTCGCCAACCAACGCCTCAGCATCACCTGTTGCAGACTGCACCGCGATGACCTTATTCGGCACGCCGTACAAGTCTTGATCGCGTGTCCACGCCTTGCCATAGATCGACTTCTCGCCGTCAACCAACTCGCGCAGCACATTCAACAATTCATACTTCAGCGAGCGATCCACTGGAAGCTCATACGGAGTCGCCCGGAAGCTGCCGTTGCGATCGACTCGCAAAGAGTTGTAATTTAGCGCCGCCAGCAACTCGTTCACGATCGTCAGCTTGGAAGTCCCGGCAGGCCACACCATCGGAGAGGACAGAGTGTTCGTGACCTCAGCATCGACTTCAATCGACTCCCCCGAAGAAGCAACCACCGCTGCCACCGCCGCCAGAATCGGCGTCGACGTATCGACCGAGTACGTCTCCGAAATTTCATCCTGTGCAAGCACTGTCGCTTTGTCGAGTATCTCCACTGTCAAGACACGACCAGTATCCGACCACTCTTCCGGCGCAGCACTAATCAGGTACAGCCCCCACTCAATTTCCGGCAACCCTTCGATGACCTGCACCGGGCGCAACCGGATCGAGGAGAGAGCAAGATCGCGTATCCGCAACATCCCAGCTTGTGCCACTTCGAGGTCGGCAATCCGCAAACCACCACGACCCTTGACCGAGGCATACAACAACTCTGCGAGAGTCGCCGAACCAACAACAACCCCGTCCAGATAGCCAATCAGCGAGTCAACGCTGCCCACGTGTTCGAGGACTTCCCAGCGCCACGATGTCGTGCGGTTTCCGTACAGCACTTCGTCAGTAGTCAAGACCTTGACGGGTACAAACCCTGACGGCACCTCAACAGTCATCGGCTTGTCTCTTGAATCATGTATGCGAACGTGCTCTGCTTCGAGTTGGAACTAGCGACAGTTCCCGACACCTTCCCGAACATGCGCCGTCCAGACGGATCGCGGTAGCAGACAATCCCTGCCGACAGCACGAACTCTTCGACCTCAGCAGGACTCGACCCGTGCTGACTCGACTTCGCGAACAACATCGTCGTTCCCGATACCTCCAACGTTCCAGAAGTCCCGAACAAAGCAATCGGCCGTCTCCGACCAGACGCTTCCACCAACGTCGATGATCGAGTCGGAGTTGAGCCCAACGTCAGCGCCGCACCAAAGCTGATGATGTTCGCATACCCAGCGCCCGAGGACAAGAAAGCCCACTTCGTTTCCGCCGTCACCATCAGCACAAGCGTCGTGGCCGTGGCCCCGTCCTCAGAGATAGTCGTGACCCGGTACTCGTTCGTGCCAACAATCGTTGGCGTCATGTCGAGGATCGTCAACGTCGGCGACGACGGGTACTCATACAGGATCGTCTCAACCACGCCATTGATCGTGCGCGTGATCGTGACCAACGCTGCGGCAACTTCCCCAACGCCGGGGCTACCAACCGTGATGTCAAGCTGGCCGATGCCCGAATTGGGCAGGTACGTTGCCGTGACTGCTGCCGCGACGGGGAGTGTGTAGACGACCGCGAAGTCCGACTCCACTTCATCCGAAACAAGACCATTCGAGTCGATGACCGTGACTTTGATCGTGTACGACGAACCGTTGTCCACCGCAGTGTCCAACAACGTCGCTGCCCGAGTTGTCGACACCCGTGTTTCGAGGAGAGCTCCAACACCGTCGTACAGCTTGATCGTCGCATTGACGAACGTTGCCGCCTCCGCCTGCGAGAAGCCAAGATTGACCGTCAGCGCAGCCCGCTCATAAGTGCTCGCGTCAAGAGGCCCGGTGATCGTCACTACCGGGCGAGTCTTGAACGTCACCGTTGTCTGGTCCGACCACGGCGAAGCACCGGTGCCGTCAGAGCCGCCGGTCGCTGCTTGGCCCCACGTCCGAACGCGAACAGTCAGCGCAACATCAGCCGCATAAGTCGAGGCAGCGAACGTCTTAGCCGGAGTGCTCGACGTGACCTTCCCTGTCGAGGACCATGCCGCGCCACCGTTGGTCGAGTAGCCAAACTCGTATGCTGTCTGCGCCGTTGTGTCCACCGGGTTGTGAACCCACGTGGGCGTGAAGTCCTTTGCCTTGTCAACAAACGGACCCAACGACGGGAACGTTGGCTTGTTCGGCGGGGCCAACAATTGAACGGTGTTCGAGGTCAGCTTTGCCGACGACAGTGCGCCCGCGTCGAGGTTCCGGGCGAACACCCGGTACACATGAAGCTGTGCCGCATTGGGGGCAACGTGCTTGTAAGTCGTGACGCCAGAGAGCACTGTCGCAAGCTCGCTACCATCCCACGTCGTGACTCCACCAACAACGGTGCCGTGCTCAATGACGTGCTGGTACTCCGTGAAGCCCACATTCGAGGTGAACGCGAGGTTTATATCCAGCGAAGCATCTTTCGTCGCTGTGAGAGCCGTAGGTGCCGCCGGAGTGGTGTATACGGCCAAAGAGTTCGCCGACCACGCCGAAGTCCCCGCCGCATTAGCCTCACGAACCGCTGTGATGATTTTCTGGTTCGCCTCAGCAGAAATCGTCACCGATGTCGTCACCGAGATAGGTGCCAACTCCACCGCAGTCGCACCATTGACCGACTTGCGAATCTGGCTCGTGTTCGGAGCATTGTTCGTCACCGTCGGACGCGACCAACTCACCGAAACCTGAGTATCGGAAACGTAGCTGCACCCCACCGAAGTCGGGGTCGCCGGAGTGTTCACGATCGTCGTCAGACCAAGCGACCACGAGCCGTTAGCGGAACCGAAGTTTCCACCAGCAGAGTCATTAGCTGCATAGCCTCCCGAAGCAACCTTCGTACCGTTGCTGGCGTGCGCGACGTTGCCGCCACCAGACAAAATCTGCCGCGACGAATAGCTCGCAAAGTTGTACGGAGCCCATGCCCCGCCACCGAAAGCAACGTCACCCGAGACGCTACAAGTGTTGCCGGAGTTGCTTGTCATATAGCCAGAGCCGGATGTTTTCTCTACCCAAGAATTGACCGAGACATAGCTGTAATTGCCAGCAGCATTTTGCCCACCCTGCAAGACCTGACAATGATGACGGTACTGGCTATTGCCCGAGAACGTCGTATAGAAATCGGCCATGAGCTATTCCTTGACTACATCAAAAGTCAGCTCAAACTCTTCAGTCGAATAGATGCCAATTTGCAGATCGGGACCGGGATCGAAGTCCACGATCACACGATCCTTTAGCAAAGCCGAGCGCTCAAACTCGAACTCACGACCGTCAAACTTGTTCTTTGCAATGCCCACGTCAATCCCTCACTTCTACTCAACGCCAGCAGGAGCCAGCTTGCCCTGTCGGTCGTTTCCGCGCACCTGACTAGCCAGAGCACGAGCCAACTTATCAATCGTCTCGTCGGACAACTCCATCGGCTTATCGTCATCGTCTCGCGGACGAGACAACCCATCACTGCCGACCCGGTTCTCCCAGCCGTTGCTTGCATACTTGCTGCTACCCGACGTCGACAACGAAAGCTTCATCGCATCCATCTCAGGAACAGCAACCATCGCGTTCATCGCAGCCTGCACGTCCTTCGTGGAAGCCTCGACACCCTTAGCCATACCAAGGCCCAAGTTCTCGCCCATCTCAGCAAACACTGTCGACGGCGAGTGAATGCCTAGCAGACCCTTCACCTTGTCGATGATTCCGCCGAAGAAGTTCGACATCTGACGCCACAGCCAATCGCCTGCGTTCTTGATGCCCTCCCACAGCCCGGTGATCATGTCCTTACCCGCAGAAATCATTTCAGGGAGCGAATCCATAATCGCGGTCACAAGCCCAGTCACGATCTGCGGGATAGCAGCAACGATCGTCTTGATGATCGTCGGCATTGCCGTCACCATCGCGATCAGCAGCTTGATGCCAGCCTCGATCAACGTCGGAATCGCAGACATCATCGCAGTCTGGATGCCCATGATTATTTTCGGGATAGCTGCAACGATGCCAGTGATGATTTCGGGGAGCGCGTCAACGATCGACAGGAACAATTCGATGCCAGCTTCGATCAGCATGGGGATCGCGTTGATTAGGAAGTCAATGATCGAGACAATGAGCGTCGGCAACTGCTCGATCAGCATAGGCAAAGCGGTAATCAGACCCTCGATCAGACCAAAGATCATCTGCACGCCAGCGTCCAGCAACAACGGCAGATTCTCGATCAAAGCGCTCACCGCGTCGAGGAGCCCCTGAACAATCGTGGGGATCAAAGTCGGCAACGTTGCCGCAACTCCCTGCACGAGCGCGGTGATCGCTTGCATACCAGCGGTGATAAGCAGCGGGAGCAGAGTCGCGACCGAGCCGACCATCGAAACGATCACACCCGGCAGCATGGTCATCAATTCAGGGAGCGTTCCCGATATGCCTTCCAGCAGTGCCTCAGCAAGCCCCATAGCAGCGTCGAGGATTGTGGGGATCAGACCAGTAATCACGCCCCCGAGAGAGCCAATGAGAGGGCCAGCGGCGTCAACCATCGTGCCCAGTGCTTCAGGTAAAGCATCAGCAATGTTCTCGATGATCGGGACCACGTTGTTCACAACAGCTTGGAACGCATCCACAACGTTTCCGGCCAACTGGCCGGTATCTGCGTTGGCGTCTCCGAGGCCAGCAAGCAGCGACGAGGTGGAAGCCTGCAACAGCCCCAACGATCCGGTGATCGTCTCCGTCGACTCCTTCGCAAAGTTGCCCGCATACTGCGACGTGTTGTCCATGAACATCTTCATCGCCATGTCTGCCTTCTCAGCAGCAGTCGCCGTCGAGAACGAGAAGTCCGTGAAGCCCTCACCGAGCGCATACGCCTCGATTGACGTTGCGTTCATCGCCACGCCGAGGTTGTCCATCATCGTGAAGTTACCCTTAGCGGCACCAGCCACCGAGTCCATCGCGACACTCATGTCGATTCCCATGACAGAGGCCATATCAGCGGCCCGCTGCATCGCGTCCTGCGTCATGTTCAGCGAGTCAACCTGAGCGATACCGGAGCCTTGGAACAACGCACCCATCTTGTTTGCCGTCGCCAGATATTCCGACTGCGAGATTCCGAGGTTCTTATACGCCGCAACACCGGTGTCTTGGATCGTCTGAGCGTACGAGCCGAACACGGCCTCTGAGCCGCCAAGGTTCTGCTCTAGCTCACCAAACGCCGCGACCGAAGCAGCAACCATGCCTGCTGCCGCAACACCCGCCGCGAGAGCAGCTACACCGAACGCGGTGCCAGCGTTCTTCAGAGCTCCCGACATCCGACCGCTGGACTTCTCCGTCGCATCGGCTGACTTATCCCCAGCTTTATCCACATCGTTAGCAGAATCTTTAGCGTCATCGCCCAAGTCCTCGAAAGCATCACCAGCTTCTTTCGTGGAGTCGTCAATATCGCCAGCAACATCGCCAACACTGTCCGAAACGGTAGCCATTGACTTGCTCATGCGATCAGTCGAACTAGCAACCCCTGTTGCCGTGCTGCTCGCAGACGCTTGGATGTCGGAGAGTGCATCACTGCCCGCAGCGAACGCGGCAATGAAACTCTTCGCGTCACCTTCGAGCCGCGCCATGACTGACATGACTTCGCTGGACATTATCGCCTCCTAGACCTGCTGTTGATCCGCTTGTGAGACTCGGCCTTCTTGCGCTCGTGCGGTTCGACAATCGTGACTAAGGCTACCCACTCTAGGTACTCCGACATCGACAATGGGCGGTGCCCCGGCGAGCCGTATTCCAACTCGCCAAGGGTCCGCCCAAGTCGATCCGCGATTAGATACCGGGTACGTCGCTCTCCGTCGTAGAAGAGTCTTCCCCCGCTGCATCAACGCCAGCCTGCACGTCGCCCTTTTCAGGCAGACCAGAAAGCGACAAAGCCTTCTTCGCGAGGTTGTCAGCGGGAGCACTCGACTTGCCAAGAATCTTGTCAACGTCGGTCTCTAGGAACACGTGATTGCCACTCTCAGGTTCGAGAACAGTGGCAATCAGAATGAGTGCGTAGTAGTGAGACAGGCTAAGAACGCCGTCCTCACCACGGGACTCAGTGAGAGCGTCGTTGCGCTGGCCGAGGGTAAGCCCACGGACCCTCACATCGACGCCCCACTCTGGAACTTCAACTACCTCTTCACGGATGTCGTCAGCGGCAAAGATTGTATCGCGAATACTCATAGGTGCACTCTACCCGACTAGACGGCGTTGTTCGTTAGGAGAAGCTGCCGCGAACGGACGGACCAGTTCGCTGCATCGAGACGGTAGCTGTCACGAGGTCGCCGACCGATCCGGACACCTCGTAGCCGGTGATGATGACGTCTTGCGTGTAGCTGACCTTGCCGGTGGCAGAACCCGCTGGGCCGTACACCATCTCGGTCGAGTCAATCGTCCCGGCAGCAAGCGCATCAACGAGCCCGGAGAGAACAGCATCCTGCGCGGCGGTAAAGAAACCACTCCACGACGACGTTGCATCTTCCATGCCAGCGACGTACTTCTTCGCGACCTCGCCGAAGCCAGTCGACTCCGCAGTATCGACAGACCGTGACAGGCCCGCTTGGTTCATATCAGCCGACATATCGACGGGAGTTCCCGCCGCGTCCGCAATGCTGATAAATGTACTCTTGCCGTGAACGGCCATGAGCGTACTCCCTTGCTCTAGCCGCGACTGAGCGCGACAGTGGTTATCGCTGACCCAGTTGAGCCAGCGAGAGTAACCACTACGCGGACGTAGCGGTTGATCGTTCCGGAGATAGCCAGAATTTCCGAAGCGACAGTCAGGGCGGGGGCGACCGCAAAGGTGCCGAGGTCGACCCACACAGAGTTGTCATCCGAGTGCTGCACGAGAACGGTTGCTTCATCGTCCAGCGTGTTGTCGGAGAGGATCAGCACAGCCAACGCACCGTTCGTCGTCGTCGTGATGTTATCCACAACCGTGCCGGTCACAGGTGAAGTCGTGACTTCCTGTCGCGCCATGAGCGTCCGACCAGTTTTCAGCCCACCATCGGCCTGAGCCGCGCCGGTGATCGAGACGACATCGCCCACTGGGGACGACACCTCGAACGCGCTACGGACGATACTGGCGAACTTGCACTCTTGACCGACAGCAAACGTGCGCCCGTAGGTCACGATGATTGCTTCAGCAGTGTCAGACGCGACGTCAAGCATTTCTTCAGTCGCCGCTGCATCGCCCTCAAAGAACCCACTCATGGAGACGGTTGCGTCAGCCATTCCGGGGATGTACTTCTTCGCTGTCTCGCCGAACGGTGTCACGTCCGCCGTATCGAGAGACTGCGGTGTCGCGATCTGGTTCAACATTGACGTCAGGTCGTAACCGCCAAGCAGAATCCCAGTCGCTTTGCCGTGAATAGCCATTGATTATGCCTCCGTGCCTTTCTGGGCCTTCGAGGTGGACTTGGTGGTCTTAGTAGTCGAACGCTTCGCTTTGGGTGCCTCAGTGGGCTCCCCAGCGCCCGCAGCGACCAAAGCAGCACCAACCTTCGCGTCGACCTCGATCAGATCGCCCGGTTCAGCGCGTGTATTGTCCGGCGGGTAGTTGCACCCGACCAGCACTTTGAGCTCCATCATTGCGATACCTCCGACGAAATGCTATCTGCGGTAGTCGAGTCATCCGAAACAGGCACGCCCAGTTCCTCTCCGCAGTCGCGGCAGACGTTGCTGGTGAAAGTCTGGTGCTGCCGGATGTGCTTGCAGCCGCCGTCGACCTCTGCCGGTTCGTCACCGATCGCTTCAACGAGGACACGAGCCGTCGACAACGCAGCCATAGCCGCGTCAATCGCGAGCAGAGCATCGCCCTTCGTGATCTGAGTCATACCGTCACCGTGAAGTTCATACTGAACAGGCTACGCTGCTGGTCATCTTTCCCCAGCGGATTGACCGTGCCCGAGGGTGTCAACGCTTGAATCTTCACCGGGCCAACAACCTGCGAGCCAACCGTCGCGGGGACATCCACATTGCGAACGTTCGCAAGGAAGTCCCACATCGCAAACGCGGCCTTCTCAGCTTCCGCATACGAGTCCCGATTCCCACGGATCGTCACCTGAGCCTGCGGTCGCATCATCGAGTGCGTGAACGTCTCGTCAGCAGTGCCCGAGTACATCGACACCGAAGCCTGCACAGCAGCAACGTCGTCACCGTCCTGCAAGCCGCCGGTGAACAGATTCGTGGCAAGGGTCCAGCCCAGCCCAGAGCCAGCAATCAGCCCTGCAACGTTCGCACTTGTGGCACTCATGTCAGCCTCGATTCGAGTTCAGCCCGCAGCCGACCGGCAAGACCCTTGGTCTGGTCCCGCACTGGCGTTTCCAGATACTTCGCCTGCCCTTTCGGGTCACTGTGCGGGTTCGTCGGATCAGGGTGCCGTAGGTCCAGATTTTCGTGCTGGTACAGAGCGTATGCCGAAGCAGCGCCGCCGTAGCCAAGCAAGATTTCAACGCTCGACCCGGTGACTGAGGGAGGCTGCACCACACCCGATCCACGGAGCGGACCATCAGCGTGCGGGGTCATTCGCTGACTGTTGCGGAATGCGATCAGTGAGTCGTCGCGGAGCACGTCAGTGAGAACATCAACGCCGACCGTGCCGCCCTTCGCCATGAGCGACTGAACCTTGTCCAGCCCAACCAGCGTGATCTTCGTGCTCACCAGAACACCACCGTTTGATACGGGCCGTCACTGTCGTACGTGTGCGCCACCGCGATCACAGACGGTTGCTCTCCATCCGGCAACGTCAGTCGTGACGACTCCGTTACTGCTGGATAGTGTGAGTCAAGATGACAGCGGCCTGCCGACATCACCTCTTCGCCCGACGTGTTCCGCACCATGTCGTTACGCACCTCGATGTGTGCATCGAAGTTAGCTGCCGTGCCATACGAACGCTTGCCGTCCAGAGCGCGCTCATTAGCCGGAGCGATCTGCACCACAGATTCCAGCATTTCCAACAACTCAACGTCGATCATTTGAGTCACCTTCCGAGGTCAAGCGCCGACGGCACAGTGCGCCCCGGCAACTGAGGCCCGTTATCGAACTGGCCCAAGGTAAAGAGTCGAGGAGGACCGCTGCCCTCCGCCGCGAGCCCGAAGCCCGACATCGTAGCGCCGGGGATAGGAACCGGCGAACCACCAGCAAGACGAGACGCCAACCGCAACCACGCCGACCGACGATCAGCAACGTACGTTTTCGACAAGCTCGAATTGCCCACCGTCTTTGACTCCGTGGTCACACCCGACATCGACGTCCAGTCAGCAAGGTACACAGCCAACGACGCAGCAATGCCGTTCGCGTTGTCGAGGTGATCCGGGTACGTGTCATTCCAGATCAGAATTGACGCCGCAATATCTTCGTCCGACGGCGACCACGCCGACTGCTTCCGGTCGCCCAGCAGAAAGCGCACGTGATCTTTCAGAGAAGGCCAAGCAAGCGGGCTACCAGCCGGGGGGTCATAGGTCCATGTCATAGTTCGCATCCTCCCACAAAAAACGGCTCCCCACCCCCCGTTACTTGGGGAGCGGGGAGCCGTTCAGTGAACTGCTTAGTTAGCCAACAACGTTCGTGGCAAACACTCCGAGGCTTGCGGCCACGAGCTTGTTGTCGAGCGCGATCTGCGACTCAACGCGGTCAGCAGCGAGCGATTCCATACGGAACTGCTTGGTGCCGATGTTCTCGCCGAGCCCTTCCGACACACCGGTCCACGCGAACGTGTACCCAGCAGCCGGAACTTCGATGCCGGGAGCATCAGGCGTGTAGACGAGCAACGCGCTGTTTCCGATCACGGACACGTTGGTTGCAGGCTGGCCGCGCTTCGCAGTGTTGCGAATCGCACGACCCACAACGATGCGTTCGAGGTCGAACAGATCAGCAATGGCTTCAAGCGAAACCTTCGCGCCGCCGCTGGTGTACTTGTAGCGGTCGATGATGTCCGGGTGGTTCTTCAGCGCTGTCCAGAGCGGCTTGCCGATTGCCATGACGTTTGCGTCGAAGCCAGCAGCAGAAACCTGCTCCTTCCAACGCTCAACATCAGCGATCGGGTCCGAGCCCGAAACATTCCACTGAAGGAACTCGTCGGTCGAGGGCGAAACTGACACACCCTCTTCGTCAAGTCCCCACACGCCAGCAGCCATGAAGTCAGCAGCGAACTGGACCTCTTGGCGAAGTCGCATCTTGTTCACGAGGAACTTCGAGGCCGACTGGAACGGGGTGCCGGGAACATTCTTGTAGTTGCTCTGCAACTGGTCGCCGACATCCTTGTGCAACGCGAACACTGTCGCGTTGTAGGCGTCGTCCGACAGTACGAACGAGTCGCCTGCGGACTCCGAAGCGTCAGCACGACGCTCTGCGGTGTCTCGGTTCAGGTTCGCGTCATCGAGGACGTAATACTGACCGCTCTGCACCTCAACGGGAACAGTGGGGAACACCTTGTCGGCGATGAAGCCTTTGGCGTCCTGCCACGTAGCAACCGAGAGATTGCTGAGTACTGGGTCAATGGGGACCGTGCTTGCCATTATCTGATTCTCCTAGTTTCTTGTTGCCAAGCCCTAAGCGGCTCGGCCCCCTACGGTGAGAAGGACACTCACCATGTCGCCTGCTGCGGTTGCAGCCTCCAACGCACGGCCCACGATGTACTGAGTCGAGTCGGTTCCGGCAACGATCGTCTTGCCGCGAGCCGTGGTCACTGCGGTGCCAACGAGCACCCCTTCAGCAATTGCGGCTGATGCGAGCACGCCAGCAACACCAGCGGTCACAACGGGGACAGTCTCGCCAGCCTTAGCTGAGTCTCGTGTGACACCTACAACGATGTCGGTCACGGCCCCAGCCTTCGCTGCCTTGCCGGATGCGTACTTCACAATCACACCGGCGTCCAGATCAGTCGCAGCTTCGAGGCTGACTACTGTCTGGTTCCATTCGTTCGCGCTAACCATCAGCGTGCCTCCTCTTTCACTGCCGTTGCCAGTTCAGGCTCGGCGTTGTAAACCGCGACACGGGCCTTTTGGATCGTGTCGTACTTGCCTTCTTCGACAAGAGCTTTTGCCAAGTCCTCAACCCGGTCGACAGCCTTAACTGTCGGGTTGTCCGACGTACCACCGGTACCGAGTTCGCCGAGGATCGAGGAGCCGTCAAGCTGTGCATTTGCCGACGTGAGCATCTGCTTCAGCGTCTCGCCCAGATCAGCGTCAACAACACTGACACGACGGATCGACTTGACGGTTTCTTCCGGAAGGCCGAGGTTCGGCCACGTGGCTTTTGCGAACGTGACTGCTTCACCGTCGAGGCGAATGTCACGCTCCTTAGCAACCTCTTCACGAGCCTTCGCGATTTCAGCGCGCTGCGATTCGATTGCCTTGATAACTGCTTCCGGTGCCGACTTCAGCACGTCAGCGGAGAGCGCCATTTCTTGCTGCGTCTCAGCAGCAAGAGCGGGATCAGCCGCCGGTGCGTCGGTAGCTGCGGCAGCTTCAGCCGAGGGAGTGTCGCTGTCGGTCTTTTCAGCGAAGTCACGGAGCGACTTCCAACCTTCAGCAA